>Ga0172370_10010509_pt1 | contig 10601 bp, 10 predicted proteins | sample LakKiv5m_FD_114538 | JGI IMG/M metagenome (GOLD analysis project Ga0172370, IMG submission 114538) | Freshwater microbial communities from Kabuno Bay, South-Kivu, Congo - kab_022012_11.5m | ecosystem: Environmental > Aquatic > Freshwater > Lake | place: Democratic Republic of the Congo...
CAAGATTCTTTCAATAGAACACAGAAAACCCAGAGTTAATCAGAAAAACATGCTAATTATACCTAAGTTTATACAAAATAGTAGAGTAAGAAGACTATTTCAGGCAATAGTCCTTCCATTTTATCTCTTAATGCTGAGAATTTTAGGATATAACGAGATAAGAACCTTCTGGGTAGCAAATTCATTCTATCATAAATTATTATTTAGCTTACTCAAAATCATTAGATACAAAATAATATTTACTGTAATCTCCGGAAAAGATACAAATATTAACAATTTGTCGTCAATAGATGTAATAATATGCCAGAGTAGTGATATGTTCAGTAAAGTTAAGAAGAAATTTCCAAAGAAAGAAGTAAATCTCATTTATCCTAAGATAAGCCTTAATTTATTCAAGCCAAAAAACAAAACCATAGACATTGTAATTCCAAGTGTTCCCTATTCAATAGAGGATTTTAATCAAAGAGGAATAAACGAAATGCTTAACTTTCTGAAAAACAACAAATTCAAAGCAATAATGATATTCAGGAGCAAAGAATCTTACGAATTTGTCAAGTCAATGCATATTCCTAATTTAACATTAATAAATAAAGACTTAACAGACAAAGAGTTATCAGAAATTCTTTCAAAATCAAGAATAATGCCTTTGATGTACAAAGACTCTCCAGACATGCCCCTAAGTGCAATAGAAGGTTTATCCTCTGGTTGTGCAATAATTTGCACAAACAAAATGGGGTTAAGTAATATGATAAAAAAAGAAAAGGCCGGAATTGTCATCAATGATTTTTCAGAGTTAAAAAATGCAACAAATCGGATATTGTCAAACAAAGCATATGGGAAAAACGCAAGAAAAGCCGCAGAAGAATATTTCAGCGCTTAGATCTTGCAGAGGCATTAAATCTTTTACCCTTATATCCCCATATTTTCCCGATTATTCCAGTCGTGGATATTCCTTCAAGCCCTCTTGGAGGAGTTCGGTCATATATGTCTAATCTAATCCTGTACTTTTCGCACACCTTTTTTCTATGTTCCTTATTAAAAGAATCCCAAGTTATAGCATAAATATCGGGTCTTAGATTCTCAAAAACAGTTTCTAATAATTGTAATGGCTTCGCTTTAGTTGAAATATTGTCTATAAAAGTAAAATCAACAGGTTTTAAACTATCTATGACTTTAGCTCTTCCATATTCATTTATAACTGGCCTGTCCTCTCCCTTTATTGCTCTTATTATTTTATCGCTTCCAACCCCTACAACTAAAACGCCATCAGGCCCTACTCTTTCTTTGCAATCCTCAAAAAACAAAACATGCCCTGCATGAGTAAGGTCAAAACTCCCCGAGCAAAAAACAATTCTTTTATTCTTATGCAATTTTCTCACGAGAGATAACTCCCCTACAGGTATAATAGTCATACCTTACATCAATAATCTCCTTTTTTAAACGTTACTAAACCGCAGAATAAAACCTCTATCTAATTGCTCTTATCTTCGCTATAATTTTGCTTGTAGATATATCCTCAAACTCCTTCGGGCACACCCTTGACAGAACTTCCAGCTTAACTCTAAATTTCCTCGCTAAATCTTCACGATATGACATATTAAATGCGTCTTCGTTGACTACATATATGTCTGGAGAAAGTTTCTCAAACATCACCTCAAGAAGTTTAAGGTTATTCTCTTTTGTTGATATGTTGTCCAGAATTACATAATCAACTGGTTTAATGGAATCTATCATCTTCATCCTCGCGCTTTCATTTAAAATAGGTCTCCAGTCTCCTTTATTGTTTTTTATAATTGCATCGCTTCCAACCCCTACAACTAAAACGCCATCAGGCCCTACTCTTTCTTTGCAATCCTCAAAAAACAAAACATGCCCTGCATGAGTAAGATCAAAACTCCCAGAGCAAAAAACTACCTTCTTAAACTTTTTTCTTATCTCAGAAAGCTCATTAATATTTACAATACTCATATAATTCCTTTTCCCATGAAATTTTTAAATCTTTCCCTTTAATCTGAGCCAGTTATCTCTGTTGAAAATTGATTTAAACAAATATTTGATTACAAACCAATCGCCAAAAATACCATCAATAATAATTTTATAAGGATAGGCAGAGAATATTTCCCTTCTTTTTGCAATAGAGTACAGCCTGTCCCTAAATCTCATCTGATATGCAATAAGCATGTCTTTATATTCCGTTTTCTTGAAATCTCTAAGCTCAACAAGAGGAATTGAAACAAATGATGTGTTTTCTTCATTGATAATCTCCTCTTTTTTTCCATCCGCAAAATTTCTGAACCTACTCAGATTGTCAATAAAATACTTCTTTTTTATAATCAACTGCCCGAGTTGGACAAGGTTGTTAAATTTCTCTTTTTTTAATGTATTAAATGCTTTTTTTGCATTCATCACAAGGAAATTATCAATTCCATTCTTTCTTATAACAGCATCGCAGCAACTTATCACCTTTTCTGATTTGTTTAGCGAATAAATCTGAGCAAATTCTCTTTTGGAGTCCTGGCTCACAAGACTGTCAGAGAATTTAACGTAGTCTGCTCCAGCCACTTTTTTTCTTATAAGGTTTATATCACTAAAATCTTTAGAGTTAATCACGGCAATTCTGCCTCCAACAGAAGGAATTATTGTTTTATTTTTTGTGTATATCTCATCGAACAATTTTGCAAACTGGGTATTCCAAGTATATTTTTCAATAGCCTCCCTGTACGCTTCTCCAGCAATCTCTTTCCTTTTTTGTTCATTTTCAAGATAATATCTTATTTTATTCAGGAGTTCTTTCTTCTCGGAAAAATTTACCTTTTCATTGTCCTTGTAATATCCGACAATCATAGGGGATGACTCAACCAATTGGAAGGCATTGCACGCGGCTATCTCAAATATCCTTCCCTTAAATTGTCCTTTCTTTCCTTTCTCATAAAATGTTTTAGTGAAATTAAGATTAATTTTACTTTCGTTAATAACCTTGACAAAATCTTCCGAGGATAAGAATCCAAGATAAATGTCATTAAATTCGGGATAGTCTGCCCATCCAGGACCAAATAATTTTATATTCACGCCATTTTCTTTAAGATATTTTATATACTCATATCTATCAGCAACAGGGCTTCCTATAAATGTCACATCGTATTTTTTCTCAATTTTTATAGGTTTAAGAACGTCAGGATTTATTCCCCAGAAAAAATCCACATTTTTAATCCCATCCTTAAGATAAGGAGAAATGTCTTTTTTTGCACTCAAATTGTAATCAAAATAAAATGCGTAATATCTACTCCAGTCTTCATATCTCCAGTCATCATCGCCAAAGAAGTTAATCATTATTGTTTTGGGAGAAATTTTCTTTATCTTTTCGAATGTCTCAAGATAAAATTCGTCATAACTCAATGAGAGCATTATCATGTCTGGCTTTTCTCTCCTAACAATCTCAATAAACATTTCATTCATCCTTTCCTTCCCATATTTATAATAATTATCTCTCGGACTAAAAACAACCATCTTTCCAAATGTCTTTTTCATCAGAGGCATCCAGTCTCTGTTCTGATAATAGTCCTTTATACTACAACTCCAAGTCGCAAAAAGTATTTTCTTACTCTTGAGTTTTTCTGCCACGTTCATATCTTTATCTAAAAGACAACCTTTATAATATTAATTGTATTTATTCAATGAATGAAGGACATAACTGCAACAGTCATAGTGGATTTATCCCCAGATGAACAGACAATTTTCAATAGTCTTCAGAAAGACGCAAGATGGGGTATAAAAAAAGCACAAAAAGAAGGTCTAACAATAGAGGAATCCAGCGATTTTGATAAATTTTATCAAATATATTTATTATCTATGAAAGAAATAGGAGTTAATCCCGAAACTCTAGGGCATGTAAAATCTCATTCTTCCGTTTTATTCATTTGCTATAAAGACAAGGTAGCTATTGCGGGAGCAATACTCGAAATAGTAAATAATGTTCCAACATTAACAAGGGCAGCTTCTCTTTCAGAGTACAGAAATTCACAACCAAACAATATTCTTTATTGGCATTGCATAACCTGGAGCAAAAGAAAAGGATACCCAAATCTTGATTTGGGAGGGTGGCAAGTAAATGCTCGAGGCAATCTTGATGGGGTGAATAAATTTAAGGAAAGATGGGGGAAAGTAGTTTATACAAAAAGAGATTATCCATTATTAAGGGCATTGGGGAGAAAACTTGTCAGAGGTTCTGGATTTTTCTGGTGGCTTAATAATAAAATTAGGAGGAGAAAATAATGACTACGGGGAAAAGAGAGACGATTTTCGCATTAGTATTCAGTTCATTTTCAAAGATAGTTACTTATCTTCTCCTTTTAGTTTTCGCAAACCTTTATTCTCAGACAGATTATGGTTTGGGAAGTTTTGCATTAAACATAAGAAATATAGTCATGCTTTTCGCATTTATAGGGATTCCTGATGCATTAGTTCCTTTTATCGTAAAGAAAAAAGATATTAGTTCAATTCTTAAGGTGTTAGTTTCAGCATCACTATTAATCACAATCTTGGGCATTCTATTTATTCCATCTAACTCCTGGATTTGGCCCATGATAATCACTTTCCCATTGGTAATGTTTACCACTTTAGCATCTTCATTTTGGAGAGCAAAAGCAAAATATGATGCGCCAAATAGAACGGGTTTAACTTCAATAATTATCACTTTAATTCTTGCTTATCTTCTTAAAAGTTATGGTGCCTTCGGAGTTGTTGCCTCTTACTCTGCAGGAAATATGTATTCTTTCTTTGCATTAGTCTATCCAATAAGAATTGAGATAATAAACTCCTTTAGAGGGAAGTTTAATCTCATAAAAACAATTCCATTCTTTAAAGCAGGATTAATAGTCACATTCATAAGCGGATTATTCTCTCTTCTTATCTGGGTTAATTCAACACTTTTAGGAGTCCTTGGCAGTTATGAGGATGTCGCAAGATTCGGGATATCTTCCGCGATAGCAGGAGTTATACTAATAATTCCAACAACTCTTTCCCTCTTCATGGTAACGAGAGCAAGTCAGATAAAAGATAAGACAAAAGCACTAAATGTCCTCCATAGGGTTGTTAGGGTTTCGTTCTTTTCTTCTCTGATGTCTTCAATATTATTAGTAACTCTCCTTCCATGGATAATAAAGATATTTTTCGGTAAATACCAAGGAATAGAGCTCCCAACATCTATCTTAATAATCGGTACAGTATTTTTCTCTTCTTATTATATAATATACTCCTATTATATAGGCACGATGAACTCTCAGAGGGCTCTTCTTCCCGTTATCGCAGGTTTTGCAGTAAATATTATACTTTCACTAATCCTCATACCTAAATTATCCCTTTTAGGAGTTTCACTTTCATCCTCTCTTGCTCATCTGGCTATATTAGCTTACATCGCAAAAAACGAAAGAATGAAAAGAATTCTTGTAATGTCCCTAATAGCAATACTAACGATTTATCTTTCTTCACTAAACTACGTTATAGGATTTATAGTTCTTATTGTCTTTGTTCCTATCTCTATCTTATTGAAGATAATAACTAAAGAGGATATTAAGGTTATCAAAGAAGTTGTATTAAAAAGATAGTTAAAGCAAATCTTATTAAACCCCAATCCTCAAGATTTTTTATGGTATTAGTAAAGATATTAGGGGGAATAGATGCATTAGCAGCAGTAGTATTTCTCTGTGAAATATTTGGAATAGACCCTTGGTTGAGAATAATCCTATTCTTTTCAGGACTTCTTTTACTTAAAGGAATCATAGGATTACCAACAGGAGACATTCTCGGTTTTATAGACATCTTCTCAGCAATCATTCTTCTATTGTCACTTGTCTTTACAATCCCAACCACTCTCCTCTGGATTCCCGCATTTCTTCTTTTAGCAAAAGGATTAATTAGTTTCCTCTGATTTTTTCCAAAGTTCAACAAAACTCTCACCAGAATTATCAAACCTTTTAACAAGTGTGAACTTACCTAAGGTACAATTAAGAGTTTCATCAGGCAAATAGTTTTGTCTGTGCGTCAAAACGAGATAATCAATATTATTTGAGAATTCACAAAAGTCAGAAGTATCGAATACTGAAACATAACTCGGAGCAAATCCGGGAGTTTTATACCAATTTGGTTTTTTAAGAAGATAGAAGTAAATCGGGTCATCTGAGAACATCTTAGCCCCGATAGGGATATTTTCAGATAAGTAATCTGTTGCTTTAAATGTATTTGCATAAACTTCAGAACGTTGATTTCTTGCCAAATCCTCTAGGTCTGCTAAACTAGTAGACAAAATAATAATTATTACTAAGATATAAACGAACTTTTTGAGTTGAAGATTAAATGTGTCCGTTATCATCATAAACATCAATATAACAATAGGTATAATTTGATGGAAATGATTTTGAAATATTTCCGGGCTAGCCGCCAAAGAAACCAAAATCATTACCACGAGGAACTTAATAAACGTAACGTCTTCTTTATTTTTTTTAGAATCAAAAAACAAAGAAACAAGCATAATTCCGATTATAGACGTGGATAACTCGAGGAATTTACCAAATGTGACTATTCTGCTCGTTGGACCATCAAAAAGCATATTAAATATAATTACATCAAAAATAAAACTATAGCCGACATTATATAAGAAAAGAGTAAGAAGAGGTAAACTAATAACTAAAACCCCCAGTAGAATCAAAAGAATGTTTTTAATGCGCTTTTTCCACGAATTTGTTTTATAAGCTTGATAAATCTCATAGACAAAAATTGCAATAAAAAATATAAGCCCGGTCTGCTTAAACCACACTGAAATGGCCAATAGTATTCCTGAGAAGAAATACAAAAATGGATTAAATTCTTTCGCCCTCAGATAAAGAAACACAGCCCAAAGCCCAAAAAGAGTTGCTGGTATTTCTGTATCAAGATATATAGCAGATACACCAGAAAATACGAGATAAATTGCCATTGCAATCCAAGCCTTACTTGTTTTTAGATAATATCTTGCTATAAATAAAACAGAAACCGCTAAGAGAACATCAAAAACATATGCCAAAAGGTGCGGAGCAAAATTAACATCACCTATAATGCTAATAACTATCAAAAGACTGTAATAGATAAAAGGAGACTTATGATCAAATAAATCTTTGTAAATTGTTTTATCTTGTGCAATCCCCTGCGCGTTTAAACCATAAACACCCTCATTAAATCCAATGGGCAGATAAAATACAAGTAATAGTTTCGCAATGAGAATCAATATTATAAAAACTATCGAGAACAATAAAGTTACTTTCTCCAGGTTAATATCTCTCAAATTCATATAACTTGTTTATAAGATAAGTTTAAATATATATTGTCTTCATAAAAAACATGAGTAATAAAATTAGAATTTTTAATGAGCTTGAAGATAGAAAAAAGGTATTAGTTACTGGGGGAAGCGGATTCTTAGGAGAGATTCTTTGTAGATACCTTAAAGAAAAAGGTTATATAGTTTATAACCTAGACAAGGTAAGAAACGCCGACTTAGATAAAGAAGGATTTACGACACATGTCGTTGACATAAGGAATAAGGGGGATGTAGAGCAATATTTTAAAAAAAGTGGTCCATTTGAACACATATTTCATTGCGCAGCATTATTAGCATATCATATAGAATCTGACAAAGAAGTTTGGAGGACTAACGTTTATGGGACAGAGAATCTAGTTCGTGCAGCAGTTGCCGGAGGCTCAAAAAGTTTTATGTTTATATCAAGTAATTCTATATTTGGAATACCTGAAAGAAATCCAGTAACCGAATTAACTAAATTCGTCCCACTTGAAACATACGGAAAATCCAAAATTGCAGGGGAGCAAGTTTTAAAAAAATACTCAAGGGACATAAACATCTCAATATTCAGATGTCCAGTAATTGTAGCTAGAGGTAGACTCGGGTTGGTTGCTATATTTTTTGAATTTATAAGTGAAAACAAAAATATTTACGTTCTTGGAAATGGAAATAATAAATATCAATTCATATATGCAGATGATTTGTGCGATGCATTACTTTTAGGAACAAAAAAAGAAGGGTACAACATCTACGGTATAGGAGCAGACGATACTCCAGAATTAAAAAAGTTATACGAGTCAGTTATAAATTACTCAGGAGGCAAGTCAAAAGTAAAAAGATTACCAACCTTTCCGGTTTTACAAATTTTAAATATCCTTCATTTCCTAGGTTTATCTCCAATTGGCCCATACCAAGCAGGGGTTTTGGGGAGAAGTATGTATTTCGATACTTCAAAAATAAAAAGGGAACTTGGATGGAAACCCAAGATGAGTGCGAGTGAGATGTTAATTGAAAATTATGAATGGTATTTAAAAAACAAAAAAAACTGGAAGGAGTAGATAGCGGAAATTATTCTACTCATAAAAGTCTTCCCAGGATGGGCATTCTACGTTTAGTTAAAATGTTTTCTTAACAAAAGGTTATTAAATAGATAGTTTAGTATTAGTGAATGGCAAAAATCGCAATTATCGGCGGGGGATTTACAGGTTTATCTGCAGCATACCGTCTTAAGGACCACGAGGTAACTATTTTTGAATCTTCAGATAAATTGGGAGGATTAGCATCCGGAATTAAGATGCCAGATTGGGACTGGTATCTCGACAAGCTCGTTCATCACTGTTTTACTTCAGACAAATGGGCGCGGTCTTTGGCAAAACAAGTGGGTATAAAAGAAATTATCAGAAATCCAAGATCGAGCTGCTTCTTTAAGGGAAAATTTGCAGACTTAGACTCTCCACAGGCAGTACTTAAATTTCCATTTCTTAGTTTTTTTGAAAGAATAAGGCTGGGTATATCTGTTGCATATTTAAAGTTAACAAGGGATTGGACAAATCTCGAGACCAAGACCGCCTATGCATTTCTTAATAAACTTATGGGTAAGGAGGTATTTAGAATAGTTTGGGAACCCTTGTTTTTAGGAAAATTTGGAAAATATGCCCATGAAGTCAACGCCGCTTGGTTTTGGGCACGAATTCATTCCAGAACAAAAAATCTTATATATTTTGATGGCGGATTCCAAATGTTTGCAGATGCAATTGGAAACAGCATAATAAAGAATAAAGGGAGTATTATTCTAAACACAAAAATAGACGTTATAAAAAGATTAGGCAATTGCTTTGTAGTTCACGCAGGAAAGAAGAGATACAAATTTGACAAAATTATACTTGCAACATCTTTACAAAGCTCTTTCAAAATATTTGACTTTCCTTTAGAGTACAGAAAGAGATATGGGGGATTAAAATCTATTGGAGCACAATACCTTGCTCTTGAACTTAAAGAACAATTATTGAAAGATATTTACTGGCTTAACATAAATGATGTAGACTTTCCATTTATGATGATTGCAGAGCACACGAATTTTATAGATAAAAGATATTATAATAATAAACATCTGATTTGGGTTGGAAAATATTTAGATTATGAAAATCCTTTATGGAATCTTTCGGAAAAAGAGCTTTTAGACAGTATAATTCCCTACCTTAAAAGAATAAATCCCAAATTTGACAAATCTTGGATAAGCAGAACATTTTTCTCGAGAGTTTCAAACGCACAACCGATTATGCCAGTAAATTACTCTCGTAAAATTCCATCAATAAAAACACCAATCGCTGGATTGTATTTGGCCAGCATGAATAATGTCTATCCATGGGACAGAGGAGTCAATTATGCCGTAGAACTCGGTAATAATGTCGCCAAAATAATTAATTCCGAAGAGAGCCTATCTTCTTCCTAAGTTTAAACAAATCTTTTAAACTATTGATTATTACTTTCATACTTGCACCAGTTGCCTGTCCTTCAGTTCGCTCAAAGTGAGTTGCAGGTATTTCAACTATCTTAAAACCATTCATCTTGGATTTTACTAAGAATTCGGTAGAGATAAATGCTCCCCTCTGTGCTTCCAATTTTGGAATAGAATCAATAACCTCCTTTTTTATAAGTTTAAAGCCACAATCAATATCTTTCACTTTTAGTCCAAAGAGAAGGTAAACGATAGATTCCCATATTTTTGAATTAAGTATTCTATAAAACGGGACCTTTCTTTTCGCGTAATATCCTATGACTAAATCAGCCCCATTTTCTTTCTGAGCTTTTACAAAATTAGACAACTCCGAAAAGTCGAATTGACCATCTGAATCAGTAAATACTACCCACGGGAATTTTGAGTTATATAATCCAGTAGAAACTGCGGCCCCATATCCCTTATTTTTTTCATGTTTAATAAGTCTTATTTTATCATTCCTTTTTGCAAGTTTCTCAACAATCTCTGAAGTTTTATCTTTGCTACCATCATCAACTACAATAATCTCGTAATTATTGGCATTCTTATCGAGGACACGGACGGCATTATTTATTGTCTTCTCTATATTGCCTTCCTCATTATATGCTGGAAAAAAAACGGATATACCATCAATTAACTTCATAATTTATCCCCGTTATATATTTATTTAAATCTTACTCTGCCCTCAAGCCATTTCACAAACCAAAATTCTCTAACATGAAGTAATCCCCTTCTTTTCATATCAATTATATCCAATATTGAATGAAACAACATTCC
>Ga0172370_10010513_pt1 | contig 10598 bp, 10 predicted proteins | sample LakKiv5m_FD_114538 | JGI IMG/M metagenome (GOLD analysis project Ga0172370, IMG submission 114538) | Freshwater microbial communities from Kabuno Bay, South-Kivu, Congo - kab_022012_11.5m | ecosystem: Environmental > Aquatic > Freshwater > Lake | place: Democratic Republic of the Congo...
CATTCGGCTCTTGGTTATTTGAGCCCAATTGAATTTGAAAAACTAAATAATTTAAAAAATGTTGCTTGATTTTTCTAAATACTTTTTGCCTGATTTTTCTCTTGCTTTTATGGGTGCATTACAGTGCTTTTCCCACTTATTTAAAATTTCCTATTATAGATTTTAATGGTGATGGGAAAAATGATTTTTTCTTTATAAAAATGGATGGGTATAATGAAAAATCAATTTTACTTGTTGATGTAGTAAATAACCAAACTATATTTGAATTTAGCGACCCCACCTTAAATTACCCAACTTTAAAAGCATTTACAGATATTGATGGAGATGGCAAAATGGAATTAGTATTTTGGTTCGGTGGAGATATTTCAAAGACTGTTGTGTACTCAACAGAACTTCAAGTTTCCTCTGCAAAAGGAATAGGGAACAATATTCCTATCAATTATAGATTAATGCAAAATTATCCCAATCCATTTAATCCGAATACAACTATAGAGTATGATCTATCTAAACCAGAAAATGTAAAAATAAATATTTATGATGTTATGGGAAGACTTGTTAAGGAATTAGTTAAAGAACAAAAGAATACTGGTAAATACTCAGTTATTTGGAATGGTAAAGATGATTCCGGTAATATGGTTGCATCCGGAAATTATTTTTATCAAATAATCTGTGGAGATTTTGTTCAAGCAAAAAAAATGATTTTGCTTAAGTAAAAAATGCCTAACCCGTGGCTCAAGGTGACAGCTTTTTCGCAATCGGCATTTTCGTAATTTTAATGGTAGTCGTTACGTTTCGTGTATCTTGTTCGAAGTAGTTCTTCTAAAAAAGTTATTTAATAATTATCGGCATTTGTGTTCTAAGCAAGTTTGTAGTCCTGGGCTGCGCTTTAGCCACAACGCCGTTAGGCTGTCTGTAATTTTCATAAAATAATCTATATATTGAAATAAAAAATAAGAGATATAGAAAATGTTTAAAAAACTTGGATTAGCTTTAACATTTTCCCCCACCGGAAAAGCGTTAATTTATGAAGTCAAAAGACTTGCGGAGCTTTTTGGAGCTGAAATTGTTTTCATTCATAATGGTGAAAGGACTAAAGAAACTGAAGCTAAATTAAATACATTAATTTCATCAATTGAATTAAATAATATTCCTTTCACAATCGAGTGGACTAAAGGTGATGTTGCTGATACAATTATTCAAAAGTCACAAGAGAATAATGTTGACCTTTTAATTTCCGGTGCATTGGAAAGAGAAAATTTATTTAAACAATTTTTCGGCTCGGTTGCTAGAAAAATTATGCAAGAAGCTAGATGTTCAACTTTAATATTAACTACTCCTTCTAATACTCCCAAAGGTTTTAAAAAATTTATAACTTCTGGGGAATTTTCTACACAAGGTGAAAGCACCATTTTAAAAACTTTTGAATTTGCTGTTAGAGAAAATGCGGAAGAATTTATATTGATAAAGGATATTTACGCTCCCGCACTATCTCTTACCATTCAAGAAGGGAGTTCGAGTGATGATTTAGAAACTCAAAGAAAAAGGTGGATAGATGAAGAAGAAGAAAAAATGAAAGTTTTTGTAAAAGAATTAGGTATCAAGGGACTTAACATAAAATTTAAATGCTTATATGGAAAAGAAGGTTGGGCATCAAGCAATTACGCTCGTTTGCATAAAGCAGATATTTTTGCTGTTTCCGCACCTACAAAAAAAATAAGATTAATAGACAAATTTTTCCCCCACGAGTTCGGTTATGCTTTTGAAAAATTGCCCTCAAATTTATTAATAATCCGGTAAAGGACTAATGCAGCTTACAGCGGAACAAATAACTATTTTTTTGGTTGCCCTTACAATAATGCTTTTGGCGGCAAAATTTTTTAGTGAAATTTTTGTAAAGTTAAACCAACCTGCTGTTATAGGCGAGATACTTGCGGGAATTATTTTAGGACCAACAGTTTTAGGAATGATTTCGCCTGATATTTTTGAATGGTTATTTTCTCAAAATGAAGTGGCTCTCTCTATAGATTCTCTTATAACTCTTTCCGTCATTTTTTTATTATTAGTCTCCGGTCTAGAAGTTGATTTATCCGTAATATTTAAGAACGGAAAATCCGTTACTTCTATTAGTTCCTTGGGAATAGTATTTCCTTTTATAATTGGTTTCGGTGTATCATACTTTTTTCCTTCGCTGATGGGGAAAGAACAAACCGGCGATCATTTCGCTTTTTCACTTTTTATGGGCACTGCTTTATCGATCTCAGCCCTTCCTGTTATTGCTAAAACACTTATTGATCTTAACCTTCTTAAAACTAAACTAGGACTAATAATTATCTCTTCTGCGATGATTAACGATTTCTTAGGCTGGTTGCTTTTTTCCCTAATATTAGGACTAATTGGAGCCGGATTGCACGGCATTAATTTCATATACACGTTTATTTTCACTTTGTTGTTTGTAATATTTATGCTTTTTATTGGAAGAAGAATAATTAATATCCTATTACAAAAAGTTAATAACAAATTATCATTTCCCGGTAGTTCGTTGAGTTTTATTTTAATACTTGGTTTGGTAGGCGCAAGTTTTACAGAGCTAATCGGCATTCACGCTGTCTTTGGTGCATTTATAGTTGGTGTTGCTTTTGGTGATTCAGTTCATTTAAAAGATGAAACAAAAGAAGTTCTACACCAATTCATTACAAACATTTTTGCTCCTTTATTTTTTGTTTCTATTGGTTTAAAAGTAAACTTTATATCAAATTTTGATTTTGTGTTAGTGCTTATTGTGCTTGTTCTTGCATTCATCGGAAAAGTGGTTGGCTGCAGTTTGGGAGCCTATTTGTCGGGGTTTAAGAAAAATGATTCATATGCAATAGGCTTTGGAATGAATTCCAGAGGTGCAATGGAAATTATTTTAGCTTTGCTCGGTTTACAATTTGGTCTTATTAAAGAATCAGTATTTATTGCACTTGTTATTATGGCATTAGTTACCTCATTAGTTAGTGCCCCATTTATGAATTACTTTATAAAAGCAAAGAACAAATTAAATTTTATTAATCTATTAAATAAAAACCGTATTTTATTTTCTGAAAAGAATAATAAAACTGGTGTTTTAGGTGAACTAGTTGAGCTAGCATCAAAAGAATTATTAATTAGTAAAGAAGAAATATTAAAAGTAATTAATGAACGTGAAAATTCTTTCCCTACTGGTATAGCAAATCATCTCGCAATACCGCACGCTAAAATTAATATTGAGCAACCTTTTATTGCCGTAGCAATTAATAAGAATGGAATTGACTTTGGAGCGGAAGATGGATTGCCTGCAAAAGCTATTATTCTTCTGCTTACGCCGGAAAATAATAATGAGCTTCAACTCCAACTTCTCTCAGAAATAGCTCATTCATTTTCTAGTATTAGTAACTCTTTAGAAATTGTTAATTCCAATTCGCAAGAAGAAATAATAAATAAAATAAAGCTATTATCAAATGCAAAAGCCAGCCTAACAAGCGCATCAAGCCGACAGCTTTAAACTCCACGGCATTTTTATAATTTTCAAGTTTGTTGGCTTCGTTCTAATAACTTGTTCAAGGTATTCGTTCTAAAAAAATATTTTTAAAATCATCGGCGTTGTACTTCTATTCAGCAGTCTTGTTATGGGCTGCGGGTTAGGCGCAACGTCGTTAGTCATGCCCCGATGCAGCCGTTTTGAAGTGGAAATAACGGGTTTTTCTCACGCATTAAATTAGGAGGTTGATCGCAATGAAGGTTCTTTTGTTTCGATTGCTTTTTCTAGTTACAAGTACCGTTCTTACCCTGACTGTTTCCAGTTGCGTTATCCCTGGCTTGGGACCATATGATGAGGCACTCGGATACAACGGGGACTTCGAGTTTGTGGAATCAGGGTTGCCGGTAAACTGGACAGTTTCAAGATACCCGATCAAGAATGGTGATATGGAAGCTTATTTGGACACGACGGATGCAGTTAGCGGCGATCAATCTCTAAAGATCGTGGTTCACAGATATGAAGATACGAATCGGTGGAAACCGTTTCTATTTCAAGTTCGTGATGCAGAAGAAGGGAAGACCTATGCTGTAAGTTTCTGGCTGAAGGCTAAGGAGTGCAAAATTTTGCTGGAAATAGGGTACGAAGGAAAGTATTATCCCTTTGGCGGTCAATCCGAAGAAGAGAAACAGGACTACGCTGCACACCCTCGGATCAGAGAAATTTTAGGTGAATCTGAACTCGGTGACAGTGAGTGGCGGCAGTTTCTGTACTACTATACTGTCCCGGAAACCGACGGCAGTATAAGGTTTGAATTGAAGTTTCGGCAAGCAGGTTCACTCTGGATTGATGATGTTCGGATCGAGTTGGTCCAGACAAATGAAGTGCCATTGACAAATCCGTGAGATTTAGAATCGAACCAGAACTTATTTGTGCGAAGCAAGTTTTGTTTGAGAATTTCAACTACTACATTCGTTTTTATAAAAGCATGCCTAACTTTGTTTGCACCCGACCCGCGCTACGCTCGGTCTCCCCGAATCGTTTCCGGGTAAATTCACAGGCATCACTTGCTGAACAATTCCGTGATCGTACCCGCGTGGGCGTGTGAAATGGTTTGTCAGGTGCCAACATCTATACAACTTAAGAATTAGAAAAGAGGAAGAAACACTATAAAATTTAAAATTTACTTTTTGTATTTAGTGCGATTGCATTGATTATGGGATATATCAGTTTATAAAAAGCGAAACCTGGGAACCAATACTAAGCATAATATACTTCCTGTTGTTTTGTACTGGAGCCGTAATTTCTCTTAAAAAGAATAAGGATTAATGGGTTGATTAGAAAAAATTATTTCAATTTGTTTTTAAAAATATCGGCATTTTTACTTCTGGTTTATTTTGTTTTTTATCCGAAGTTAAATGATAATTTGAAAGATCCGCTTATAAAATCATTTTGGCGTTTTACAATTGCCGGTTTCTGTTTTTACTGCCTATTAGCAGTGGTAATATTTATAATTAACTAAAAATGTTCAGTAAAAAGTAGTGAGACTTTAACTTAGCACCTAACCCGCGCCTCAATACCGACCGCCAAATCGGTCCGGAATAATTAAGTTTTTTGACATTTACATTTTCGTTTGGCATTTTGCTTAATGGAATTTAAGTAAACAACATACTTGCAGACTTCACTTGAGCAGTAAGATAAGTGCAGTTTGCTAAACCTGCCTGCCAGCAGGTCTTTGGCTTTGTCGTTTTAATCTGCAGTGCTGTTCTTGGCGGCGGGTTAGGCGCAGCGCCGTTAGGTGCAAAATATATATAGGTAATTATGACAAATAATGAGATACAATTAATTGTTGCGATAATAACTTCATTAAGCATAGGAAGTATAATAGGAAGCTATTTGCAAAAAAGGATTAATGACAAAAATAATTCATTAAAACATATAACTAATGAACGCCGTAAATGGAGAAAAAGGATTCGTGAATTAATACCACAACTTAGAGACGATAACAACGTGAATGTTGAAAAAATTGCTTCCGAACTTCAGCTAAGACTAAATCCTGAAGATCCAAAAGATTTATATATAGTTAACAAGTTAAAGAATCTATCTGATTACTCAGCCGACAAAAATAAATTAAAAGATGAGATCGAAAATGCAGTATCATTCCTGCTGAAGCACGATTGGGAAAGGGTTAAAATTGAATCAACATCCGTTCATTTTAATCCGGTTAGAATAATATTGTTTGCCGTTAATCTTATTGTATCGCTTTATCTTCTAAAAATATTTATAAGTCTGAGGTTGATAGAAAAAGTAAATTATTCGTCAGAAGGTATTTTGAACAACATAATATTTAGCATTGTTATCGTTATTGTATTCTCAATATTATATATTCTTTCAAATTGGTTTTATGCTTGTATAGAAAAATGTGATAATAAATTCCTGAATTGGTTGACAAGGAACTCAGGTATTCCGACTCGTAAAGGAAAGTATATAGAGAATAAATAAGCCGCACGAAACAAGTTATTCCGATTATTTCTCCAGGATTTTTTGGGATAAGGATATTTATCACCCCATTTTTCTTCTAATTTATCAAGGGCTAAAAGCCCGGCTTCTTAGGTTGGAGCTTGATAAACTGGCTTCAAATCCTGCATAAATTCTTTCTGATTTTTTGAGGCAACATAACGAATTGTATTTCTGATCTGGTGAATGACACACTGCTGAACTGCACAACCAGGAATTAATCCATTAACACAAAAGTTCTTACACTACCGGATGTATTATTCTGCCTTTTTCAAGCCGGCTAAAATTATTTGATACATTTTGTTATCATTGCTTAACATACAATCGATAGAAGCGTTTATAAATTTATTCTCTCCATCTTCAATTTCGAGAGCATCATGATAATCTATATATTCGTAACCATTGTAGGTAGCAATCATATCGAAAAATAATCTTGTTATTCTCCCGTTAAGTTCAAAAAACGGGTGAAGCGCTATCAACTCGCACATGAAAAAGGAAATCTTTACAGCGAATTCTTCTTTTGGTTTTATTGAATAATCTTTCAAATAATTTTCTGTAGCTAAACTACGAAAAATCTCCTTTGATGTATTTTCTAAGAATCGAACCTGGCAAAAAGATGTATAGCCCTTAGAAATATTTAGTGTCCTATATTTCCCGGCAAAAGAATACAATTTCCCGAAAGTTTTTCGGTGAAGCTCTTTGAAGTATTTTTCATCAAATATCGTCGTTTCTTTCAGGTTTTTATGGAAATAAGAATATCCGCTCAGAAGAAGTTTTCTTTCTCTTCTTCGATAATTTTTATATCCTGAATATTGAGTTTATTAACTGGAATGTCGATGTTCTAATAATAAATATAGCTTTTATTTTGAGTGTATTTTGACATCAGCTTTTGACTTTTGATTTATTTCTTTTTGTTTTAATTGCTCTTTTTCCTGATATTTTATGCCCTTCAATTTTTGAAGAGACTTCAACGGCTTTCCTGGCTTTATCTATAGAGAATTTTGGTTTATTCATAGTATCCTCAATTGTTTATCTAAATATACATAAACAGAGTTTGAGTTGAAATTGTTAAATCGTACCTAACTAGCTTTTCCACACGACCGCGTTCCTGCCTGCCGTCAGGAAGGGTGTGGGGTTTTGGCATCGTTTTCTGATGCGAAATCCGGGGTTAAAAAAAATCACAAGACACTCTGTCCCATTTTTGATCTTTCTGCAATATTTATTATGTTGGATTTAACATAAGAGGAATTATTCATTGCAGGAATTTTCTTCGTTAGGTTCAGTTCAGATCACTTTATCGCTCAAAGAATTAAGCGCTTACCCCCGGTTGGCGGAAGCAGTCGCTTGCGGTCCCGCTCCAATAGATCATATACCCAACAACTATATTCAGGGAGTTTTTCCAATTGCATTTGTAAAATCAAATGAATTTGGAAAAAAAAGGGATGAATTATGCACATTTTGTTAAACAAGGCGCAGGAGTAATAAATCCTTTAGACCGAAAGAGTTAAAAGTTTGTTAGCCCGAAATAGCTTTCCGTCTGACCTGAGTATCAGGCAGCTATTCTGGCTGGTTAATTACTCAATAGTTAGCTGTATTCTAAAACTATATATGGTAATTAAGTTCTTTTTTTTGTTTTTTATTTTGAATAAATTGTTTAAAGTAATTATCCAAAATAACTATATTATCATGGAATCATGCCAAAGGTAAAACCCGAAATATTGGTTTGGGCAAGAAAAAAATCTTCTCTTTCTGAAGAAGATGCGGTTCGCAAACTAAATATAAAAGACACCAAAAAACTTAGTGCTATTGAGAAACTTATTGCTTTTGAGGTAGGCAAAGTTGAACCATCCAGATCTTTACTGGTAAAGATGTCTAAACAATATCATCTGCCTCTTTTAACTTTTTATTTAGATAAGCCACCGATCACCGGTGATCGAGGAGAGGATTTTCGGACTTTACCTACCGAATTTGATGAAATAGATAATACATATGTTGATATACTAATTCGTGATATAAAAGCACGTCAAAGTACAGTTCGTGAAACGCTAATTGACGAAGATGAAGCAAAACGAATTGAATTTATTGGAAAACACAAGATAGAAGATGGTGTTGACATTGTTGTACAGTCTATTCGTAAAGTTCTTGATTTTGACCTTGATGATTATCGGAATAGAACGAATCATCATGAGGCTTTTAAATATCTAAGGCAAATGATAGAATCTCAGGGTATTTTTATCTTACTAAAAGGAAATTTGGGTTCGTACCATAGTAATATTCCTACGACAGTTTTTAGAGGTTTTGTCCTTTCTGATGATATTGCACCATTTATTGTAATTAATGATCAAGATAGTGAATCTGCATGGTCTTTTACATTAATTCACGAGATGGCTCATCTCCTTTTAGGTCAAACAGGAGTTAGTGGTGCTTTTTTTGATAATGCAATAGAAAAATTTTGCAACAGTGTCGCAAGTAACTTTTTTTTACCAGCAGCTGAATTTGAGGAATTCAGAATCACTTCTTCTGATTTTAATCAATTGACTGCAGAGATCTCTAATTATGCTTATTCAAAAAAACTTAGTAGTACACATATTTCTTATCGTCTTTATAAAAAAGGTGATATTAATAAACAGTTGTGGAACTCCTTGCGCGATTTTTATTATAAAAAATGGATCGAAAATCGAGAAACGATTAGAATAAAAAGTAAGGATAAGGAGGGCGGTCCCAGTTATTATGTAGTAAAACAATATAAATTGGGAACACTTGTTGGATTAGTAGAACGATTAACTTTTGCGGGTGCTTTAACAACCACAAAAGCAGGAATGTTATTAGATATAAAACCAATAAAAGTTCACAAATTATTTCAATCTGTGCAACCTGCGTAGGAGATAATTTAATATTGTTATACCTATTAGATGCAAATACTCTGATTGATGCAAAACGTGATTATTATCCTATATCTAGAATTCCAGAATTTTGGGAATGGCTTATATATCAAGGCAATCAAGGAAAAGTAAAGATCCCAATTGAGGTATATGAGGAATTTTCAGATTCAAAAGATCAAAATGGTGTGAAGGATGAATTAGCAACTTGGGCAGATCAAAATGAAGTTAAAGAATCGTTACGCTTTGAAGAAGAAGCCGAACAAGATTTGGTAGCCAGAATAACTTATGGTGGTTATTTGTCAAATCCGAGTGACGATGAATTGCAAAAAATAGGAAGGGATCCATTTTTATTATCATATGCATTAAAAGATCTTAGAAATCGGTGCATTGTTACCACCGAATCCTCCAGACCATCCCGCCAAGGTGCTAATCGGCACATACCTGATGTTTGCAAAGATTTTAATATACGTTGTATAAATAATTTTCAAATGATTCGAGAGATGGATTTTAGTACAAATTGGAAAAAATTAATTTAATATTTCTCAATTTTATTATGTTTATCATAATATTTAATACCGCTAACCAGCTTTTCCACGCGACCGCGTTCCTGCCTGTCGGCGGGTCTTCGGCTTTGTCGTTTTAATCAGCATTGCTGTTCTGGGCGGCGGGTTAGGCACAACGTTGTTATGTGCCAAATAATCTTAATGGTTTTTCATAATTCATTCCTCACATTTTGTTACATTAATAAGTAAATATTTGAAAGACTATATGAAGACAAATCATAAAATAATTTTTGGCAATTGTATGGATATGAGTGAAATTGCCGATGCTAGTATTCATTTTGCCGTTACTTCACCACCCTATTTTAATGCACCTTTTGATTATGATGGATTGTTTACGAATTATGGCCAGTATTTAGGAGTATTGAACAAATTTGCAAATGAATCCTTTCGTGTTTTACAAGAAGGCCGAATATTTGCTTTAAATATTGATGATATGCTGGTGAATGGTGAAAAATATCCTATCGTTGCTGATTCAATAAAAATTTTTCAAAGTGCTGGTTTTAGATATAGGGACAAAATTGTTTGGAAAAAACCAGATGGTTATCTAAGAATTAGTAAGAGAAGTGGCGTGATTTTACAAAATCCTTACCCTATGTATTATTATCCAGATAATCTGCTGGAAAGTATTGTGATTTTTCAAAAAGGCAAATTTAATTACCGCACTATTTCACAAGAAGTCCGTGAACTATCAAAAATTGATAAAAAGGAATTCCAAAATAAAAATTGGCATAGAACACTTTGGGAAATAACAAACGTTCTTCCTGGTTCAAAATTAGAAAAAAATGTAGCTGCATTTCCTGATGAGTTACCATATCGACTAATAAAATTATTTTCATATGTCGGCGAAACAGTATTAGACCCTTTTTTAGGGAGTGGAACAACAATGAAAGTTGCTCGTTTATTGAATAGAAACTGTATTGGGATTGAAATAAGACGTGATCTTGAAAAAGTTATTAAGGTTAAGACTGGTTTTGACATAAACAATGATATGTTTAACAATGAAGATAATTTGGAAATTATTGAAAGAAATACTGGCAAATATAGGTTTGTCACTCTAGAATATATTGAAAATAAAAATTCTAAGGAATCAAAATAATATGCACATTACCGCGAAAATTACTGGATTGAAATATCAAGTGA
>Ga0172370_10010515_pt1 | contig 10596 bp, 8 predicted proteins | sample LakKiv5m_FD_114538 | JGI IMG/M metagenome (GOLD analysis project Ga0172370, IMG submission 114538) | Freshwater microbial communities from Kabuno Bay, South-Kivu, Congo - kab_022012_11.5m | ecosystem: Environmental > Aquatic > Freshwater > Lake | place: Democratic Republic of the Congo...
ATGGCTTTGGATGCCTGGCAAAAAAAACTGGCTGAAAATAATGAAGCCATATCTTGGGAACTTTCCAAAAAATTTAACGCCGAAATTTGCGAGGCGATTTTTAATGGTGAAAAAATTATTTTGGCCAAACCCATGACCTTTATGAATGATTCGGGCATTGCGGTGCAACTTTTAATGCATTTTTACAAGCTTAAAACCAGTGAATTGATTGTTATTCATGATGACAAGGATATAAATTTGGGTGAAATGAAAATTCAAAACGATCGCTCTTCGGCCGGACACAATGGCGTGCAGTCCATTATTGATTATTTGGGCACACAAAACTTTATCCGCAGACGCTTGGGCATCGCCTGCGAAAAACCAAAAAAACAAGATACTGCGGACTTTGTACTGGATAAGTTTGGTTTGTGGGAGAAAAAGAAAGTGGAGGAAATGATTGAAAAGGCGGTGGAAGAAATATCAAAATTATTAAACTAACTTTCCGATATCTGCGTGATCCGCGTCATTTGCATAGAAATTTGTGTCATCTGTGTTTTTATTATGCGCAAGGAAATCTTACTCTCCTACTTCCCCAAAATCACCTCCCGCCGCTATCAATTATTGTTAGCGGCTTTTGACAATTTGGAGCAGGTTTGGCAGGCTAGCTTTGAGGGACTAAAAAAAACCAATTGGGAAGAAAAAATTATTAATGAATTTATTGACTGGCGCAACAAGGTTGATGAAGAAAAAATTGCTAAAATCTTGGAACATGAAAATATTCACTGCATTTTTAAAGATGAGGTTGCCTACCCCAAGTTATTAAAAGAAATTTATGACCCGCCGTTTTGTTTGTTTGTGCGTGGCACACTGCCCTCTGAAGATTTTTCTTTGGCAGTAGTAGGTACGCGAAAATTTTCTACTTATGGCAAACAAATTGTTGAAGAAATTGTCGGGGAATTATCTCACAATGGGCTAACAATTATTAGTGGCTTGGCCCTGGGCATTGATGGTATTGCCCATGAAGCCGCTTTGAATGCCGGGGGCAAAACTATCGCAGTCTTGGGCTCAGGGATAAATAAAATGCACATTTACCCCAGCCAACACAAAAGACTAAGCGAGGAAATTTTGGCAAAAGGTGGGGCTCTAATTTCCGAATATCCGCCAGGAACTTTGCCCACCACTTTCACTTTTCCTCGGCGCAACCGCATTGTAGCAGGTTTAACCCTGGGCACTTTGGTAATAGAAGCACCCGAAGGCTCAGGAGCTTTGATCACTGCACAGTGCGCGGCCGATAATAATCGCGAAGTATTTGCTGTGCCACAAAATATTAATCAGGAAAACAGTTTTGGCCCTAATAATTTATTAAAAACTGGCGCCCACTTGGTTACCTCTGCTACAGATATTTTGGACGCCCTAAATTTGCAGGAAGTTAAAAAATTTGTGGCCAACCGCGAAATTATTCCCGACTCGCCCGTGGAGGCTAAAATTTTGGAAAACTTAACCCACGAACCACTGCATGTGGACGAACTTATTAAAAAATGTACCCTTGACAGTTCTTCTGTAAATGCTACACTGATACTTATGGAAATGAAGGGAAAGGTGAGGAATGTGGGAGGAATGGCGTATGTGTTAGGTAGATAATCTGGAAAAGACACTCTATAACTTAAATTCTCATTCATTTGCCAGTTTTCCCAACCCCAAACCCCAATAGCCAAACACCCGACACATTTGGCGTTAGGTTATTGGTGTCAGGTGTTTGGATATTTATCGGGTGAATTTGAAATTAATTTTATGATCTGACACTTCAACAATTTAACAATATAACGGTTTAGTAATTTAACCATTTTTATTATTATGAAAAATATCACCAAAAAACAAATTATCTTCTTAATTATCTTTACTCTCCTTGGTTTTGGTTTAATGCAAATCCCTTTCACCAAAATCATTGGTTCAAATTTAAAATTCAGCTTGTTTGATTTTTACGGACCAATCGCCGGTAGTTTTGTGGGCTCTATCTGGGGCTTAATTGTAGTGGGTGCAATGCAAATAATTAATTGGGGTTGGCATGGTTTTAGTTTAGATATTAGCGTAATTATTCGTTTATTCCCAGTATTATTTTCGATTTTATACTTTTCCCGCAAATCAAAACTAAATTTTATTTTGCCAATTATCTGTATGGTTGCTTTTTGGATCCATCCGGAAGGACGCGGCGCTTGGCTCTATCCTTTATATTGGCTAATCCCCATCGTCGCTTATTTTTTCCAAGAAAAATCTTTGCTGATTAAAGCTTTGGGTACCACATTTACTGCTCATGCAGTTGGTGGCGCTTTGTGGATTTGGTTTATTGGCATGAAATCCGAAGTTTGGTTAAGTTTAATTCCAGTAGTTTGGAAAGAACGTGGGCTCATGGCCATTGGCATTACACTCACTTACATTGCCTTTAACTACTTGATGAGCTTAGCAATAAATAAATTTAAAATCCAATTGCCATTTGTTAAGTTGAATCCGAAATATTCGGTAAAATAGTAAGATCCCATTCCTCCCTGACGGGAGGAATTTGTTTTATGAATTTTAAACAAACAGAAAAATATTTATATGACTTGGCAAGATTACCCCGCCAAGAATACATGTCTGACAACAGACATTGTTCACTATACCTCAAACGTTTGCAATATCTACTTAACCTGCTTGGCAATCCAGAAAAAAAAATCCCGCACTATATTCATGTTACTGGCACCAGCGGCAAAGGTTCTGTTTGCATTATGCTCCACAAAATTTTACAAGCTGCTCACAAAAAAACTGGGCTAAGTATTTCTCCACATTATTCTTGCATTACCGAACGCTGGCAAATTAATGGCAAGGAAATGAAAAAAAATGAATTTGCCAAACTGGTAACATCTATTAAACCAAAAATTAACCGTTATTTAAAAGAATCACCTTACGAACCGCCCTCTTATTTTGAAATTTTAGAAGCAATTGGTTTATTATATTTTGCCTGGCATAAAGTTCAATGGGCAGTGTTGGAAGTTGGTTTGGGCGGACGCTATGATGCTAGCAATGTGATACCTTATAAAGATGTGGCAGTAATAACCAACATTGGACTTGATCATGAAAATATTATTGGACCAACCAAAGCGGATATTGCTTTTGAAAAGGCGGGGATTATCAAGCCTGGCTGTACTGTTTTCACGCAAGAAAGAGATGAAAAGATGCTGGATATTATCAAAGCTGAATGCAAAAAGACTAAGACCAGACTTGAAATTCCCAATTTCCAATTTCCAATTTCCAAACAATTTTCAAATTTTCAAATTTTCAATTTTCAAAACTACCAATACGAACTATCGGTTTTAGGCGAACACCAAATCAACAACGCCATTCTCTGTATTGAAATTGCCAAGTCATTAAAAATTTCCGACAAAGCAATAAAAAATGGATTAGCAAAAGTAAAACTGCCTTTAAGAATGGAAATTATGCAAAAAAACCCATTGATTATTTTAGATGGCGCGCATAATCCGGACAAGATGAAGACAACTGTTGAATCACTTAAGCACTTAATCACAAAAGCACAAAAGCACAAAAGCACAAAAGCACCACAAACTCCCCTTAAGGGAAACTGGGGGGTGTTGACCGATAGCAATTTAACAGTTAAACAATTTAACAATTTACACCTACTTGTTGGTTTTTCTGCAGACAAAAATATCAAAAAAATGATAAAACAATTAGCCACCCTAAAACCGCAAACAATTGCTGTAACCAAAAACACCACTAATCCCTTTCGCGAACCAGCTGACCCCAAAATTTTGGCAGAACAATTTAAAAAATTACTGCCGAAAGCAAAAATAAAATCTTTCCCTAATCCTAACACTGCTTTTGCTTGGCTTAAAAAAAAGGCTCATAAAGATGATATTATACTCTCCACCGGCTCTATTTTTGTTAGCGGACAAATAAGACCAGTATTTGACAGAAAGGCTAAAATTAGATAATATATACTTTAACACTAAAAAAGTGCTGATTTGAAAACAAAATAGGGCTTGATGATTTTCAAGGCGAGGACCCCAGTAGAACCTCGCTACGCTCGGTCTACGGGGCAGGCTGTCTTTTATGAACACAGTTTACCCCACACCGGACGCGGAGCGGCCTGGTGTTGGGGCAGCCGGAAAATTATCAAGCCCTATTTTAAAAAATCAACACGCCACAAAATTGAGTTATGTCAAAACTGGTAATTGTAGAATCTCCTACTAAGGCCAAAACTATTGCCAAATTTTTAGGAAAAGGATTCTCTGTAGAGTCCTCTTTTGGTCATATACGGGATTTGCCGAAGCGTGAAATGGGTGTGGACATTGAGGGTGGCACTTTTTTGCCGAAATATGTGGTACCCAAGGAAAAATCAGCTCAAGTAAGCAAGTTAAAAAAACTGGCACAAAAAAGCGACGAGATTATCTTTGCTACTGATGAGGACCGCGAAGGCGAAGCCATTTCTTGGCATTTAGCACAAATCTTAGATATTGATACACAAAAAGCCGAACGCATTGCTTTTCATGAAATTACTGAAGAGGCAATTAAAGAAGCTTTAAAAAATCCGCGGCAAATTGACCAAAAATTGGTGGATGCCCAACAAGCGCGCCGTATTTTGGATCGCTTGGTTGGCTATGAACTTTCGCCTCTTTTATGGAAAAAAGTGGCTCGCGGACTTTCTGCCGGGCGCGTACAATCGGTAGCTGTGCGCTTGATTGTGGAACGCGAGCGCGAAATTAAAAACTTTCAGACTGAAGAGTACTGGGATCTTTGGGGTGAATTCAAAAAACAAGATAGTGAACAAATATTTTTGGCCAAACTTTATTCAATTGCCGGCAAAAAATTAAATCAATTTGATCTAAACCAACAAGCGCAAGTTGAAGAAATTTTAAATAATTTAAAAAATGCTGTTTACATGGTTGCTGAAATTGAGAATCGTAAAGCAGAACGCACTCCCCCGCCTCCCTTTACCACTTCTACTTTACAACAAGCGGCCAATCAGCGCTTGGGCTATTCTGCCAAATATACCATGCAACTGGCTCAGCAACTTTACGAAGGTGTGGAATTGGGCAGTGGTGGACCAGTGGGCTTAATAACTTACATGCGTACCGACTCTTTAAATTTGTCTGACAAATTTACTGCCGAAACTTCACAATATATTAATCGAACTTTTGGCAACAAATACTCTTTGGAAAAATTTCGCCACTATAAAAATAAAAGTAAGAACGCGCAAGAAGCGCATGAAGCTATTCGTCCCACTGACCCAGCGCGCAGTCCCGAAACCGTTAAAGATTTTTTAAATCCTCAACAATTAAAAATTTACAGTTTAATCTGGAAGCGCGCCGTAGCCACTCAGATGTCAGCAGCCAGGCTTAACAAAACTAACATTGTTATTAATGCCAAAACTGACTACACTTTTAAAGCCACGGGACAAACCTTAATTTTTGATGGTTGGCTAAAACTTTATCCCGAAAGCCTAAAGGAAGAAATTATGCCCGAGCTGACAGTTGGAGAAAAACTTGATTGTTTAAATTTAAAACCAGAACAACATTTTACTGAACCGCCAGCACGCTATTCTGATGCTACCTTGGTTAAGGCGCTGGAAGAAGAAGGTATTGGTCGACCTTCCACCTATGCCCCCACCATTGCCACTATTGAAGGCCGTGGATATGTAGAACGCGACAATAACAAAAGATTAAAACCATTGGACATTGCTTTTGTGGTAAATGACTTGTTAGTTCAGCATTTTTCCCAAATTGTTGATTACAAATTTACCGCGCAAATGGAAGAAAATTTGGATGGAATTGCCAAGGGTGAAAAGGACTGGCAACCAATTATTGCCACTTTTTATTCACCTTTTCATGAAAACATTACAAACAAAACTGCCGAGCTTTCTAAGACCCAAACTACCGGCATGCGCGAATTGGGCACAGATCCGGTTAGCGGCGAAAAAATTTACACGCGCATTGGCCGCTTTGGTCCTTATGTACAAAAAGGCGAGAGTATTAAAGGCGGAACCAAACCGCAATTCGCATCGCTGGCCAAAAATCAGAGTATAGAAACCATAACTCTCGAACAAGCTTTAAAATTATTTTCCTTGCCCAGAATTTTAGGACAAAATGAAGCTGGTGAAGATATTGTAGCCAATATTGGACGTTTTGGACCTTATGTAAAAATTGGCAAGACTTTTGTTTCTATTAAGGATGCCGACCCTTACACCATTAGTTTGGAACAGGCGTTGATTTTGATTAAAGAAAAAGCCGAAGCTCAAGCTAAAAAAGAAATTAAAATTTTTACTGGTTCAGATATTCAAATTCTTAACGGACGCTATGGGCCATATATTACTGATGGCACAAAGAATGCCAAAGTACCTAAAGATAAAAAACCTGAAGAATTAACTTTGGCGGAATGTGAAGAATTGATTAAAAATGCACCGGCAAAAAGAAAAAGATTTTTTAGAAAGAAAAATAAATAGCCAATACTCACCCCCAACCCCCTCTCTTGCCAAGAGAGGGAGCTTAATTAAAAAGCCCCGTCTATATTAAGACCGGGTTTTTTAGTAGCGGCGAGGAGATGGCCACAATGCCATTGGGTAATGTTAAGGCCCTCTTACCGCTACAGCAATAGCTTATCACGTCGATTAATCTTTTTCAAGGGTTTACCCTGTGAAATTCGTCTCTGCCTGCTTGGCAGCAGGCAGGACTGAATTATCCTTATAGGATGATTATTTCACTGGGGGGGGGGAAAGAAAAACCGCCGAAAACGGTGGTTTTTCTCAGGCTTTGTTAAGCCATACTTAACCCTAACATTACTAAAATAAGTATAGCACAAAATTGCCCTCTTGTCAAGTGCCAAAGAGTGGGGTATGATAAAGTAATATAGAGTCATTTTATATGACAAACAAAAAACAGCCAACAATCAATAATCTGATAGAGAGAATGGAAACTTACTCCTCACCCCACGACTTAGAAATCGTTAGGCTGGCTTTTGATTTTGCGGAAAATGCCCACCGCGGACAAGTGCGCAAATCTGGTGAGCCATATATTGTACATCCACTGGTAGCCGCCGAGATGTTAGCTGATATGCGCATTGATCCAGTGATTATTGCCGCTACCTTGCTGCATGACGTACCCGAAGATACGGAAATTACTTTGGATGAAATTGAAAAAAACTTTGGACCGGAAATTCGCTCTATGGTAGAGGGTATTACCAAATTGGGCAAATTAAAATACCGCGGCGTAGAACGCTATATAGAAAATTTGCGTAAAATGTTTGTAGCTATGGCTGAAGATGTGCGCGTGATGATAATTAAATTTGCCGATCGCATACACAATTTAACCACGCTTGCTGCTTTGCCGATACAGAAACAATATCGCATTGCTTTGGAAAGCTTGGAAATTTACGCCCCCATTGCTAATCGTCTAGGTATGGGTGAAATAAAGGGCCAGTTAGAAGATCTTTCCTTTGAATATGTCTACCCAAAAGAATATGAAAAAACTAAAAAAATCCGAGATGAAAAATTATCTGGCAAAGATGAATTTTTAAAAAAAATCCAAAATAACATTAAACAAGAACTCATTGAAGCTGGTATTGCCCACGTATCTATTCATGGCAGAAACAAGCGCCTTTATAGTCTTTATCAAAAATTGCAGCGCAAAAATAATGATATTGCCCAAATTTATGATTTGGTGGCAATTAGAATTTTGGTTCCTACCATTGCCGACTGCTACGCCGCTCTAGGAATTTTACACAAGCGCTGGAAGCCACTTAAAGGCCGGATCAAAGATTATATTTCCCAACCCAAGCCAAATGGCTACCAATCATTACATACTACAGTATTCGCAGACAATGGTGAAATTGTAGAATTTCAAATCCGCACCCCAGAGATGCATGACGAAGCTGAATTTGGTATTGCCGCCCACTGGCATTATGATGAACAAGGTGCGCGTCGTCCGGCCAAAGATATTAAATGGGTGAAGGAGTTGGCAGAAATCCAAAAAGACATTTTAAACAAGCTTTCTGATTTGGAAGAAATAAAAGTGGATTTCTTACAAAACAGAATCTTTGTTTTTACCCCTAAAGGCGATGTCATTGACTTGCCAGAAGGCGCCACGCCAGTTGATTTTGCCTATCACATTCATACGGAAATTGGCAACAAATGCGGCGGCGCACGTATTAACGAACAAATGGCCAGTTTGGATACTGAACTTAAAAATGGCGACGTGGTAGAGATTATTATTGACAAAAACCGCAAAGGCCCAAACCAAGATTGGCTAAAATTTGTTAAAACCCACACTGCCAGAGTTCATATTTATAATTATTTTAAAGACAAACAAAAAAGCAAAATTGCCGATTGGTTTAAGTATGTCATTCCTAAAAAATAATATTGATTGTTCAGATGGCTTCGCCCACAGATTCACCCTGTGAAATAGTCGTCCCCTCAAGGGGCGACTCCGTCCTGTCTGCTGTGAAGCAGACAGAGACGGATTTCACAGGGTAAACAGATAACAAAACCGCCGAGAAGCGGTTTTAATTTCAAATTGCAAATTGCAGATTTCAAAATACCAATTCACCATTTTGAAATTTGAAATCTGAAATTTACAATGATCCAAACAAATTAAGAAAGATCCCCTATCAATCTTTTAAGTTCCTCTTTAGAATAATATTCAATAACAATCGTCCCCTTCTCTCCTTTTTGCGTTATATGCACCCTGGTGCCCAGCCTTTCTTCCAGTAATTGTTCGGAAGCCAAAATATTTGGATCGCGGCGTACTGAACCTTTACGCGATTGCGGGCCATGCAAGGCAACAGACTTTTCCACGTCGCGTACTGTTATCTTGTCTCCCAGCATACTGACAAAAACTTCCATTTGTTCTTTTTCATCTTTTAAACTTAACAAAGCTTTGGCTTTGCCCACGCTAATCTTGCCATCTACCAAAGCTTTTTGCACCAGCTCGGGCAAAGATAGCAAACGCACCGTATTGGCCACAGTTGGCCGACTCTTACCCACTTGTTCTGCCACTTGTTCTTGAGTCAAATTAAATTCGTCAATTAAACGCTGGTAAGCAAAGGCTTCTTCTATGGCATTCAAATTCTGCCTCTGAATATTTTCAATTAACGCGAGTTCTAATTTTTCTTGAGCAGTAGCGCTTCTAACTGTGGCTGGCACCGTGGGGAGCCCGGCAATTTGTGAAGCGCGTAAACGGCGTTCACCAGCAATCAACTCATAACCGCCATCGGTTTTTTCAGTTACTACCAAAGGCTGTAAAATGCCATGCTTTTTGATTGATAAAACCAAATCCTCCAATTCTTGATGAGAAAAATCATGCCTGGGCTGTTCTGAATTAGGCACTATCTCCGAAATGGGAATATGCCAAATTTTGTTATTATCCAAAACTCCAGTCTCATGCCGGATAATATTTCGCACTTTATTTTGCGGTAATAATGAATTGAGTCCTTTGCCTAGAGCCATACAAAAATTATTCTAATTATTCTAATTAACCTAATTATTCTAAACAAAATCTTATTGATAACAATTTTTTAGAATAATTAGAACAATTAGGTCAATTAGAAATTTCTTCCATGCCTCTCCAAAACTTCTTTCGCCAATCTTTCATATGCCTTGGCGCCCTTGCCACTAGGGTCATAATGCAAAATAGACTTACCAAAGCTGGGGGCTTCTGCCAAACGCACTGTACGCGGAATAACCGTACGGAAAATATTATCAGGAAAATATTTGTAAAGCTCATGTAAAATTTCATCCGACAACTTGGTGCGCCCGTCGTACATGGTAAGCACTGCGCCCAAAACATTTAAATTTGGCTTAACATGCGTTTGAATTAGATTAATGGTGTTCAACAATTGCCCCAAGCCTTCCAAAGCATAATATTCTGCCTGAACTGGAATTAATAATTCGTCAGCCGCTACCAAGCCATTAATAGTTAAAAGCCCCAAAGACGGCGGACAATCTATAATAATATAATCGTAAGCGTGACGCACCTCTTCCAACAAATCCGCCAAGACAAACTCGCGGCGTTCTACATCAACGAGCTCAATGTTGGCGCCTGCCAAATTAGCAGTGCTTGGAGCCAAGCGCAACCCCTCATGTTTAGTATTTCTAATAATATCATGAATACGTTTTTGTTTGGCCAAAGCTTCATAAATGCCATGTTCCAAGGGTGTTTCTCTGCCCAATCCCAGGCCGCTGGAAGCATTGCCTTGGGGGTCTATATCTATTAGCAATACAAAAAGGCCCAACTCGGCCAAATAGGCTGCCAAGTTCATAGCTGTGGTGGTTTTACCCACTCCACCCTTTTGATTGACAATAGAGATGATTTTAGACATAGCCCACAATAAAAAATACCGATATACGAATTCATACTAATGATACTAATAGCATACAAATATTCTTTGACATACATTAGTATACTATTCGTATCATTAGTACCATTAGTATATTAGTATCTTTAATTATACACTATCTTGACATAAAATGGAATATTTTGTATAATATATCCACATTTTTTATGCCCAGATGGCGGAACTGGTAGACGCACTGGACTCAAAATCCAGCGGTCGCAAGACCATGAGGGTTCGATTCCC
>Ga0172370_10010517_pt1 | contig 10595 bp, 6 predicted proteins | sample LakKiv5m_FD_114538 | JGI IMG/M metagenome (GOLD analysis project Ga0172370, IMG submission 114538) | Freshwater microbial communities from Kabuno Bay, South-Kivu, Congo - kab_022012_11.5m | ecosystem: Environmental > Aquatic > Freshwater > Lake | place: Democratic Republic of the Congo...
GACGCGCGGGGCGCCCTCCGCGGCCCCGTCCCCCGTGCACCCGGCGCCCGGCCGCGAGGTCGATCCGGCGCCCGTCGCCGCTGTCGAGCCACCGCCCGTGCCCGCGCCGCCGGCGCCGGCTGCGATCGATCCCGATCCAGCGCAGCCCTTGCCCCGCCTGCAGCCCGATCTGCCTCCCACGGCGCCGCGTGCCACTGCGCTGCGCAAGCCGCCGAGCGCCTCGTCGCGCCCTCCGATGGCGCCGCCACCCGATGCGCCCGCGCAGCCCACAGAGGCCGCTTCACCGACACCGCAGCCATCGCCTCCTCCCGCCGCGCCCTCGCCCGCGCCGTCGTCACGGCCCGACTCCGCGCTCGCCCTCTTCCGCGAGGCGCAGCGGCTGCATCACACGGAGCGGTCTTGGTCCAGGGCGCTCGTCGCCTGGAACGCCTACCTCGCGGCCGCGCCCGATGGTGTGCTGGTGCCCGAGGCCCGGTGGAGCCGCGCGATCTGCCTCGTGCGCCTGGGTCGCAAGGCCGAGGCCCGCGCCGCGCTCGAGCCCTTCGCCCGGGGTGCGAGCGGGAGTTACCGGCAGACCGAGGCGCGCGAGCTGCTCGACGCGCTCGACGTTGGGGAGCACTGAACGATGGCATGGCGGGCGGGCACAGAAGGCTGGGTTGGAAATTATGTTTCCAATAATATCATCATGAAGCCCGACACCCACGTCCGTCCGATCTTGGTCCTCGCGTGCTCGCGGCCGCCGCATGCCGCAGCCCGCCTTTTCGCCGCAGCGGTGCTCTGCCTGCTCGCCCTGCTCGGCTCGCGCACGGCGCTCGGTCACGAGCCGCCGGCCGCGACAGGGCTCGGCCTCTACGTGGAGCGCGCGACGCCGCCCGGGGCGTGGCTCGATCCACAGGCCCTGCGCGCCGCGATCGAGGCAGAGCTTGGCGCATCGGTGCTGCTCGTCGAGCGGCCCACACCGCCTGGACTCTCGGTCAATTCCCGTCCGGCGGGCGGGGCCGCGGTGACCTTCCTCGGGCCGCGGGGCCGCACGGTCGAGCGCACGCTGCTGCTGCCCGCCGAGCCCTCGCGCGCCGTCGAGACCCTCGCGTTGCTCGCCGCGAGCCTCGCCCGGGACGAGGCGGCCGAACTCATCGCCGAGCTTCGGGCCCGCCACAGGCCCTCGCCGCCACCGCCCCGTGTCTCCCCGCCACCTCCTCCACGACCGCCTCCCGCGCCGCCGCCGGTCGCAGCGCCACCCGACGCGACGCCCGTCGCCGCCGATGCGCCCGATCTGTCCCGCTACGACCGCGTCCCGCTGGTCTTCGAGTTCGTCCCCTTCGTCGGCACGGCCACCGGCGCGGGTCGCAAGCTCCTGCGCGGCGTCAGCCTCGGCCTCATCGGTACGGCGTCCGACGCGATCGACGGCATCGAGGCCTCGACGCTCGTCAACCTCGACGGCGACTTCGTCCGCGGCGTGCAGCTCTCGGGCGGCGTCAACGTCGTGGGCGGCCCGGTCTGGGGCGTGCAGCTCGCGGCCGGCGCCAACGTCGCGAGGGGCGCCGTGCGCGGCGGGCAGTTCTCGGCCGGCGTCAACCTCGCGGGGGGCGGCCTGCGCGGCATCCAGGTCGCGAGCGGCTTCAACCTCGCGGTCGGTCCGCTCGAAGGCGCGCAATTCGCCCCCGTCAACCTCACGACGGGCGACGGACGCGGGGCCCAGTTCGGCGTCGTCAACGTCGCGGGCGGCACGACCGGCTTGCAGGCCGGTGTGGTCAACGTCGCCGAAGACGCCGAGGTCTCGCTCGGCCTCATCAACGTCCTGTGGCGCGGCCGCACACACCTCCAGCTCTGGTCGAACGAGTCGGGCCGCTCGATGCTCGGCCTCCAGCACGGCAGCCGCCGCATCCACAACCTCTACGCGGTCGGCTTGCAGCGCACCGACACCGGCACGCGCTTCGCGGTCGCGCTCGGCCTTGGCGCCCACTGGACGCTCGCGGGCCGCCTCGACCTGGACGTCGACCTGCTCGTCGGCAACGCCGACACGGCTCACTTCGACCGTCGCGGCGTGGACGTCGGCGGCCTCTCGCAGCTCCGCGCGCTCTTCCACTTGCGCCTGCTGCCCGGCGTCGCGCTGTTCGCCGGGCCGACCTACAACGTCCTGTACGGCTCACCCTCCGCCACGCGCGAGGTCGCCGCCGACCCGACCTTCGGACGCACGTTCTACGAGAGCGCGGATCACGTCGTCCGCGGCTGGCCGGGCCTCACGGCAGGTCTGCGCCTTCTGTGACACGCCTGCGTGCGCTACGGCGCCAACAACGCCTCAATCATCGCCATCAGCTCTTCCGGGTTGTACGAGGACTTGATGAGGCGCACGATGCCGGCCTGATCGACCACGACCTCTCTCGGATAGGGCGAGACGACACCCAACGGCCACTCGATGGCGTTGACCGTGCCCTCGTCGTGGAAGATCGGGAACGTGATCTGGAACTGGTCCTTGAACGACGCCAGCTGAGACGCCGAGGGCTTCGCCCCGACGAGGCCGATCACGCGGACACCCTTTGACTTCAATTTCTTATAAATATTCTTCTCTAGGTCTGAGAACTCCAGACCGCAGAGCGGTCAGAACAGGGCGAAATAGGCGATCACGGTGACGTGGCCCAGGAAGGGGTCTGGCACGGCTGGATCCGTGACGAGAAAGCCGAACTTGTTCATCGGGATCGGATCGCCGAGGTCGATGCTGCCCGCCGATGTCTTCGCGTTGAGCGCCAGCTCGAAGGGGCTCTGCGTGGAGTCCGGCACGTTCGTCGCCAGTACGAGCTTCGCCTCGACGCCGCCTGGCGCGCTCGGTCCCACGGGCGGCGTGTAGGTGACCTGCACGAGCTCCTCGCCCCCGGGTGGGATCTCGGCCTTCGTGGGCGAGGCGGTGAAGTGGGCGGGATCGCTCGTCGTGATGGACGAGACCACGAGCGCCGTTTGGCCGCGGTTCTCGACGATGAAGCCCTTGGTGTCCCCGGTGTCGTGCTTGAACTCCAGGATATCCTTACCGATCCAGATGTTCGGCGCGACCTTGCCCGCGTCCAGCGCCAGCACGTGCACGCCTTTCCACTCCGTCACGTAGAGCGTCGAACCCACGAACGTGATGTCCAGATCCTGCTCCAGATCGGGGAAGAGCACGAGCTTCTCGCTGCCGTGCAGCTTGTGTGTCGCGCTCTCGTAGACGTCGATGTGGTTCCAGTTCGCGACGGCCACGTGCCCGCCCGACGCGGAGAGGGCCTGCGCGGAGCCATAGCTCGGCAGCGTCGTGATGAGCTTGGGCTTCGCCGGGTTCGTGAGCGAGAACACGTCCACGCCCGCCGAGCCGTTCGCGACGAAGAGCTGCCCCGACGAGACGACGAGGTCGCGCGCGACGCCCGAGGTCGGCAGCGTCTGCACCCAGGTCGGGACGGTCTCGGTCTCGAGCGCGAAGACCGCGAGCCCCGCGTCCCCGTCCGCGACGTAGAGGAAATCCTCGAAGCGTGTGACACGCCACGGGTTTTGCGCACCTGACGCGACGGACACGAGCGCCGCGCCGCCCACCTCGTCGAGCGCATAGACCCGCAGTCCCGCCCCGTGGGCCGCGACGTAGAGCACGTCGTCGGTCGCGAGCACGCCGTCGTAGTCCACACCCAACTCCTGCACGTCGCTCTGCCACGTCACCCCCCCGCTCGGGATGTCGAGGTCGTAGATGGCCAAGTATTGATTGAGGAATGCAGGCTCACGCCAGGTGGCGTAGACGCGGCGCTTGCTGCCCTCCGCGGGCGGCCCGAAGACGACCTCCGTGCAGCCGCCGCCGACCTTCGACCAGACCATGTCGGTGGGGTTCGCTGCGCTCGCGACGCGCAAGCCGAACGTGTTGCACGCAAAGAGCCACCCGTCGGCCACAGCGACCGCGAGCGTCTCCGGGTTCTGCGTGTAGCCGAGGTGCGCCACCGGATCCCCCGCGGCGCAGCAGGTTGTCTCCAGAAACGGACCTTTATCCGAGCACTTCTGTCCGATGCTGCACGGCATGCAGGTGAGCCCCACGCACCCGGCGCACGCGGGCGAGGCGTCGTGCACGCAGCCCTTGCCCGCCTGGCAGACGTCGATCGTGCACTCGAAGCCGTCCTCGCACACCGCGTCGAGCGGCTTGCCCGCGCAATTGCCGCCCGTGCAGGCGTCGGTGACCGTGCAGTCGATGCCGTCGTCGCACGCCCCTTCGTGCGGCAGGTGCAGGCACGCGTCACCGGCGCAGCTGTCCATGGTGCAGGGGTTGCCGTCGTCGCACTCGAGCGGCGCACCCTTCGTGCAGGTGCCCTCGACGCAGGTCCCGGGGCTCGTGCAGGGGATGGCGTCATCGCAGCTGCCACCGGTCGCCGTGTGTGTGCATCCCAGCATTGCCACGCACTCGTCGAGCGTACAGGGGTTGCCGTCGTCGCAGTCCGGCGCGAGGCCGCCCACGCAGGCGCCGCCCGCGCAGAGGTCGCCGCCGGTGCAGGCGTCGCCGTCCTCACAGGCGCTTCCGTCGACCAGCGTGCCGTCGACGCACGCGCCCGTCTTCGGGTCGCAGGACGTCGTGTGGCAGGGCGTCATCGCCACAGGGCAGGTCACCACGGTCGCGGAGACCACCTTGCAGGCCGTGCCGCTGCTGGTGGTGATGCACGCGAGCGTGCCGTTGCAGAGGTCGCCGTCCTCGAACGCGCTGCAGTCCGCGTCGACCGCGCACTCGCAGCTGCCCGCCTTGCCGCCGCACGTGCCCTCGTGGCAGCGGTCCCAGGTGGTGCACGCGTCGCCGTCGTCGCACGGCACCGCGTTGTCGGCGTGGACGCAGCCGAGGTCGATCCGGCAGCTGTCGTCCGTGCAGGGGTTGCCGTCCTCGCAGCTCACGGGCGGGCCCCCCACGCACACGCCGCCCGCGCACCGGTCGCCGAGCGTGCACGGGTCGCCGTCCTCGCAGCCGCCCGATGACCGGGTGAGCACGCAGCCGACGGCCGGCGAGCAGGTGTCCACCGTGCAGGGGTTGCCGTCATCGCAGCTCGGCGCCGGCGCGTGGACGCACCCGAGCGCCGGTTCGCACTGGTCCGTGGTGCACAGGTCCCCGTCGTCGCAGCCGCGCACGGGCCCGCTCTGGCACGCGCCGGCGTTGCACGCGTCCGACACGGTGCAGAGATCGCCGTCCTCGCAGGCGCTCCCGCTCGGCGCTGGCACGATGACACACAGGCCCGCGACGGGCTCGCAGGTGGCCGCCTGACAGCTCGGAAGCGAGCCGACGAGGGTGGCACATTCGCTGCTGGAGCGGCACTGCGGCGCAGTGGACGACGTGTCCGGCGCGCTCACCGGAACGCTCGGCTCCCCCGCGCAGCCGACGGTGCAGAGGAGTGCACAAAGAGCCAAATTGCGAACGCGTTGTTCGCGCACCGACACGCTCCTATCCAAGGGTGGTACCGGCGTGGGGATGGCCGGGGACGGCCCACGCCGCATAGAGAATCTTGCGCTCGGCGGCGCAGCCAGTCGAGGCCCAAACGGCCCTGTCCGCCGGGAAGATTTGTGTAGGACGCGCGCCGCAAGTGCCCTGCTCAGGCCAGCCAGCGCGCCTCCCACTGCCGCATCATGAGGATCGCCCACAGGAGCTTGCGGTGGTCGGCCCGGCCGCCGAGGTGCGCCTGCACCAGCGCGCGCACGGCCGGCGGATGCCACAGGCCGGAGCGGGCGAGGGCGCGCTCATCGAGCAGCCCCTCCATCCAGGGGCGCAGGGGGCCCTTCAGCCACGCCGCGACGGGGACGCCGAAGCCCTTCTTCGGGCGGCGCGCGATTACCCGCGGGAGGCGCCGCGCCGCGAGGTGACGCAGGATCCGCTTGAGGGTAAGGCCGCGCTGCTTGAGGCGGGGTGCGAGCGCGAGCGCGAAGTCCACCACGCCCGGGTCCAGGAAGGGGGCCCGCGCCTCGAGCGCGTGCGCCATCGTCGCGCGATCGACCTTCACGAGGATGTCCTCGCCGAGATACAGGCGCAGGTAGAGCCACGTCAGCGTGTCGATGGGGCCGCGCGCGCTCGGCTGGACCTCCGCGGCGAAGCGCGCCACCGTGGCGGCGGGATCGAAGGTCGAGCGCTCCCGCAGATCGGGCGCGATCAGCGTCTGACCAAGCGCAGGTGGGCCCGCGCCGAGCCACACGAAGTGACGTGTGAGGCGATCCCAGCGCAGGCCCGACGTGAAGCGCTTCGCCTGGAAGTCGAGCGAGACGTTCCGCGTCGACGTGGGCAGCCGCGCCGCGAACCCCTCGAACAGCGGAGCGATGCGGGACAGTCCAGTATAATCAAATATACACGCGACATTGTCGGCAATAAAAGTAGGATATCCTAGAAAAAGCTCGTCACCCCCGTCACCCCCAAGAGCCACCGTCACATGCTCCCTCGCGAACGCCGCGAGCTGGGAGGTCGGCACGAGCGACGGGTCGTTGATCGGCTCGTCGGCCATCTCCGCGAGATTCGGCACGATCTCGAGCATCGTGCGGGGGTCGAGGCGCCGCTCGTGGTGGTCGGTGCCGAGGGCGCGGGCGACGGCGCGCGCATGCTGGGACTCGTCGAAGCTCGGGTCGTCCACGCCTATCGCGAACGTGGGCACCTCGCGCGAGGGCCGCAGATCGCACATCAACGCCGTGAGCAGCGACGAGTCGATGCCGCCCGAAAGGAACACGCCGAGCGGCACATCCGCCACGAGCCGCCGCGCGACCGAGGCCCGCAGCCGCTCCGCGAGCAGGTCGGACGCGGCCTCGAGCGTGTCCGGCACGGGCGCCAGGGCCCGAAATCGCGGCCGCCACAGCACGCGCAGATCCGGCTCGCCACCCGACCACAGCAGTCGCGAGCCGGGCTCGAGCTTGCGCACGCCCGCGAGGATCGTATCGGGCGAGGGCACGTAGTCGAAGAAGAGGTATGCCCGCAGCGCCGCCGGATCGACCCGCGTGAGGACCTCCGGATGGCAGAGCAACGCTTTGATCTCACTTGCGAAGATGAGGGTCTCTCCCCCGTCCACGCGGGTCCAGTACAGCGGCTTCTTCCCGAAGCGATCCCGCGCGAGCACCACGCGCCCGGCCCGCGCGTCCCACAGCGCGAGCGCAAACATGCCCGTCAGGTCGTCGAGCGCCGCCTCGCCCCGGCGCGCGAGCAGCGCGAGCAACGTCTCCGTGTCCGATCGCGTCCGGAAGACCTCACCTTCGCGCTCGAGCGCGCCGCGCCGATCCAGGTGATCGTAGATCTCACCGTTGAAGACGAGCGCCGCCGCGCCGTCGGGGCGCACCATCGGCTGGTGCCCGTGCGCGAGATCGAGGATGGACAGGCGCCGAAAACCAAGTATACACCCAATGTTACGCTGCTCGCGTGGCGGGTCGACGTGGATCCCCTCGTCATCGGGCCCGCGATGCACGAGCGCGCGCGTCATCTCGGCCACCACGCGCCGTCCCGCGCCATCGAAGCGCGCCGGCCGGGTCGAGACGAGCCCGACGAGGCCGCACACCTAGGCGCTCCGTTCGAGGTTGTGCGTCTCGCGTATGACGTAGGTCGGCTTGCGTTGGCTCTCGTAGTAGGTCCGCATGGTCATCTCCGCGAGCAGCCCGATGAGCAGCATCTGCAAACCCGCGATCGCCGAGAAGATGGCGACGAGGAAGAGGGGCTGGTCCTTGACGAAGACGTCCTGGCCGAGCTTGCGCCAGGCGACCCAACCGAGCGCGAGGAACGCGGCCGTGAAGAGCCAGAGCGCGAGTCGGCCGAAGAAGTACAGCGGCTTGGTCGCATAGGCCGCGAGGAAGCGCACGGTCATGAGGTCGAGCAGCACCCGAAAAGCCTTCGAGAGCGTGTACTTGGACCTGCCGAAGCGGCGCGCGTGGTGCGTGACCGGCAGCTCCGCGATGCGCGCGCCCGCGAGGTGCGCGAACACGGGCAGGAAGCGATGCATCTCGCCGTAGAGGTGGACCTCTTGCAGGATCTGGCTGCGGATCGCCTTGAGCGTGCAGCCGTAGTCGTGCAGGTGTACGCCCGTCACGTGCGAGATCAGCCGGTTGCCGAGGCGGGAGGGGAGCGTCTTCGTGAGGTAGGCGTCCTTGCGCTCCCTGCGCCAGCCGGCGACCAGGTCGCAGCCCTCGTCCAGGCGCGCGAGCATCCGGCCGATGTCTTCGGGATCGTTTTGCAGGTCGCCGTCCATCGGGACGACCACCGCGCCACTCGCGTGGTCGAAGCCGGCCGCCATCGCCGCGGTCTGGCCGAAGTTGCGCCGAAAACGGACGACCTTGACGCGCGGATCCTCGGCGGCGAAGCGTGCCAGGAGCTCGGGGGTCGCGTCGCGCGAGCCGTCGTCGACGAATATCACCTCCCAGCTCCGTCCCACGCGGTCGAGCGCGCCGACGAGCGCATCGCGGAGCGCAGGGAGGCTCTCCTCCTCGTCGAGGACGGGCACGACGACGCTCAGCTCGGTCTGCATGCACGGCTCCACGCCCCCTGGGGCGGTCCCGACTGTAGCCCGGCGTACGGTCTGCGTCCAACACGCCTTGATTCCTGCCCCAGTTCTGCTACCGTGCTCCGCGATCGGCTTCACCCGGGGCCGAATCCAGCGAGCGCCCACGTCAACCGCTTTGGCCGGCCTCGCACGCGAGATACGGGCGTCCGGTGCGCTGCACATGCCCGCGTGGAAACGCGGGTGCCCAGTGCGCCTGCCCGCTCAAGCGCGACTCTCCGAAAAAAGCCGGTTGCGGGCTGTGTCCCCTGCCGGTACGCACCCGAGCCCCGGGACCGACCGATCCCCGTTTGCACAACGCGAACATGCGACACGCCAGCCTCCACCCTGATGACGGTGAACGGGAGCGTGCAGCGATCTACAGTAAATCAAGGAGTGATTCGTGCTTCCTGCCCTCGTCGACCTTCATGTCCGATCCTCAGCCACCGCCGGATGCGACCTCGACCCCGAACTGCTCATCGTCCAAGCCAAACCCCGCGGTCTCGACGCCATTTGCCTGACCGACGTCGACGCCGTGCCCGACGTGGAGGCGCTCGCCGCCATCGCCCGGGCGGCGGACTTGACGGTCTTTTTCGGCGTCGAGTTGCCGACCGAGCTCGGCCACCTCGTCGCGTTCGTGCCGACCCTCGACCCGTGGTACCACGGGGCGGGCTGGCGCGGCCTCGCCCGCCACGAAGACGGGGAGCTCTACTCGGCCGAGGCGATCGTCGCGGGCTTCGAGGCACGCGGCGGCGCGGTCATCGCGGCGCACCCCTTCGACCGGGACCTCGGGTTCAAGACGCCCGGTGACGCGGTAGGCCTCCTCAAGGGCCTCGCGGGCGTGATCGTCGTGTCGGACCCGCGCCACACGACCTCCAACGAGCTGGCGCTCAAGACCGTCGGCGCGATGGGCGTCGGCTATGCCGGCGGTTCGGCGTCGGGACCGGACGTGAGCCGTTTCGGCAAGGCGGCGACCCTGTTCTCGATCCTGCCCGCTTCGCAGGAGGCCTTCGTCCACGCGCTGCGCGAGCGCCGCTTCTGGCTCGTGGAGCTGCGCGATCCGGAGCGCCGCCCGGCGCGGGAGGCCGATGCGCCCGAGGCCCGTCAGGCAGACAAGCCCGCTCGGCAGCCCCGCGCGGCGCGTGGCGGCGGGGAGCTGCGCTTCGACATCCGCGGCGAGGCGCGCCAGTCCCCGATCCCAGCAGGACAGGCCGCGCGTGCACCGAGGGACGAGCCCGCGCGCGCGCGACCCGTGCAGAGCGGCACCAACGGCAGCAACGGCGGCGGCCGCCCGCAGCGGGGCCGGGACGAATGGGACAACCGCGGTAACCGGGCGCCCGGCTTCGAGCGCCGCCGCGGCGGGGGCAACCAGCCGAACTGGGACGAGCAGCAGCCCGCCTACGATCCGGTCGCGCGCATGTACGACGCGTCGGGTGGCCTCCACGATCGCACGAAGCACCTCACGGACGACGAGATCGACCGCATCGCGGGCAACCGCGCCGATGGACCGGACCGCAACACGATGTTGGATCCCTTCCACGACGTGCCGGGGCAGAACAACAACCGCGGCGGCGGCCGGCAGGCCTTCTGGGCCGAGTACGAGCCCCAGCGCGACAGGGGCTTCCAGGATCATCCGACCTCCGGCGGCGGCGATCGTCGCTTCGGCGGCGGCGGTGGCGGCGGTCGTCGGTTCGGCCGGCGCTAGGCGTCTGTTGCGCATGGACCGAGGTTGAGCCCGGCGAGCCGCCGCGCGGGCAATCCGAGGCGCCGGAGCGCAGCACTACTAGAAGTAATTCAAGCGACAGTAACGCCGGAATGCGATGCGCGCCGGCCGCTCGGGCGACCCGAGCCAATCGACAACAGGCTCCAAGGTCCGCGCCACGGCCTGCGGCGCCGCGTCAAGGATCCGCCCATGCCGGTCAAGCTCGTCTGTCCCCGCTGTCGCACGACCGAGGGCGCCGCGCCGCTCGAAGCGGGCGAGCCCCAGGCCGGGCGGGCGTGGACCTGTCCCCGCTGCGGTGCGCGCTACCCCATCCTCCGCGATATTGCCCGCCTGAGTCGCGAGGCCGGCGCGCTGGTAGAGCACGATCACGAGGGATGGCTCGGCGGGGGTGAGACGGC
>Ga0172370_10010521_pt1 | contig 10593 bp, 8 predicted proteins | sample LakKiv5m_FD_114538 | JGI IMG/M metagenome (GOLD analysis project Ga0172370, IMG submission 114538) | Freshwater microbial communities from Kabuno Bay, South-Kivu, Congo - kab_022012_11.5m | ecosystem: Environmental > Aquatic > Freshwater > Lake | place: Democratic Republic of the Congo...
TGCCTTGAGAAATTCCTCCAGCGATATTCCGGAAACGGAGCGCTCGTCTGCAAGCGCCTCGCCGATGGCGACCCACAGCGCAGCGAGCGCTTCTGGCGCCAGGTATTCCGCGCCCGTCATGGGTGGTACGTCGGCGATCAGTGTTGCAAGAATCAAGGCGTCGGGCGGCTCAATCGTCTCGCCTGCCGCTGTGGTACAAAGCGCAGTGATGTAGCTTGTCGCAAAATCGCGCCAATACGCCCACACGGGCGGCAGCGCCGTGGCTACCAGCGATGCACCTAGATACAGCAAGCCGTGCCCCGTCCCTTTGGCGAAGGCGGCAGTCACGGCTTCGGTCAGACTGCCGGGCAGTGGCAGCGCTTCCGCATCGGGTTGGCACAACAGATGACCGGCTGGCGTTAGCGATAGCGCTAAAGATGTATTTTCCAATGGGGTTTGAGTCTGAAGGGGCGGTTGCGAGAGCGAGTTACTGCATCAGCCAGCAACAATTATGGCGCCATCTCCGTCATGCGACAAGTAAGTGTAATGAGCTATGGCACGCTGCTTTTACAGATTGAAGTTACGAACTTCAATCTGTAAGATACGGCGATGGTCCCTCGTACCGCCTTGACTACCCTGATGCGCCTGGCGCAAGGCTTTCCCATTGTCGCGCTGACCGGGCCGCGTCAATCCGGCAAGACGACCCTGGCGCGTGCTGCTTTTTGGCTCAATTTCCAGACGATGCCGTTATCGATGAGGTCCAGCGCTGCCCCGAGTTATTTCCATAGTTGCAGGGTTTGGTGGATGAGCGTCGCCGAATGGGCGATTTCGTGCTCACCGGCTCGCAGCAGTTTGGCTTGATGTCGAAGATAACCCAGTCGCTAGCCGGCCGTGTCGGCCTCGTGCAACTGCTGCCGTTCTCCCAATCGGAGCTGGCAGTGGCCGGCAAGTCACTCGGCAGCGTCGATAATGCGCTGTGGCAATCCGACCACAAGCTGACGGATTCCCTATGCAATCCGGTTTTCCACCACCCATACCGCCGCCTCGACCCGGGAACGGAAGTTGAGTTTGCGCAGCAGGTGCTTGACGTGCACTTTGACGGTGCCTTCGGTGATGTCCAGGTCGCGTGCGATCAGCTTGTTGCTCTTGCCGTCGGCCAGGCTGCGCAGAATCTGCTTCTCGCGATCGGTGAGTTCATTGACGTCGCGGTTCTTGGCGGTCGCCTCATCGCGCAGCGCCGACGCCAGGCGCCCGGCCAGCCCTGAAGCAATCACGGTGCTGCCAAACACCGCCCCCTTAATGTGGGCGAGCAGTTCCTCGGGTTCCATGTCCTTGAGCAGGTAGCCGTCGGCGCCGGCACGGATGGTGCCGATCAGATCGTCGGAGGTATCCGACACCGTCAGGATCACCACGCGCACCTCCGGATTGCGCTGCTTGATGGCCTCCAGCGCCTTCAGTCCGCCCATGCCTTTCATGTTGAGATCGAGCAGCACCAGATCCGGTTCGTGTTGCGCCACCAGCTGCACGCCGTCTTCTCCGCTGGAAGCCTCCCCCACCACGGTCAGTTCCGGCTCCAGATCGAGCAACTGGCGCACCCCCTTGCGGAACAGGGGATGGTCGTCGATGATCACGACGGAATTGATCTTGTCTTTGCTCATACGGTTTCACCCATCGTCGATAGCAGTTCGGCGGCGCCGCTGTCTTGCAGAATCATCTTCGGCTGGAAGCGCAGCTCGACGCGCGTGCCGACCGGCAGTGCGGTCACGGTCAGGCTACCGCCGAGGCTTTCGGCGCGATCGCGCATGATGCTGATGCCATAGTGATGCAACTCGGCGCCGCCCGGTTTGAGGCCGGCACCGTGATCCTCGATGGTGACGCACAGCGTGCTGGCATCGGCGCGGGCCAGGTTAACCCAGGCTTGCTGGGTCTGGGCATGATGTTCGACGTTCGACAAGGCTTCGCGGATGATCTGCAGCACATGCAGTTGTTCGTTGGCGGACAGTTCGATGCCCGCCAGGGTATTGCCGATCTGGATGTGGGGCAGGCCGCGCTGGCGGAATTCCTCGACCACGTCGCTCAAGGCCTGGTCCAGTCCCTTGCCGTCGAAGCGCAGGCGGAAGGTGGTCAACAGTTCGCGCAACTGGCGATAGGCGTTGTTCAGTCCGGTGCGCAATTCGTCCACTACGCCGTGCGCTTCTTGCGGTCCCTGCCCATCGAGCAGCCTGGCCAGGCGCGCCACCTGGATTTTCAGATAGGACAGCGACTGCGCCAGCGAATCGTGCAGTTCGCGGGCGATCACCGCGCGTTCCTCCAGCAGCGCCACGCGATGTTCCTGTTGATTGTGCTCCATGCTGGCAAGCGCGGCGCCGATCTGCCGGCCGATCGCTTCGAGCAGTTCGATCTGCCAGCAATCGATCTGCCTTCCTTGCGGCACCAGCACGGGCATGGTGCCGAAATAATGCCCGGCATCGACCAGCGGCACATTGAGGATCTGCCCGCCGGGATGCTCCGGATCGGGGCGCAGACGCGTTTCGGTCGATGCCTGGCAGGCAGCGCAATCGGTTGGTGCATGATCCGGATGCAGCCGTTGCGGCGCGTTCACCGCGATCGGGTAGCCGCGTGCACTGTTGGGATTGAAGGCGCATATCACCACCGTCGGCAAGCCAATCTCCGCTTCGATGCGCTGCAAGACCTGTTGCATGCGCTGCGGCGTGAGCGTCTTGCTCGACAGCACGCGTGCCGTTTCGTAGAGCAGGGAGAGGGCGCGATTGCTGCGCTCGAGTTCCTCGGTCTTCAGCGCCACCTGCGCTTCCAGCGTGCCATACATGCGCGAAAGATCCTCGGCCATATAGTTGAACGCCTCAGATAATTCGGCAAACTCGCCGCTGCCGACCGGGGCGCGCACCGAAAAATCGCCCTTGCGCACCTCGCGTGCGAATCGCAGCATGTTGGAGAGCGTGGCATTGAGCTGTTCGTGGAGCATGAAAATCGCCACAAAAATCGTGATCAGCATCAGAAACAGCATGCCGCCCTGGATCAGCTTGAGCGTCGTAATCTGGCTTTCGAGCGCTTCGTCGAGATGTTTCACGAACTCATCGACGCGGCCGACAAAGCTGTGAATCCTAGCCAGGGCCTGGGGCGACGCCTTGTCCTGACCCGCGACTTCGAGCACCAGCGGCCGCAACTGTTGATTCCATTCGGCACCCAGATTGGCGAATAGGGATTTCAGCGGATTCCTGGGGTTGGCCGAGATGGCCGCAACGATGCTGGGATGGTTAAGCCGCCGATCGAACTCGAGTACAGCCCGATTCACTGCCCGCTGCCGGTCGGCCGTCGCTGCGCTGGTATCGGCCAGCGCCAGGGCGGTAGCATACGACTGCATGCGCAGGGAACCGGCAATGTTGATCGCGCTGGCCTTGCCCGTCGAGTTCTCGGCAAACACCACTAGGTTGACAAACGATACCGTGGCGGCAAACGCCAGAATCGCCATCGCAATCTCGAGCCGGCCGAGCACGGACTGGCGCGAGAAAATGCGGATCATGCTGAGTTTCTCCGGCGGGCGGGGCAATGGAAGTACCTCTTTGTTTCTGGGCAGGGTCCGATTGTAATCAAAAATCCCCATCCCCACTCCAATCCCCTTCAACCACGCGGGATTGAGCACGACAAGCGCCGCACCCCCTACCACTTTATGGGTAGCTGGAGCACCCGGGCGGAGCTTCCGCCGTCTTGTATCGATTAGTCATGCTACCTAGACTGCAACGCGAATTCGGTTCGTGCCGGGTATCCCGACACCTGCTTCGGGCACTGGCCTTAGGAGGAAAGCAATGAAAATACTTGTTTGCCATGACGGTTCGGATAAGGCCAACGCGGCGCTGGACAAATCCATCAAGCTTTTCGCGCACCTCAAACCAGAGATCGTTCTGGTGACCGTCGTCGAGGAGCCGCTCGATGCGAGCAGCAATGTCGAGGGGTCGTTTGAGGACTGGCGCGCTTCCAGGGAAGCCGAACTCAAGGCGGCGGCGCAGAAGGTCACCGAGTTTGGCCTCGAAGCGGACGCCATTCTGGCGATCGGCGACCCGCGCAAGATGCTCTTGGAAGCCGTCAGAAAGCGCGTGCCCGATATCCTGGTGATTACCAGCCGTCCGCCCAAAGGCGGCGTCCGCTTCGGCAACGTCACGGTCAGCGTCAGCGATTACCTGCTCCATCACGTCGACGTTTGCCCCGTGCTGATCATCCAGTGATCTGCCTGCGGCAATCCGCTCGCTTTCTTATCCCAAAAAAATTTAGAGAGATTAGTCATGTCCGGTAAATCAGAAGACAAAACCATGGGCTGGATGGACCTGTTCGCTTTCGGACGGACCGAGATCATGGCGCTGCACAAGACGTGGATCGCGTTCTTCATCACCTTCTATGTCTGGTTCAACATGGCGCCGCTGGCGTCGACGATCATGAAGGACACCGGTCTGACCCTCGACCAGCTCAAGATTCTCGCGATCTGCAACGTAGCCCTGACCGTCCCGATGCGCGTCGTGGTCGGCATGTTGTGCGACCGGATCGGACCGCGCCGGACCTTCTGCATCGTGATGTGGGCCATGGCCTTCCCTTGCATGTATTTTGCGTTCGCTTCCACCTATTTGGAAATGCTGGTCTCGCGCCTGATCCTGAGCGCCGTCGGCACGGGCTTCGTGGTCGGCATCGCGATGACCTCGCTCTGGTTCAAGCCGCGCGATGCGGGCTTCTCCCAGGGTGTTGAGGCGGGTCTGGGCAACTGGGGTTCGTCGCTGGCGGCCATCACCATGCCGCTCCTGGCACTCACTGTGCTGGACAGCTGGCGCTGGGCGATCGCATCGAGCGGCATCGTGATGTTCCTCTATGGCGTGTATTACTGGTTCGGCATCACCGACGGCCCCAAGGGCACGATCCGGCCCGTCTCCAGAAAAGCCCAGGCCATCGAAGTGTCCACCTGGGGCGATCTGGTGCTGGCGATTCTCTGGACCATCCCGATCTGGGGCGTGCTGTCGCTCCTGGTGAGAATGGTGACCAGCAAGGGTTACATCACGGTGGACATGTCCTACATCCTGTACACCGTCATCGCGGTCATGGTGGCCTATCAGGTCTTCAACCTGATCAAGGTAAATGTGCCGATCCTGAACAAGGGCGTGCCCGAAGACGATAAATACCGCTTTACCCAGGTCGGCACGCTCAACGCCTCTTATATCGTCACCTTCGGCGCCGAACTGGCGGTGATTTCCATGCTGCCGATGTTTTTCCAGAAGACCTTCGAGATGACGCCGGTAATGGCCGGTCTATTCGGCTCGATGTTCGCGGTGCTCAACTTCTTTTCGCGGGCGCTGGGCGGTTATGTGTCGGATCGCACCCCGACCCGCAAGCTCGCCCACCTGATCTATCTCGCCGGTGTGACCGCCGGATTCATCCTGATGAGCATGATTACCCCGCAATGGCCTCTGATCCTGGCGGTGTTGGTTGTCTTCATCTGCGCCATGTTTGTCACCGGCGGCTGCGGCACGACCTTCGCGCTGATTCCGTTCGTCAAGCGGCGCATCACGGGCAATGTGGCAGGCTACGCCGGCGCCTACGGCAATGTCGGCGCCGTCGTCTATACCTCGGCCTATGTCACCCTGACCGACAGCCAGTTCTTCCTGATGATTGGCGCGACCGCAGCGGCGGTGTTCCTTTTCTGTCTGTTCTTCCTCAAGGAACCGGAAGGCGCTTTCGCCAAGGAATACCACCTGTCGTCGGTCGACCACGAAATGATGGCAGGCGGGCACTGATGATCCACGCAGCGTAGCAGATTTAAAACTCTCAAAAAAAGGAAAACTTATCATGGCCAGATTACCTCGATGGGAACCGGAAGATCCGCAATTCTGGAAAGAAACCGGTAGCGCGATCGCGTGGCGAACCTGCTGGCTCACCACCTTCTCCCTGATCTTCTCATTCGCGACCTGGTTCGTGATGAGTGCGGTGGTGGTCAGAATGCCCGCCATCGGCTTCAAGTTCACCACCATGGAGCTGTTCTGGCTGGCCGCCATCCCGGGGCTCGCTTCGGGCATCTTGCGGTTGATCCACGCCCAGTTCATTCCCGTGCTCGGCACCCGGCCGGTGGTCAGCATTTCCACCATCATCAAGCTGATCCCGATGGTCTGGCTCGGCTACGCCATCCAGGACCTGAACACGCCCTGGAGCACCTTCATGATCATCGGCTTCCTCTGCGGCATGGGTGGCGGCGACTTCTCCTCCTTCATGCCATCGACCAGCATCTTTTTCCCCAAGCGCCTGCAAGGTGTCGCCATGGGCATCCAGGCCGGCCTGGGCAACTTTGGCGTCAGCATCGTCCAGTTCGTCGCGCCGTGGATCATCGGCTTCGCCGCGCTGGGCGCGATTGCCGGCGGCCCGCAGGTATTCACCAAGGGCGATGCGGTCAAGGGTGCGCTAACGGTCACCAAGGAGGCCGGCATCGTCAAGGATGTCGTGGTCGGCAAGCCCGAGCTCGCGGCAGCCATCAGCATCGTCAAGGACGAAAACGGCAAGCTCAAGGACGTGGTGCTGCAGGAAACCGACACCATCAAGGCGATCAAGCAGGACGTCAAGAAAGACGACAAGGGCGTCATTACCGAAGTGGTTACTACCAAGGGCATGAAGATCGACGTGACGCGCAATCCGGCCGGCGAGATCACCGATGTCGCCGTCAAGAACGTCATCAAGAAAGGCATGTGGCTGCAGAACGCCGGCTTCGTCTGGGTACCCTTCCTGATTGTCGCCTTCATTCTCTGCGCGCTGTTCCTGCGCAGCGTCACGGTACCGGCGCGCGGCTTCATGGGCCAATTTGAAATTCTCAGCAGCAAGAACCGCGCGAGTGTCCATACCTGGAACTGCACCATCACCTATATCTGCTCGTTCGGCTCGTTCTCCGGTTTTGCCGGCGCCTTCCCGATGATGATCAAGACCATCTACGGCGGTTTCGATGGCGCCCCGGATCCGCTCACCTACGCCTACCTCGGCCCCTTGATCGGCGGCCTGGTGCGTGCCCTGACCGGCGGATTTTTCGACAAGATCGGCGGCAGCAAGGGCATGCACTGGTGCACGCTGGGCCAGATTGCCGGCTGCCTGTTCCTGGTGTTTGGCGGCTATCTGGCGCCCACCAGCGTCGACCAGTTCAACGGCTTCCTGTGGGGCATGCTGTTCATCTTCCTGATGTCGGGCACCAATAACGCGGCGACCTTTCGCCAGTATCCAATCGTGTTTGCCTATTCCCCGGCCAAGGGCGCGCAGATGCTGGGCTGGACCGGCGCCTGGGCGGCCTTCGGTCCCTTCATCTGGACCTCGCTGATCGGCGGATCGATCACTAGCTACGGCAGCGCCATCGCGTTCTTCGTCGGTGTCTCGGTGTTCTATGCTTATTCCTTCTTCATCAACTGGTGGTATTACACCCGCCAGGGCGCCGAGCGTTTCGACTACGGCAACGCCGGCGGCACCTGGTGGGACAAGCTCAGCAGTGCCGAAAAAGACGAGATGAAGCGCATCGATCTGAGCCACGCCTGACGATTCGGCAAGGGAAGGCTTCGGCCTTCCCCTCCTTGCATGAAGAATCCGGACTTTCTCATCAATGCAATCGGCATCGTGTATGGGCTGCTGCTCATCTATGCAGCATTTTTCAATAGCACATTCACCGAAGCACTGCGCGTCGATGCGCTGTTCATGAAGGAAGCAAGCCCGCGCACCCGGCCGGCCAATCTGGTCGCCGGCGTGCTGGTGGCGGGTTACGCCCTTTACGCACTGCTGTCCAAGTAACACGCCCGCTTTTCCAGAAGGAGCGCAGCCGTGAAACTTAGCTGTTGTTGACCATCGTGACGAACCGTGTGCTGACCCAGTGGCTGGTCGAGGATCCCGCATTCTGGGAAAGCCGGGGGCGCGCCATCGCCAACCGCAACCTGTGGTTGTCGATCATCGCCTTGCTGCTGGCCTTCGCGGTGTGGATGGTGTGGTCGGTGGTGGTGGTCAATCTGCCCAGCATCGGCTTCCGCTTCAGCACCGACGAACTCTTCTGGCTGGCTGCACTGCCGGCCTTGTGCGGCGCCACGCTGCGCATCTTTTACGCTTTCATGGTGCCGATTTTCGGCGGGCGGCGCTGGACCGCGATCTCGACCGCGTTACTGCTGCTCCCTGCCTTCGGCATCGGCCTGGCGGTGCAGGATCCGGCCACACCTTACTCGACCTTCGTGCTGCTGGCCTTGCTCTGCGGTCTCGGCGGCGGCAATTTCGCTTCCTCGATGGCCAACATCAATTTCTTCTTTCCCAAGTCGCAAAAGGGTCTCGCGCTGGGCCTCAACGCCGGCCTGGGCAATCTTGGCGTGTCCGTGGCGCAGTTCGTGGTGCCGCTGATCATCACGGTCGACATTTTCGGCGCACCGGGCGGATCGCCGCAGACCTGGGTCCATTTAAGCGAAAGCAAGCCTCTCTGGTTGCAGAACGCCGGGTACATCTGGGTGCCGCTGCTGACGCTGGCAGCGCTCGGTGCCTGGTTCGGCATGAACGATCTCGGCAGTGTGCGCGCACCGCTCACGGAACAAACGCTGATTTTCCGGGACAAGCACTGCTGGCTCATGAGTTGGCTGTATCTAGGCAGCTTTGGTTCGTTCATCGGTTATGCCGCAGGCTTTCCGCTGCTTATGAAGAGCCTGTTTCCCGAATTCGACGCGCTGGCCTACGCCTTTCTCGGGCCGCTCGTCGGCGCCTTGATCCGTCCGGTCGGCGGCTGGGTATCGGACCGGTTTGGCGGTGCCAATGTGACCTTCTGGAATTTCATCGCGATGGTGGCGACGGTGCTCGGCGTGTTGCATTTCCTGCCCTCCGGTGCATCGGGCGGCAATTTCTACGGCTTTCTCGCCATGTTCATACTGCTCTTCGCCATGTCGGGCATCGGCAACGGCTCCACCTTCCACATGATCCCGCTGACTTTCCTGACGCACCATCAACATCTGTCACGCGACAAGGGCCCGCTCGCCGAAGAGCGCGGGATCATGAATGCGAACCGCGAAGCGGCTGTGGTCATGGGTTTCGCCTCGGCGGCCGGCGCCTATGGCGGATTTTTCATACCCCGGAGCTTCGGCGCGTCGATCACCCGCTCCGGCGGTCCGGAACTGGCTTTGTATGGCTTCATCCTGTTTTACCTGACCTGCATCGGTGTGACCTGGTGGTTTTATCGGCGCCGCAACGCGCCAATGCCATGCTGATCTTGATCCGGAATTCCGGTCAGAGTTGTTTAGATGTAAAGCAAGTGTGGTTATTTGGGGGGGGAATTGATTCGGATCAATTTTTTTTGCGCTGCACTTTGAATAGATTGCGCGGAGGTCATCTTTAGCGCGGCTCGTAGTGCAGGTGTAAGACAACCTTGGGAGGGGAAACATGAAACCTGCAGTATTGGCACTTTATCTGGCACGTCCGCGCCTGTTGCAAATCCACTTTACTTCTTGTCGCCTGGCGAAAGGTCATTCCCATGAATAATCGAAGCGTGATGCAATATCTTGCCCGCAGTGCCGTCTCCGGCGCGCTGCTGCTTGCTGGTTTCGGCGTGCTGGCGCAGGAGGCTGCCCAGCCGTCCGCCACAACCGCTGGCGCACCTGCCGCCGCATCTGCACCGGCGGCCTTGATCAATCAGGGACAGGGCTTGTTTTTCGGCACGCTACGCCTCAGTGCCGGCGGGCCACCCTGCAATGCCTGCCACGGCCTGGTCCATAGCGCCAGCTACGGCGGCGGAACGCTATCCACCGACCTGACCAACTCGGCCGATGGCGTCCCCGACGCCTTGGCCAAGGGCGGTGCCGAGTCGCCTTTCACAATAATGCAGGCGGCCTTCAAGGAGCGGCCGCTGAGCGCCGCGGAACTGGCGGCGCTCGAGGCTTTTCTGCGCGACGCTGGCGCCAAGGCGGCGACGCAGAAGCCTACCGACGCAGGCGGCAAGATGCTGACGGCGGGGATCGTCGGCGTGGTCGTGCTGTTGCTGCTGTCCGCCCTGTTCGGAAAGGGACGCAAGCGGCGTTCGGTAAATCGGGAGATGTTCGACCGTCAGGTCGTGAGCGAATAACGGTTGGCAGAATTCGGTCGGCAGAATTATAAGGAGACAGATATGGGTTGGATCAAAGACATCATCGCACCGGACACACGCAAGTGGGAGGAGTTCTACCGCAACCGCTTCCAGCACGATCGCGTGGTACGCAGCACACACGGCGTCAACTGCACGGGAGGCTGTTCCTGGCAGATTCACGTCAAGGAAGGTATCGTGGTCTGGGAAACGCAGCAACTCGACTATCCGCTGCTCGAAAACAAGTTGCCGCCTTACGAACCGCGCGGCTGCCAGCGCGGCATCTCTTTCTCGTGGTATCTCTACAGTCCGCTGCGCATCAAGTATCCGCTGATCCGCGGCGCCCTGGTCGATGCCTATCGTGCCGAAAAGCAGCGCACCGGGGACCCGATGAAAGCCTGGGCAGCGCTGCAAAGCGATTCCGGCAAGCGCAAGGCCTACCAGAACGCCCGCGGCAAAGGCGGCTTCCGCCGCACCAGCTGGGACGAAGTCCTGGAAATCATGGCGGTCGCCAA
>Ga0172370_10010523_pt1 | contig 10593 bp, 10 predicted proteins | sample LakKiv5m_FD_114538 | JGI IMG/M metagenome (GOLD analysis project Ga0172370, IMG submission 114538) | Freshwater microbial communities from Kabuno Bay, South-Kivu, Congo - kab_022012_11.5m | ecosystem: Environmental > Aquatic > Freshwater > Lake | place: Democratic Republic of the Congo...
GGCCAATTCAACTCTTCGCTTAATTGCTTGCTGGTCCGCTCGGCCACTTGGCGACCATCAAGAACTTCGCGTCCTTGGTCGGGAGCGACTGATAAATCTCTTCAGTCACGAAAGGCATAAAGGGGTGGAGGAGTTTCAGCGAATTCTCCAGAATGTAATACAGCGTCGCGCCGTACTCCGCCTTACCCTTGCTCTCCTCGATAATCTCATCGGCGAAGCGGTGCCAGAGATAGTGGTAGAGCTTCTCCGCGGCCATATACACGCGGAACTCTTCGATGTCGCTCGTCACATCCGCGGCGAGTGCGTTAAATTCTTTTTTCAACTCTCCGTTAATCTCTCCGGTGCGCTCCTGCGAGAGTACGAAGCGCGTGATGTTCCAGAGCTTGTTCGCGAAGTGCTTATAACCCTTAATCTTGTCCTCGCTGATACGCATATCGGTGCCCGGTGTGTTGCCCACCACGAGCGCCATACGCGCGGCGTCGGCGCCAAACTTGGCCGCCATATCCAAGGGGTCGAGATTGTTCCCGAGCGACTTACTCATCTTGCGCCCCTGCGCGTCGCGCACGAGGCCGTGGAGGTAGACGGTCTTGAAGGGAATCGTCCCGAGTGCGAATTCGGTCATCAGAATCATGCGCGCAATCCAGAAGAAGAGGATATCGTAGCCCGTCTCGAGCAGGTCGGTCGGGTGATAGGTCTCGAGCGCGCTCGTCTTCTCGGGCCAGCCGAGTGTAGAAAAAGTCCAGAGACCAGAGGAGAACCATGTGTCGAGCGTGTCTTCATCTTGAGCCCACCCATCACCAGCAGGCGCCTCGCCGACAACAATCCCCTCGCCCTTATACCAGACGGGGATACGATGGCCATACCAAATCTGTCGGCTGATGCACCAGTCGCGCAGATTCTCAATCCAGTGGTAATAGGTCTTCTCGAAATGCTCGGGGACAATCTTGATCGTGCCGCTCTTCACCGGCTCGAGCATCAGCTCCTTAAGTGTTTTGCCGCGACCGGGGACCTCCTTGTTGACCGCGACCCACCACTGGAGCTTGGGCAGGGGCTCGATAAGCCCGCCCGTGCGCTCGGCAGTGGCGACATTCTGCTTGATGTCCTCGGTCTTCTCGAGCAAACCTTCTTCAGTGAGCCACGCGACGACGGCCTCGCGCGCCTCGGCGGTCTTCAGTCCTGCGAGGCGGCCAGCGACCGTCATCTTGGCGTATTCATTAATAACAATCGTGTCGCGCGGGAGCTCGTGGCGCGTGGCGATATCCCAGTCGGTCTGGCTGTGCGCAGGGGTGACGCCGACTGCGCCGGTGCCGAAGGCCGGGTCGACCGCCTGGTCAGCGACGATTTTGATATGAATCGGCACGTCGCAGAAGATCGCGTCGTATTCTTTACCTACAAACTCCTTGTAGCGCGCGTCATCGGGGTGCACCGCGACAGCGACGTCGCCGACCTTGGTCTCGGGGCGCGTGGTTGCGACCGGGATAGGGAAGTCTTTGGAATATGTAAATGTGTAGAGCTTCGCCGGGCGCTCTTCATAGACGATTTCATCATCAGAGATGGTGGTCTGACCCTTGGGGTCCCAGTTGACGATGCGCAGACCGCGATAGATAAGCCCCGCGTCGTACATCTGTTTGAAGACTGTGCGCACTGCGCGCGTGCGTGTCTCGTCGAGGGTGAAGGCCTCGCGCGACCAGTCGAGCGAGGCGCCCATCGTTTTCAGTTGCTTGATTATTGTGTCGTGACTCTCCGCGGCAAACTGTTCGATGCGCTTCAAGAGCTCCTCGCGGCCGAGATCGTGGCGACCCTTGCCCCCGTCCTTCTTAATCTGCTTCTCGACGACCGACTGGGTCGCGATAGCGGCATGGTCGGTTCCCGGGACCCAGAGCGTTTTGTAGCCGCGCATCCGCTTATAGCGGATGAAGATGTCCTCAATAGCGAGCATCAGCGCGTGGCCCATATGGAGTCGGCCAGTGACGTTCGGCGGCGGGAGAACAATGGAGTAGGGCGTAGCGTCCGCTCCGGTCACACCTTGCGTCACGCACTCGTCGGGGTTAAAGAGCCCGCTCTCTTCCCATTCCTTATATATGCGCGACTCGGTCGCGGCCGAGTCGTAGGGCTTCAGGAACTTTTCTGGCATAGCGATAGAGTACCATTCGCGACGATATCCTGCGCGTACTCGCCGCGGAGCGCCCGGTAGTAGCCCGCGAGTGCAATCATGAGCGCGTTGTCGGTCGTGAGCGCGGGGGCGGGGAGGCGGAGCGCGACGTGCGAGTAGTTGTCGCGAATTCCGTCGGTGAAGACGCGGCGGATGTGAGTGTTCGCTGAGACGCCGCCGCCGAGGACGAGCGTTTTCGCATCTGTCTGTTCGAGTGCTCGCACGGTCTTGGCGTAGAGCACCTCGGCGGCGGCGTCTTCGAACTCGCGCGCGAGCTCTCGCTTCTCGGCTTCACTCAAGTCAGCACGGTCTTTAAGCTGATAGCGCACTGCAGTTTTCAGTCCTGCAAACGAGAAGTCGCAGGTCGCGTCGTGGAGCATCGGCCGCGGCAAGATGAACGACCTCGTAAGTCGTTCATCAAATGAACGACTTACGAGGTCGTTCATACGGGAATCTTCGGCGAGCTTGGAGATTTCTGGCCCACCCGGATAGGGAAGACCGATGAGCCGTGCAACTTTATCGAAGGCCTCGCCCACCGCATCGTCGCGCGTTTGTCCAAGGAGTTCATACTCGAGCCACGTCTTCATCACCACGAGTTCGGTGTGCCCGCCCGAAATCAGCAATGCCAGAATCGGTAGCTCGGCATCTTGTATTTCCAAGGTCAGACCTTGGAATTCAGGATTAAGGTCTGACCTTAATTCTTTCGCGAGCGCGGCCATAATATGCCCCTCCATATGATTGACCGCGACGACCGGCTTCTCCCACGCGAGCGAGAGCGCCTTAGCGAAGTTAATGCCGACCCAGAGCGCGGGCTCGAGCCCGGGGCCCGCGGTCACCGCAATCGCGTCAATATTTGGAATCTCACATTCGCCGACAAATTCGAAAAATGCCTCGGCGAGCCCTAGCTCGCGCGCGAGGATATCAACTATCTGGTCGCGCAGTGTCTCGGGCCAACTTTGTGTGTCTTCGTGCAAGAGCTCGGCCTCTTCGAGTGCCGCTTCGAGCAGAGGGACGAGATTCTTCGCGTGCTCGCGCTTGGCGAGAGCGGGGAAGACGCCGCCATACTCTCTATGAATATCTATCTGCGAGAGAAGCGCATTGCCGAGCACGCGAAACTCTGTGGATTTCTGATCACCGGTCGCTTCGACAATCGCAACCGCCGTCTCGTCGCACGAGGTCTCAATCGCTAAGATTTTCATTAGTCTTCAATTTCGGTCCAAGGCACTGGCGTGCCATTCGGGATAAAGAATCCAGATGAACCAGGGTGACCGCCACCTCCATACTTCGCCGCAATCTTAGAGACATCGACACTCTCGTTGCTGCGGATAGAGACACCGAAACCGTCAGGGTGCGCAGTGACGACAAGCGCGATGGGCGGGAGCTTCTCGTAGAGCTCGTGCGCGATATAGGAGCGCATTGTAATCGAGGGGAGCGTCGTGGCGAAGTAGCACTCATATCCTTCGAATCGTACTTTCTTGGCTGCCTCGATGGAGAGTCGTGCGAAGGATTCAAAGAATTCAGTCGCGGTCGCAGCTTTGGCGAGGAGTATGGACTTTGTCGTTTCGTCTTCGAGCTCACGCATGATGTCGTTCCAGACGGAGAAATCGTTCGGCTGTACATCGAGATAAGAGAAGATATCGCGCGTCTCAGGGAGCGCGTAGCGGTAGAGATCGCCGTCTTCGAGTATCTGCATGAAGCGCGGTACTGGAGTGTCAGGATGGAAGTAGCTCCACGCGATTGTCGCGCCAGAGCGTGATGCGTCGTAGACATGCTCGGGTACTTTCTCGGTGAGCAGCTTCGAACTCTCGTGATGATCAATCGCGACGACGCGCTTAGCAGTCTCGACAAGGTGTTCCATCACATCGGGATGCTCAAAGGAGAAGTCGAGGATGTAAACCTCTTTACCCTCGAGTCCCTCGGGAAGGTCATCGCCATATCCCGCGGGAATGTAGGCGGCAGTATCGCCGAATTTCTTCCATGCCGCATACGCAGCGCCGAACCCGTCCGGACACTTCTTATGGTAAATAACGACAATGTGCTTAGTCGGCATATATAAAGTTTACCGTACGAAACGCACATAGATACCGGCGGGGACGACGCGCTCGCTGCCGGATTCTTTTATAAACATTTCACCGCTCTCGCCATTCACATCAACAAATGCGCTCTCGACTGCCTGTGCGAACGAGCGCGGTGAGTAGCCGGCGGCGTAGCCGCTCATGAGGAAGAAGGAGCCGGAAGCATCGTTCAGCAATTCTTTGAGCGACGCGAGGAGCTCGGGCAGACTCTCTTCAATCTTCCACACCTCGCCCTTGGCGCCACGACCGAAGGCGGGTGGGTCGAGGATAATGCCGTCATATGTCGCACTGCGGCGCACCTCACGCTTCACGAAGGCGAGCGCATCGTCGAGAATCCAGCGGACCTGGTCCTCGCCGACACCCGAGGCGCGCGCGTTCTCGTGTGCCCAGTCGAGTGACTGCTTCGAGGCGTCGACGTGGGTCACGTGGGCGCCCGCCTTCGCGTGGCCGGAGCCAGCTCCGGCGAGGCGGAGGTCCGCGCGCGCGGCGACCGCGGTCGCCGCGCCGGTGTAGCCAAACAGATTCAGAATGAGGGGTTTCGTAAATCCCTCATCAGATGAGGGATTTACGAAACCCCTCATTCGTTCCTGGAGCCACTCCCAGTTGGGCGCCTGCTCGGGGAAGATGCCGGTGTGTTTGAAGCCAGTCAGCTTCGCGGCGAGCGTCGCCTCGCCCCAGGTGACCGGCCACGACTCGGGTACACTCCCGCGCGTCTCCCACGCACCCTTGGCGTCACGGAAGGCGAAGGTCGCCTGTGCCTCGCTCCAACGCTCGGGCTGTCGCTTGGCCCAGAGCGCCTGCGTCTCGGGGCGCGCGAGCGTCACCGCGCCGAATCGCTCGAGCTTCATATTCTCGCCCGAGTCGATAAGCTCGTAATCCTTCCACGGCTGCGCTATCAAGTGCTGGTCACTCTTCATGGTTCAATGGGATTCACCATGATCCTGAGCGTAGTCGAATGGATCATAGCGCGTCCGGATGCTTCTTCGACCACTCGTAGAAGACGACGGCTGCCGAGACGGCGGCGTTCAGCGACTCGGTGCGCGGATGCATCGGGATCGAGAGCGCCACGTCGCAGTGTTCGAGTGTCATCTGGCGGATACCCGCGCCCTCGTTACCGACCACGAAGGCCGCGGGCGCGTCGAAGGCCTCGCTTGCGAGCGTCTTCGCGCCCTCCATCGCGAGGCCGTAGATCCAGAAGCCCTTCTTCTTAAGCGTAGCGATAGCGGTGTTCACGTTCCCAATCGAGACGAGCGGAATACGGAAGGCCATTCCGGCCGAGGTCTTCACTACCGCGCCGGTGACGCCCGCGGTGTGGTGCTCGGGTATCAGAACCGCGGCGAGGCCGAAGGCCGCTGCCGAGCGGATGATGGCACCCACGTTGTGCGGATCCTGTACCTCGGCCAAAATCGCGACCGCAATTTTGGCCGACTTGTCACTCGGCAGCTCAGCGAGGAAGGTCTCGAAGGGGACCAGGAGCGCGGCGGGGTCCATCACCGCGACGACGCCTTGGTGTACCGCGTCGCCGCCGGTGAGCTCGCGGGCGCGCCCAGCGGCCAAGGGCGCGGTAGGAATCTGACGCATCTCGAGGAGCGTGGCGAGCTCGGCGTCGCGCAAGGTGGGGGAGAGGAAGACTTTACGAATCACCTGAGGTGCGTTCGTGAGCGCCTCCATCAAGGCGTGCTTGCCGTAGATATAGACTTTTTCTTTTGACCTTTCCGACTTTTGTTTCTTCGGTCTCATGTGCGCGGTAAGGGACTCGAACCCCTGACCCTCTCAACGTCAATGAGATGCTCTACCAACTGAGCTAACCGCGCGTTTCTGGACTATATCACGCTATGTATCGTGTGTCAGGCCGCGCTGACGAGCGGGAGAAGCTCGTTCATAAGAGTGGAAATTTCGTCGTCGGTGAGGACACGGCGAGGTTCGCCGTTGTGGTCGACATTGCCGATAAGTATCTCGGGAATAAGGTGGAAATGTGAGTGCATCACGGACTTATTTATATTCAATTGGCCCTCGCGCACAAGGAATGAGATGCTCTTGTAGTGCAATTTCTTGAGCAGGGATAACCCGAGTTCTTGGAGACGGTCGATAGCTGTAAGCTCGTCTTCTGTGAGTTCATCAATCGACTCGACGTGTCGGCGCGGGATAACGAGGAGGTGGTGACGGTGGTACGGTGCAATCGCATAGGTCAGGAACGCGTGCTCGCTGTCGGCGAGCACGCGGTTATTCCCGTCACAAAACGGGCATCCGGTCATCTGCTTCACATAGTCTTCGTAGAGCATACCTACAGTGTAAAGGATTTTTTCAGTTTCTTGCGGAGCAAGTCGATAAGTTCAGGATCATAGCGACTCGAGTAAATGAAGTCGGGAATATCCAGATCATAGAGCTCTTTGCCGGTCAGATCAAAATGGTCCTTGAGATAGGTGAGATGCTTGTCGGTGCGCTCACAGGCAGTGATGATGATGATGATGATGTCGGCCCACTCGACGAGTTCTTTGGTCACATGCACGATAGCGTTATCTCCGATGCCGGCGCTCTTCGCCTCGTAGCGCTTCGAGGCATTCAGAATATCCTCACAGGCCGGGCTACGAGTCATATTCGCGGTGCAGATGCAGAGCACTTTTTTCATATGGTAATTGCGAGCGGGCGGGCCTCGATGAGGTTCGCACCCTTTATTTCGAAAAAGATCCCGAGTTCCTCAAAACGCTTCAGCTCGTCCGCGAGATTACGCGCGAGATGGTGGAACTGGATTGTCTATCTTCGGCGGCGTAGTTCCTCGTTTTTTCAGCTCGCTCGGCAACGGCTGGGAAAGGAACAGAGACAGCTCAGCAAGATTGTTGCCAGCCTCACTCGCTTCTGTCAGCGACAACTCGACCCCGAACACCTTCTTGTAGCGTTTCCTGAAATTCTCGAGCTCTTCATTGGTTATTTGCATACGGCGCGAGCATAGCGCACCCGCGTGAATTGCCAAAGATAGGGGAACGGGCCCCACGGGCACACGTCCGCGTCTTGTCGCGCGATACAGAAGCAGTATGATGAATAAAACCAATGGATGTAGACCCGGAGTATTTCAATACGAGGAAGACGAAAGCAAGAGCCCTCTTCGACGCGCAGAAGGCCATCCGCTGCCCGTATTTTGGCACTGACGTGGTGCTTAACTCCGACGGCTTCCATCACCTCCAATTCTCCGCGCGCCGTGAGCGCAGCAAGCGGGTGCAGTTACTCAAGTTCTGGCTGTTACCGTTCGCGCTTGAGACCATCCGCAGGTCCGGTACGGTGCAGGAGTATCGCAAGATGCTGACGCCTGTCGGGAAGCCATCGGCGCGCGACGGCGCCGTGCCCATGAAAGAGGTCGAATACTGGGGCCTGATCGCGATCGTGGGGGACCGAAAGCTGAAGATCCGGGTCGTGCTCCGCAGGATTGGGACGGGCAATCTGACATTTTGGAGCGTGATGCCGGACGTGAAGATCAAGAATGGAAAGCAGAAACTCGCGCCCGAGGGCATCGAAGACGATTAAACAAAAATCCCGCCGTGAGGCGGGAGCTTTGTAATGCCTGTCTTCAGCTTTGGCTAGACCTTAGCTGAACGGGGCTTGCGCCCACAGGCATACTCTCACTCTATCAAACTAGGATTATTTTTCAAGGAAGAATCCCCAGGAGGGTTCGAATCCCAGTCTTGCTCACTCCGGAACAGGTTCGCACACGAGAATCAGAAAATGGAAAACTCAGCATTCACTTGGTTTTTCACGCCGTGGTTTCGTGCCTGGGTGGCACGAATTTGCGGAGAGGGTGGGATTCGAACCCACGGTCCAGTTACCCGGACGCCGCATTTCGAGTGCGGTGCCTTCGACCACTCAGCCACCTCTCCGTGTGCAGGCATCTTAGCATTTCGAGGCAAAAATGATAAGGTTTCTCTAAGGCCCTATCGTCTAACGGTTAGGACAGCGCCCTTTCACGGCGTAAATCGGGGTCCGATTCCCCGTGGGGTCATGAAGCCTAATCCTGCACCTTGCGGTAGGTGGGGAGGGCACAAGCAGAGCAGGCGGCGCCGGTGGTAGCCGCGCGCGCGAGCCAGTCGGCGAGTACCTCGGTGTCGGTGTCGGCGTCCTTCGAGCCGAGCACCGTGATAGCGGCGCGATGCGTCGTGCCCGCGACCGGTACGACCGAGAGCGCAGACGTCTGCGGCGTGGTCGCGCGCTCGAGGTGATAGAGGTGACCCGTATTCGAGATGATGTCGGTGCTGTCGGTCGCGGTGGTAAGAAGAGCAGATTTCTCCTGTGCGAGATAGAGCGCGAGGCGGGCGAGGTCGAGGGCGGTGGTGACGCTCGTCGAGGAGGCACCGCGGATGTCACCGAGGCGCGTCGTGGGCATATCGAGCGTCTTCGCCTGCACATTCATCGCGCCGACGAGATTCGCGGCACGGTCGAGTGCGCTCGCCGCTGCCGCGTTGCCGAGGAGGAGCGCCGAGACGAGGTCGCCCGCGGGGAAGGTCTCGGCTGTTTTAGCGAAGGTGCCGGGGGTCGTGGCGATTGGCGTGTCGAAGGGAACAGTGGAGACCGCCGCGAGTGCCGCGAGCGCGCTCGCGGCACTCGCGGCGGGGAGCACCGTGTCGCTCTTCTGTTCGAGATAGATATCGCGCGAGTCGGCGTCGGCGATCACATAGCTCGTCGCGGTCACGGTAGGTGCGATAGCTGGCGCGAGCACGAGCGCCGCGCCCGCCTGCGGGCGCGGCGCGTTCGCCACGAAGACGCCCGTGCCGAGGGTGGCGAAGTCATAGACGCGCTTCGCGTCCTCGGTCGCGAGGCGAATCATCCCGCCCAGCATCGAGGCCGAGAGTGGCGAGCCGTCAGCGGCGAGCGGTACACCGTGTATCGCGTAGTTGGGCGCGATGGCGGTGTACCAGGGGTAGTCGAGCGCAGCGCGCTCATCGAGGCGATCGGGCTCCTTGGTGAGCACACTGTAAGAGCCCGCTGGCGTCTCGGCGAGCGATCCTGGCGCGGCGAGCGCGATGATGGGATATTTCGCAATCGCGACGTCGTCCTGGTAGAGCGTGAGCACGAGCGCGGCAGGGTCGACCGCGATGAAGTGCCCGGTCGTGGGGACCGCGTCGGCGATCGCGAGCGTGTGAATAATATGCACCGAGGTCGTGGTCGAGAGTGCGAGCGAGAGCCCGGCGCGCTCGCCGGTCTTCGCCTGCTGAATGAGGACGAGCGAGGGCGCGGAGGCGAGCGAGGTCACGGCGAGCCGCCCGGCGAGCGCGATGAGGGCGACGACGAGAACACTCTTGCCGAAGAAGGCAAACCCCTCCCAATCGAAGAAGTGGTGCACGCGCATCATCTCTAGTATACGGTACCTACCGCACCACCTCCCAGTCGGCGTGCTTCAGAATCCATCGCGGCAGTCCGGAGAGCATATTGACGAAAAACATTTTCAGATACCCTTTCTGTTTAAATCGGCGAGACGAGGTGACCACTTGGTCGGTGGACATAAAGAAATAGGTGCCGTGCTTCGCGAGGTCACGAGAATATTTCATATCTTCGCCGGAAACGAGTTCGACGTCATATTCTGCCTTGTCGAGCAGCGCGTTCCGGACGATATGGATGCGGTGCATAATACGGATCAGACGATCAGTCACATTCAGGTACCACGACCAGAAGCGGCCGGTGAGAGAGTCGTCGTCGAGAAGGACGGTCGTCGTGCCGAAATCTGCCTCTGGGTGTGTGTGGAGATAGGTGTTAATCTCGGTGAGAATGTTGGGCTTGAGGAAAGTGTCGGCATCGAGCCAGATAGCGCACTCCGTCTCGGGCGCGCACATCGCGATGCCGAAATTGCGCGCGTGTGAGACACCCTTGGGCGACTGATAGACGCGACAGTTCCCGCCCTCGAGTCCCTTCGCTATCTCGAACGTGCGGTCGGTAGACCCGTTCTCGACCACGATAATCTCATAACGGTCTTTTGGGTAGTCAAGGGCTTTGAGACAGTCGACTGACCGCGCGATAATTTTCTCTTCATTGTAGGCGGGAACGATGACCGAGAAGAATGTCTGATGCATTGTGCTAGTATACTGCCATTATCGCACTGCGACACGCTTCGATGGACGGGGGCACGATTAACTGGGAATACCTCAATCTGTATCAGGAGATACCACTCTTTGTGGCGCTCAAGCTTCGCAGTCTCTTCCGTCGCCGGGCACACGCGACCGGCCGGACACTCATCGTCAATGCCTGCCTCGTCGGAGAATTCGCCACCTCGGTGCCCGCAATCCGCGACTATATTATGCGACATCCGGAGGCCGCGGTGGACCTGATGGTGTCGCCGTCCCTCGCATCTTTTGCGCGGCATGTGCGCGGCGTGCACACGGTCTA
>Ga0172370_10010526_pt1 | contig 10592 bp, 7 predicted proteins | sample LakKiv5m_FD_114538 | JGI IMG/M metagenome (GOLD analysis project Ga0172370, IMG submission 114538) | Freshwater microbial communities from Kabuno Bay, South-Kivu, Congo - kab_022012_11.5m | ecosystem: Environmental > Aquatic > Freshwater > Lake | place: Democratic Republic of the Congo...
CAACGACGGCGGCGCCCTGGCCGACTGCGTCGACCCCGACGACGACAACGACGAGGTCCTCGACGAGGCCGACAACTGCCCGCTGGTCGTGAACCCCGAGCAGATCGACGTCGACGACGACGGGATCGGCGACGCGTGCGACGAGCTCATCGACAGCGACCACGACGGCGACCCCGACACGACCGACTGCGCGCCCCTCGACGAGGCGATCCACCACGAGGCCTACGAGGCGTGCGACGACGTCGACAACGACTGCGACGGACTGCGCGACGAAGGCTGGCCGAACACGGACGGCGGCGCCCTGGCCGACTGCGTCGACCCCGACGACGACAACGACGAGGTCCTCGACGAGGCCGACAACTGCCCGCTGGTCGTGAACCCGGACCAGGCCGACAAGGACGACGACGGCCTCGGCGACGTGTGCGACGTGCTGGACGACAGCGACTTCGACGGCGACCCCGACGTCACCGACTGCGAGCCCGAGAACGGCGCCGTCTACCATGGCGCGTACGAGGCGTGCAACGGCCGCGACGACAACTGCAACGGCCGCGTCGACGAGCAGTGGCCCGACGGCGACCAGGACGGTCAAGCCGACTGCGTCGACCCCGACGACGACAACGACGAGAGCACCGACGACGTCGACAACTGCCCGATCACCTACAACCCGGCCCAGGGCGATGTCGACGCCGACGGGCTCGGCGACGTCTGCGACAAGTGCCCCGAGTCGGCCCTGAACGACCAGGACCGCGACGGCGTCTGCGAGCCCACCGACAACTGCCCGACCACCTGGAACCCGGAGCAGACCGACAGCGACGACGACGGGGTGGGCGACGCCTGCGAGACGGCCCCCGACGCCGACGCCGACGGCGATCCCGACGAGACCGACTGCGCCCCGGACGACGCTTCGGTCTTCCACGGCGCCTTCGAGGCCTGCAACGGCAAGGACGACAACTGCACCGCGGGCACCGACGAGGGCTACGTCGACAACGACGGCGACACGACCCGCGACTGCGTCGACCCCGACGACGACAACGACGAGATCCTCGACGAGAACGACAACTGCCCCGTCGATTACAACCCGGGCCAGGAAGACGGAGACGGCGACGGCGTTGGCAACGCCTGCGACACCCTCGACGCCGACAACGACGGCGACCCCGACGCCAGCGACTGCGCGGCGAACGACGCCGCCATCCACCACGGGGCGTTCGAGGCGTGCAACGGGGTCGACGACGACTGCGACCAGGGCGTCGACGAGGACTACCCGAACACCGACGCCGACGACCAGGCCGACTGCGTCGACCCCGACGACGACAACGACGGTGACCTCGACGCCGCCGACAACTGCCCGCTGGTGGCGAACGACGACCAGCAAGACACCGACCAAGACGGCCAGGGCGACGCCTGCGATCCCGACGACGACAACGACGGCACGGCCGACGACCAGGACAACTGCCCCGTGACCGCCAACTTCGACCAGGCCGACGGCGACAAGGACCTGGTCGGCGACGAATGCGACGTGTGCCCGGCGCTGGCCGACGCGACCCAGGCCGACGCCGACGCCGATGGCCTGGGCGATGCCTGCGACAACTGCGTCGACCACGCCAACGCGGACCAGGCCGACGCCGACGGCGACGGCGTGGGCGACTTGTGCGACAACTGCGCGGCCGATGCCAACCCCGACCAGGCCGACTCGGACGGGAACGGCGTGGGCGACGCGTGCACTCCCGACAACGACGGCGACGGGCTGCTCGACGAGGTCGACAACTGCCCGGACGTGGCCAACCCCGACCAGCAGGACTGGGATCTGAACGGCATCGGCGACGTGTGCGAGCCGATCGTGACCACCTTCGACCTGACGGGCGGCAACTGCAGCACGTCGGGCGGCCGCGGCGATCTCGCGACGGTGGTGCCGCTGCTGCTGGCGCTGCTGGCTCTGGTCGGCCTGCGGCGGCGGACGCGCCCTTTCGCGCGTAGCGCCGCCACGACCCTGGCCCTGGCCGGGGCGATCCTGCTGGCCGGTCCCGGCGCGGCGCAGGCCGACAGCCTCGACGTGCAGGCCTTCCGGCCCTCGCCCTTCGTGCAGGACCTGTTCAGCGTCGAGACCGGGCGCACCGACGGCTTCTGCTGCTGGAGCGCCGGGCTCGAGCTCAACTACCAGTCCGGGCCGCTCTTCCTGCGCATGACCCGCGCCGGGAAGGAGGCCGTGGTCCTCAAGATCGTCGAGAGCCAGTTCACGGCCGACCTGATGGGCAGCATCCGCTTCCTGCCGTGGCTGGCCCTCGGCCTCGACGTGCCCGTGGTGCTCAGCCAGGGCGGCAACGGCGCGGTGGGCATCGCCGAGCCCGCGTCGATGGCGCTCGGCAACCTGTTCCTGTACCCGCGCATCCGGCTGATCGGCGGCGAGGGCAAGGTGTTCACCCTGGCGTTCACGCCCACCATCGCCATCCCCACGGCCACCGACGACTACACCGGCCGGAAGCCCTACGCCTTCCTGCCCGGGCTCGCCTCCAGTCTGGCGTTCGAGCGCTGGGGCGTGGCCCTCGACCTGGCCGCCGTGCTGGCCGGCAAGGCGCAGATCGGCGCGTGGGAGGTCTCGCACGCCCTGCAGTTCAAGGCGGGAGCGTGGTTCTACGTGCTGCCCGAGAAGCTGGCCCTGGTCGGCGAGGCCTTCGGCGCCACCTCGCTCACGGACTTCGGCAAGGGCGATCTCACGCCGGTCGAGTTGCTCGGCGGGGTCAAGTGGCACGTGGGCAAGGGTTGGACGGTCAACGCCGGCGGCGGCGCGGGCGTCACCAAGGGCTTCACCGCCCCCGAGTACCGCTTCCTGGCCGGCGTCAGCTACTCGTGCCAGCCCCAGGCGCCGCGCGTCGACACCGACGGCGACGGCCTGTACGACGACGAGGACGACTGCCCCAACGAGCCCGAGGACGCCGACAGCTTCGACGACGGCGACGGTTGCCCCGACCCGGACAACGACAAGGACGGCGTGCTCGACGTGGCCGACAGGTGCCCGCTGGAGCCCGAGGACAAGGACGGCTACGAGGACGTCGACGGCTGCCCCGACCCGGACAACGACGCCGACGCCATCAAGGACGTCGACGACAAGTGCCCCAACGAGCCCGAGGTGAAGAACGGTGTAGAGGACGACGACGGCTGCCCCGACGAGCTGGCCAAGGTCACCAAGGAACAGATCGTCATCCTCGACAAGGTGCTGTTCGAGTTCGACAAGGACGTGATCCTGCAGCAGAGCTACGGGGTGCTCGACGCGGTCGTGAAGGTCCTGAAGGACCACCCCGAGATCAAGAAGATCCGCATCGAGGGCCACACCGACACGCGCGGCAGCGCCGAGCACAACCAGAAGCTCTCGCAGATCCGCACCGAGGCCGTGCAGAAGTACCTGGTCGACCACGGCATCCAGACCTCGCGCCTGACCTCGAAGGGCTTCGGCGCTTCGCGTCCGCTGGTCACGCCCGAGAAGGGCGAGGACGACTACCAGAAGAACCGCCGCGTCGAGTTCGTGATCGTCGAGCAGGATCGTTGATCTAGCCTCGAACTCTTCTATACTTCCTTCCGAACCGTCATCCGTCCGGGGGGACGCCATGCGCTCGCGCTTCCAGGCTCCACGTTGTCGTGTCCGTACCGCTCCAGCCAAGGCCGCCAGCCCCTGCGGGGCCTGCGCGAAGGACTGCGCCGGCTGCGTCTTCGCCGAGCGCGCCGCCGAGGCCCGCGCCGAGGGCGACGACGACGCCGTGCGCCGCGCCATGGAGCAGATGGCCCGCCGGGGCTGCCGCCGCCTGCAGGTGTCGGCACGCGCCAAGGGCGGGCTCCGCCGCCGGCTGGCCACGGGAGCCGCGGCCGCCGCGCTGGTGCTCTCGCTCGGGCTGGCCGGGTGCGAGACCGAGCCCGGGGGCAAGGCCGACACCTTCGGCGTCGACACCTCCGAGGTGTTCGAGGTGGCCATCCTGCCCGCCGACGTGGTGGGAGGAGACACGACGCCCGAGATCTGGGTGATCATGCCGCCCCCGGACACCGAGGTCTTCGAGGTGGCCATTTTGGCCGACATGAGCGGCGAGACCGGCCCCGAGGTCTATCCCGTCATGCCGCCCGAGTGCACCACCGACGCCGACTGCAAAGAGCAGTTCTACGGCTGCGTCGACGGCACGTGCCAGCAGACCATGTTCCCGGTCATGCCCCAGTGCCAGAGCGACACCGACTGCGCCGAGAACGAGGTCTGCACGAACGGCGCCTGCGAGCCCGTCGTGTCGATCCTGCCGCCCCCCTGCACCACCAACGACGACTGCGGCCTGCACGAGATGTGCGTCGACGGCGAGTGCCAGCCGGCCATCTCGATCCTGCCCGCCTGCGTCACGGACCAGGACTGCCAGGCCGACGAGGTGTGCGCCGACGGCTACTGCCAGCCGGTGGTCGCGGTGCTGCCCGCCTGCGTCAGCGACGACGACTGCAACACGCCCATCGAGGCCTGCGTCGACGGCCAGTGCGAACAGGTGATGTGGCCCGTCATGCCCCAGTGCATGGCCGACGACGACTGCGCCGTGGGCGAGGTGTGCGTGAACAACACCTGCCAGCTCGAACCCACGCCGTGCGCCTCCGACGCCGACTGCCCCGCGGGCCAGGTCTGCGAGGGCGAGTGCCCCGACGAGTCCGGCGAGGTCTTCTGCGTCGTGCCCCAGATGGGTACTTGCGTGCCCTCGATCGAGCCGACCACCTGCCAGAGCGACGCCGACTGTGCGCCGGGCGACGTGTGCAAGGGCGGCTGCCCCGAGGGCATGTTCTGCATCCTGCCCATGGACAGCGTGTGCAAGACCGAGTGCAGCACCGACGCCGACTGCGAGGCCAACGAGACCTGCCTCGGCGCAGAGACGTGCCCGCCCGACCAGGTGTGCATCCTGCCCGACCAGAAGGGCCTGTGCGAGCCCGCGATGTTCGCCATCCTGCCGCCCGCGCCCCTGCCGATCGCGCCGCCGCCCAAGAAGGCGTCGGCGACCGCCTGGCGCAGCTACGTCGAAGGCGCGATCGCTTGGTTCCGCCCCGCGAACGACAAGACCGGCCGGTCGTGACCGACACGTCCCACGCCCCCGACTTCTTCGGCATCGAGATCACGCGGCGCTGCAACCTGCGCTGCCCGCACTGCTACACGGCGTCGGGCCCGCGCGGCGCCGCCGGACCCTCCACGGCAGCCACCATCGACCTGCTCCAGCGCCTGGTGGCCGCGGGCGTGCGCAGCGTGGCGTTCTCCGGGGGCGAGCCGCTGCTTCGCGACGATCTCGAGACGATCATGCTGGCGGGCCGTGCGGCCGGCATCCGCAGCTACGGGATCGTGACCAACGGCTCGCTGGCCGAGCCCGAGCGCGCCCGCAGCCTGCGCAAGGCCGGCCTGGCCATCGCCCAGGTCAGCCTGGACGGCGTCGACGAGGCCGATCACCGCGCCGTGCGGGGCTGCGCCCCTGCCGATTTCTATCGCGCCCTGCGGGCCGCCCGCCTGTTCCGCGAGGCCGGCGCGCGCGTCGACTTCGCGTGCCTGCTGACCCCGCGAAACCTCGAGCGCGCCCCCGAGATGGTGCTGCTGGCAGAGGCAGAGGGCGTGCACACCCTGCGTTACTGCACCTTCGTGCCCGCCGGTCGCGCGCGCTCCAAGACCATCCGGGCCGCCTACGAGCCCGCGCCCGAGGCGGTCGATCGCTTCCTGGCGTTCCTGCGCGACCTGGCCGCCCGCCCCGACGCGCCGCTGCAGGTGGTCATCGACCACAGCATCGGACCCTGGGACAAGCGGGGTCGATTCCGCTGCCGCGCCGGCAAGGCCGTGGCCTACGTCAGCTCTGAGGGCGACCTGTACCCCTGCCCGGCCCTGTTGTTCCCCCCCTTCCGGGTGGGCAATGTCTACCGAAGCCCGCTCGACCTGCTGTTCGCGAGCAAGGCCATGCGAGGCCCCCGCGACGTCGAGCGCTCGGACCTGGTCGGCCCCTGCGACGCCTGCGCCAACGTGGCCTGCTCGGGCGGGTGTCGCGGCATGGCCTACGCGCAGTACGGCGAGTCGCTGCGGACGCCGCCCTACTGCAACGTGCAGCGCCGGGGCGAGGGGTAGGTACGTTCGAGAGGGGCTTTAGCTCGAGAAGAGGCGTTCTGCCTAGTCGTCGTCGCCACCGGCACCGTGGCACGACGTGCACGCCGGTCCTATGCCGCCCGTGTTGTCGGGGCCGTGGCAGGCTTCGCACGTCGAGGAGCTCCCGGAGCGATGCCGGACGCCGTCGCGGCTCGCGGTGTGATCCGCGTTGTCGTGGCACGACGTACACGCCGGCCCCAGGTCGCCTTGCAGGGTCGCGCCATGGCAGCCCACGCAGTTCGCGAGCGGGTCGTTCTTGCCCGTCTTGTGCAGCACGCCGCCCTGGTTGTCGGTGTGCCCGGGCGCACCCTGCACGTCGGCGGTACCGCTCACGTCCTGGTCGTTCCCGCTGCCCTGCGGGGTGGTACAGGCCGCGAGGCCAATGAACGCCACCACCAGCACGATCGGAACGAACGATTGGGTCGCGACGCGCATGGGCACCTCCTGGCGGCGCTAGTCGAGCCGCATGACGGGTAGAGATAACCGCGATTCGGCTCCTGTCAACGCCGTGGAGGAACATGACCTTTACAGGTCTCTTCAACATGACTATCTTGGTCATGTACCGACGGCCCGATTCCGCCGTCAAGGAGGCTTCCCATGACCCTCGCCGCGGTCTCCGAGCTCAAAGCGTCGCTCAGCGAGTACCTGCGCCGCGTAAAGGCCGGCGAAGACGTGGTCGTCACCGATCGCGGGCGCCCCATCGCGCGCCTCAGCCCAATCTCCGTCGCCTCCCAGGGTGACGACCAACGCCTCGACGCCCTCGAGAGATCGGGCGTGGTTCGCCGCGGCGCAGGCCCCGTCCCCGACTGGCTCTGGGCCGAGCGGCCCCTGGCTCAGGATCCCACGGGAAGCGTCGGAGCCGCCCTGCTCGACGAGAGGGACCAGCGATGAGGTTCTGGGACAGTTCGGCGCTGGTGCCCCTGCTGGTCGACGAACCGCACACCCGCCTGGCCCAGCAACGCCTGGAGGCCGACCCGGACCTGATCGTGTGGTGGGGAACGTCCCTCGAGTGCGCCTCGGCCCTCGAGCGCCGCGCCCGCGAAGGCGTGCTGGGCGAGACCCCGCGGGCCCGAGCCTTCGACCGACTACAGGCCCTGCGCACCGCCTGGACCGAGGTCGAGCCCACCGCCGAGGTGCGCACGCAAGCCCTGCGCCTGTTGCGCATCCACCCCCTGCGAGCCGCCGACGCGCTGCAGTTGGCCGCCGCCCTGGTCTGGGCCCAGCACGACCCCACGGGGCTCGGCTTCTACACCGACGACGAGCGCCTGCGCACGGCGGCGATGAAGGAAGGCTTCGAGGTGGGGGCGTAGCGACCGCGCGCTACTCGTTCTCGTACTCGATGTACCACCCGTCGACGATCGCAGCCTCGCAGGCAGTGCCCGTGTCGGTGCCCTGAACGAAGCGCACGAAGGTCGACTGGATGGTGTCGCAGTCGAGGTCGCTGTAGGCGATGGCCTTGGCTCGCGTCGGGCTCGCAGCGCCGGTCGCGACCACGAAGGCGTGCTCGGTGGTGAGGGCGAAGCCGAGGTCGAGCCACGCCCCCCAAATCCAGACGAGCGGGTCGGCATCACACAGAGCGTCGGCGTCGGCGTCGGGGCCGCCTATGGAACTGCAGCACGTTCCCTCGATCGGGCTAACGCCCATCGGTGGCGGGAAGGCGCACGCACCGGGGGTGCCCTTCTCCCACGCCGCGGCCAGGCCCTCGGCCAGGCGCTGCAGGTTCTGCTTGGCTTCGTCGAAGTGGGGGTTCATGGACTCGGACTGGGGGCCCATGTACTCGGGCGACACCCGGAACATCGCTCTCTGGCCCTCTTCGAGCGCCACGGGCAGTGTGACGGGCTGTGCCAGCGGGCCGGCCGCCCACGGAGCGGGCAGCAACACGCCCACCGCCTCGGGCGTGTCGAGCGTGCAGGGCGACGCGCCCGCCTTGCCCGCCAGGAAGAAGGTCTCCTGGAAGGTGTCGCAGTCCAGGTCGCCATAGGCGTAGGCCACGAAGGGCGACGGCGTGCTGGCGCCGGGGGCCGTGGCCTCGGGCTGGAACGCGTAGGTGAATGCGTGCTCGCCGAGCAGGCTGAATCCCAGGGAGGACCACGTTCCAGCCCAGTCGTTCCAAGCCCATGCGTCGGCGTCGCACAGGCTGTCCCCGTCCTTGTCCGGCCCGCCCTGGGCGGCGCAACAGGTGGCCTCGATGGGCGTGACGTCCTGCGCCACCGGCAACGTGCACGCGGCGGGATCGCCGTCGATGGTCAGCCGCTCCTTGCCCAGGTACATGGCCGCGCCATCGTAGATGCGCCGCAGGCTGGTGAGCACCTCGCCGTCGTCGGCCAGGCGGTACCGGCATGCGCCGAATCCCTCGAAGCTCTCGCGCACGCAGGTATGCGCCAGCCCCTCGGGCAGGAGGTCCTCGGACCAGCAGTCGGGGCCGTACAGGCAGGGCACCTCGACGCACTGTCCTCCGCGACAGACCGCCCCGTCGGCGCACCAGCCGCAGGTGACCCACTGGGGCTCGTCGTAGGCCACGCCGCACTGCTGGATACCGCAGGGCCCTTCGGGCGCGCACACCCCGTCGTAGCAGGCCTCGTCGGCGGCGCAGTGGCCGCACGCGACCCCGCACCCGTCGTCACCGCACGCCTTGCCCGCGCAATCGGGTACGCAAGCTTCGACCTCGGGGCACGTGCGGCACGCGTCGCAGGCCGCCGCGTCAGGGCAGCCACCCGCGTCGGGGCAGACGGCGGGCGCGTCGGCCTCGACCTGCTCGGGGGGTGCGCCGTCGTGGCCCTGTCCCGTGACATCGGCCAGAGCTGTCTCGCATGTCACGGCGTCCCGCTCGGGACACGTGGCGCACTCCTTTTCGCCAGCGCAGCTGGTCGCCAGGGCCAGCACGATGGCCGCCAGGGCGGCCCGCGTCGCATTTCTTCCGCAGTGAGCGCCCGTGGTGTAGCTCATCGATGTCATGGTCATTCTGGTCCCCCTGCTCGTGATCCTGGCCGCTCCGGCGGCTCACTCTGCGGTTTTTGCAAGACGCGTGCCGTTGGCCGGTCGCGCGACGCCTTGACGCGACCGCTCCGCTCGCGCATGCTCTCGGCATGCCCGATCCCGATCCCATCCTCGACACGGTATCTGACGCCACCCGCACGGTGGGGCGCGCCCTGGCCACCGCCGGCCGCTGGGTCGGTCGCAAGGCCGCCGACGGCTGGGAGGCCATCGACCCCGACCTGCGCGCACACCTGGCGCAGCTTCCCGTGGTGGGCCTCACGCAGCTATCGGCGCGCGGCAGCGACGTGGCCGCCCTGCCCGACGACGGGCATCGCCCGGTCATCTTCGTTCACGGCTTCGGCGGCGCGCCGGGCAACTTCCTGCCGCTGCGCGCCTGGCTGTGGATGAAGGGGCAAAAGCGCACCTACGCCTTCGAGCAGCCCGGCGAGGGCGGCCTCGAGGACGCCGCGGGGGTGCTGTCGGCCTATATCCAGGCGGTGGTCGAGGTGAACGCCCTGCCCCCCGGCTCCACGGTCGACCTGGTGGCTCACAGCATGGGCGGCGTCATCGCCCGTCTGGCCCTGGACGACCGCGCCACCCGCGCGCGCGTCGGCACGCTGGTCACGCTGGGCTCACCCCACGCCGGCAGCCACCTGGCGCGGTACGCGAACACCGAGCGCGCCCTGGCCCTGCGCCCCGGCTCGGCGGCCATGGCGCGCCTCGACGCCCAGCTGCCCTGGGCCGGCCCGCCCGACTGGCCGCGCCTGGTGGCCTTCTGGAGCCCCGCCGACGTCATCGTGATCCCTGCCGAGTCCGCGCGGGTCGAGGGCGCCACCAACGTCCTGCTCCCCGGCTTCACGCACTACTCCTACCTCGTGCGCCCGGAGTGCTGGCGCCGGGTCTTCGACTCGTTGTCCGCCGACTGACCCTCCACGCGAAGGAAGCCGCCATGCTCACCCTCACGTCCCACGGCGCCGCCGGCGAGGTCACGGGCTCGAAGCACGTGCTCGACACGGGCAACGCGCGGCTGCTCGTCGACTGCGGTGTCTTCCAGGGAAAGCGGGACACCTCCTACGAAAAGAACAGCGCGCTGGCCTTCGACGCGCGCACCCTCACCGCGTCGATCAACACGCACGGCCACCTCGATCACTGCGGCAGCTACCCCCTGCTCGTGAAGCGCGGCTTCCAAGGCCGCATCTACGCCACCGGCGCCACCGCCGACATCGCGCGCCTGGTCATGGAGGACTCGGCCCGCATCCAGGCCTCCGACGCCCGCTTCCTCCTGAAGCGTCAGCTGCACAACCCCGCCCCCTGGCGCAAGGTGTTCCCGCCCGTCTACGACGACCGCGACGTCGATCGCGCGGTGCAGCTCTACCGCACGGTCCCGTACGGCCGGCCCTTCGAGCCCGCGAAGGGCCTCACCGCCACCCTGCACGACGCCGGGCACATCCTGGGCTCGTCGTTCGTGCGCCTCGAGGTCGCCACGCCCCAGGGC
>Ga0172370_10010528_pt1 | contig 10591 bp, 13 predicted proteins | sample LakKiv5m_FD_114538 | JGI IMG/M metagenome (GOLD analysis project Ga0172370, IMG submission 114538) | Freshwater microbial communities from Kabuno Bay, South-Kivu, Congo - kab_022012_11.5m | ecosystem: Environmental > Aquatic > Freshwater > Lake | place: Democratic Republic of the Congo...
GTATTGTTGGTTGATAAAGTAACATCCAAGTTGAATGACCCCGCGCCGCCACCACAGCCTCAGCCCGCCGATCTCGCCCAGGGGGAAACGGAAACCGATGTTATCCATTTCGTTCAGCGAGATAGCCCCATCCTTGTAGGTTGGATCATCCGGATCTCCGCCAATCACAGCGGCATAGATATGCTTGATGATCGGTTCGTCCCGGTACCGGCCCCATTGGATGACGTTGGCCCTGGTTGGATCGGTCTCCTGGATGTCCGTGATACACACTTTGGTCAGATCAGCGACCATCCTTTGACAAATCAGCGGGACGATCTGCGTCTGCGTCATTGCTGGCCTCTCATCTTGGCCGGGTGGCGGTTCATCTCCGTCTCAAACCATTTCTGGTAGTAATCCGCCATATCCTTGATAGGGTTATCCTCTGGCGTACCGCTATCGGTGCGCGTGTTATACGGGCGAATCGTGGCAACCTGCGTCGCCAGCGAGAGCAGACAATACGCGGTTGCAAAAAGCACAATCCCGGTATGGGCGATCAGCGGCGCGGAGATCGGGCTGTCATCGGCGGTTGGTTTTGTCCAGAGCGCAGAGTAGTAGATCGTCCCACCGTCTGTGGACAGCGCGCGAGAGAAGGTGATATGCTGGTCCGGATATTCGAGATACCCCATATCCACCGTCACATCGGCCCATGGCTGTCTTGGGATCATGCGGGCCATTGGGATAAACTCTTTAGACTTCGCGTCATAAACCGACTCGATCCGGTACAGATCAGTGGGTAGATCAAACTCCACCCGCTCTCCATCGCCAGTTAGCGTGGCGACCTTAGATTGCGACACCCAGGGCAGGATCGCATCCAGGCCTGCGCAAATCGCTTCAAGGAGCAAATCGGCGCCCACACGAGCGCCGCCCACGGGAATAAGATCGCTGGCTTCAGGTTCGCCAATCAGCCTGAGCGCCCTGCGCTTGAGTTCCACTAAGGTCGCCACGCTAGCACTCGCTCATCAGGGGGCGATTACGCCGCCAGCTTTCGGCAGAGCGACGCTCACAAAATGCAGCTCGAAGTAATTCGGCTCCCAGACGTTATGGCCCAAGACCATATCGTAGGTGAAGCGCCACACCGAGTTGAAATCGTCAATCGCGACCGGTTCGTAGAAGCTCAGAGGTTGCGCCACTGCGCCCTTGATACCGCCGCGCGAGCCGAGGATCAGGCACATACCAATATGACGAGCTTTGGTGACATAGGCGTAGAACGTGCCGGCGGTAGCGCCGGTTACCGAAACGCCCGTCATCGGTACATGATAATTAGCCATCACGGGACGATCAAAGCTCAGGCGGTTATTGGTATCGTCAACAGCCACAACCCGGCGCTGGATGGCAGTGCCATCGCGCGGATCAACGCCTCCGGTCGCGCCATAGGCGTTTGTGCGCCTGGTATGGATGGTCACAATATCGCTAACCGCAAAGTCGCCTGAACTGATGTCTTCCAGTTGGATGTAGTGCGTCGCGTTCTTCTGGCCGACATACCAAACGCCATCTACCGGGGTTGTTTCGGGGTCGGGCGCGCCGTCACCGGCGTTGATGCGGTCAACCACCCCGTATTGTTTGGTAATCGCGCCGCAGTTGTACAGCACAGCCAGGTTCATGCCGAATTTGTCATTCGGGGCTTCGATGAAACGAACGCCGGAATACTCGCCAACCTCGTAGTTCAGCGCCTGACCCGCATACAAGCGCGCGTCGCGGAACATGGCCGCCTCATTGCCGGTCGCAGAAGGCAACGCTTTACGGATCGCGTAGGTCACGCCAGGAGGGACGATGGCAACTTTGGCAGCCGCTACATCGCCGGGGATCACCGGAGAGCCATAGTTGCCCATCCGGTAATTCCAATCCGGGACGATATCCAACGAGAACACGTGCGCAGCCCCATCCAACGTGGCAAAGTTGGTCGCGTCGCCGCCGTAAGTCCAGCGCGCGCTGGGCGAGGACAGGTAGATATTGCGCGCCAGGATTTCATGCTTGCGCAGAACATCATTGCCCAGGAGGGAGCGCAGCAAAGGACGCCAGTCCTTCCCGCCGCTTTTCTGCCATTGGGTAAACACGCTCTCGTACTTGTGAAGTTGTACTTTGCCACCGTAGCGCTTCACTGTGTACGTTCTCTGCCGGCTGTCCACGCCGGTCGCGTCGATGTACTGCGCGGTCAACGGGATTTCATCCGCGTTGGTGTCGCCTTCCATCAGCTCCGTGACGATGGTACCCATAACCCCCATAGTCTGAGGGTCGTTAGTCCAGTCAACCAGTGGCGTGTATACGGCGTTGTTGCGAAACTGCAACGCCACTTCGGGGTAGCGATAATCCCACCGGTCCTGGTCAATCACGGCGATGGGATTGATATCGTAGTATTGCTCAAAGATGCTAGGCATAGCTCAGGTCTCCTTTCTTATTGCCGACCGCTGAACAGCAGCGTGACTTCGTACTCGCCAGCGGTGGCGTCAGAATTAAATTTCACCGCGATATAGTTGGTCGCAGCGTAATACTTGCCGCCCGCCAATGCAGCGCCTGCGGCAAGGCTATTGACAACGTTGCCGGCGGTCTCAATGACGGCGGCAGCGGCGATATAGCCGTCATCATCGTCCTTGTCGCCAAACACAACCGCTGGAGTTACGCCATTCACTGTGGTAATGCAGCGCGCAATCAGCGCCAGTAGCTGCTGGCCGGCGTCCACAGGGAAATAGACCTTGTAAGCCGCATCCTTATCGGCGGCCCTGGCGGTAAACCGCAGTTCATAGGGGGAAACAGCCATTCCATCAGCTTGCTGATGGGCTGCCAGACGCGAAACCTTGGTTGCTGCCACTATTTGCTATCTCCTTTCGCAATAGCCTTGTAGTATTCGTCCGCGAGTTTGTTGTACTCGTCGGTCTTGCCAGCGCGGAAAGCCTCGTTCATGGCCTTTTGCAATTCCTTCGGCCCTTTCGGTTGGTCTCCGCTCGGGGTAGGCGGGACGCCGCCCTCCAGCTTGTCCTGGATGGCGGACTTCTCGGTTGCAGCCATGAGCGCCTTCAAGTCATTCAACTTCACGCGCAACGCGTCGCCGGTATCGGCGGGCAGGAGTCCCTTCACTTCCAGGGAAAACAAGCCAGGGAACTCGCTCACGATCAACTTTTGACGATCCATGGCCGCCCGTACCGTGTCCAACTCAGCCTTCATCGGACGCAGGGTTTCGATCTCTGCCACCAGGGTCTTACGATGATCGTCCGCGCCAGCCAGAGTGGCCTCAAGCTCAGAAACGCGTTTGGTTGCGTCCTGCCACTTCAGCAGTTCACGTTGGTACGTGCCTTGCAAGCCAGTAAAGCGCTTCTTCCAGTCTGCGGCCTCCACCTGCGCCGCCTCACAAAGAGCCTTATAGTCCGGTTGGTTGCCAGAAGACGCCGCGCCGTCAGCGGTGGCGTCTGTGGCCGTTCCAGCGTCACTCGTAGGTTCTGTCATTGCTAAAACTCCTCTCGATTCCTTGTAAAATGGGTGAATACGTCCTTGAACAGCCGCCTGTATCCGAAAAACAGATAGACGAACTGGATCAATAAGACGCCCGAAACGCCCACCAGCACGCAGATCGCATCGTTACTGGCTGCCACTGGCTTTATCCTTCTTCTGATCCTTCACATCCTGAGGCTTTTGGGTATTCGCCTCGCCTTCGGAGACAACCTTAGCGCCGATCTGCTCGACAAAAGTCATCCAATCTTTGATGCGTGTGACTTCGAGCGGCACATTGTCAATATCGCCGGTCAGGTCAAGCAGATGCTCAATCGAACCCAGGTTGGCGCTGGCGCGCACAGAAAGCTCGTTGACCAACTGCTCACGGTCGCGCGGCAGAATGGGCGCCCAGCGGTTGGAAATCTCCATGCCGAGATGCTCCGGGCCGATCCCCATCAAGCCCTTGACGGACAGGATTTTGAGGATCATCCGGTTTGCAATACGCAAGCCAGTAGCCCAGAAAACACGCTCCTGCTTGGTATGGCTGACCAAAGGCCACATGCGCGTCGTTAGCGTGAGCGAACTGCGCTGAGAACCTTCATCCTCCCCATCCGCCACAGCGGGGACGTTCACTTCGCGCCTGAACTGGTTGTATAGCTCAGTAACGTATTCCAAGGCTGGCTTGGAAGTCTTTTGATAGTTGGGGAAAGTAACGGTGGGCTGCGCCTCGCCGCCAACAATATTCTGACTGCTGCCAATATTCAGCAGCCGGACGCCCGGGGCCGGCTCGATGACAACCGGAGCGCCGCGCACGTTGCTCATAATGCCGAACATGTGCGTATCGTCTACTACGGCATCCCCAATATCAGCCTGGCGCGCGTTGATCTCGCGCGTCAAGCCCTTCACCGCGTCTGTGATGATCCCTTCCCCCCAAAACGATTTGCCATACCGCACATGCGGGATATAGACGAATGGGACAACCCCAAATGGGTTGGTCGCTCCAACGTTGTACCGGTCATGGTCAATCACAAAGCCAATCTGTACATCGTTGATAAAAATTTCGTAACTGTTCGGCTTCCAATGTTCGATGTAGTAGCCGGTCCCGCCTGTACCTAGCATAACGCCGTATTCTTCGGCCACCCGCCAATCAATCTCCCGGATCATCCAGGCTTCCCGCAGAGACCAGGGGTCATTGGCATACGGAATTCCGTAGAACTCCCCCGGCTTCAGAAGTTCAATCTGGATTTTGCTTTCCGTCTGTAGGGTAGGGACATAGGCGACCCGGAAGGCGCAACCGCCATAGATTTGCGCCACAATCCCGCCTTCCATCTGCATGGCAGTGCCGTTGTTCTCAGCCCAGATATTCTTCAGGACATGCTCAACATGATCGGTGGAAGCGTCCGAAGCGCCGTCGGGCTTTTTGACCTTCGGGGATACCAGAGTGGCGTAGGCGTCATCCGGAAACTCGCCAAACAGCGCGTAGGCGTGCTTGAGCGCAGCCCCGCGGATGGGGTTGATGCGAATGGGGAACTTCTGGATTTTTGCCTTGCCGGCTTTGATGTATTCGTCCAGTACCGCTCCGGTAAACCACGCGTCCAACTCCTTGTACAGAGAGACCCGCGCCATGTAATCGGTATAGTAAAAGCTCTCAAGTTGGGAAAGCGAATATTGCGGGTTGGCTACCGTTCTGTACAACTCAGAGATGACTTTACTCAATTTCGTTGCCACGATCCTTTCGCTCCCAGCGCAAATAAAAAAGCCACGGCATTCTTGGATTTTGAATGTCGTGGCCTCGCAACGAACAGCTAGCCATCAATATAATGTAATGTCGAGAAAATAATAACAAGCTACGCGCGTCTTGTCAAATCGTTTTTGACGAAATCACGGTTTGCGCGCCTAAGCGCGTTGCGAGCGATACGCTGAGCGGTATTCAGCCCGTTCCTGACGACGCGCGGCAACGGCTTCTTCCAGATCAAGCTCACTTTGCTTACGGCTGCTGTCAATCAGGTTGATGTCCACATCAAAATAAGCCCTCAGCACATACGCGCTCATCGCCAGCGTGACGACGATGTCCTGAGCGATATTCTTGTCTCGGGCGGGATCGTAGTTGGAGAGTTGGGAACGGATGCCAATCACGCTTCTCGGCCAGACCATCAGATGGCTTTCGATAAACATCCTGGCGATAACGAGATACCCGGATTTCTTTGCGCCGCTGAAATCCAGGCCGGTGATCCCGACTGTTTGGGTATCTACGCTGAAATCGTCTTCGCCCAGGCCCAGAATGTGGATATTGATCATCTCTGCCGTATTCCTTTGAGTGCCGGTACTATCCACTCCGCATACAACCGGGGAATAGATCTTCCTGAACTCTAGCAGCTTATCCACAAACGGACTGATGGCTCCGTTCCCCGCGCCCCACCAAAAGGCGGCTAACTGCGCTGGATGCATTGGGAAATCGAGCGGTACTTTCCACACCATGAGCGTCGGCGCATCGCGCGCTGGCGCGTCTCCGGTCCCAGGGTCGCCCAATTCGATGTAGAGAGCCCCTTTCTCTGGCGGCATGGTAAAACCTACCACCCCTGCGCCATAGATTTTGTTCAACGAGTACCCGCCATGCCCGGCGGTTACATTGTTTTCCACAATCTCACCCAGCAACTGGCTTTCACAGCGGTAAATCGCTTCTTTGGGAAAATATTTACCGCGGCCTTCTGGTCGCGCGCCGTCGAGAAATTGCTCACGCTCGTTCTCAGGGATACGCTTGATCATTTTCGCAAGCTGCTCTGGCGTGACGTTTCGATTATGCCTCGTTGAAACAAGCAGCGAAAGATAGTGGTCTGGGTCCGAAATCGCCTGGTCGAAGTAGTACCATAAGTAATCGTTATCCCAACTATTCGTAATCATCGAGAGACGCCCCAACCGGGAACGCCCGCGCACACTGCCGCGCAAGCGAGAACCCACAGCCGTAACGATCTCATCGAGATTATCCAACAGTCCCGCTTCCTCGATGTTGATCCAATCGCCTTCCCACGACAAAATGCCTGTGGCGTCGCGGTCAGCCGACATAAACTCAAGACTTGAATCGCAAACCTGATCCCCAATCTGATATTTCAAGTATATTGCCGGGAATGGACGCCGGGGTTTCTCCCAAATGAGCTTCTCGAATGGGGTACCGGCAGAAGTCAAGATGATGTAATCGTACATCTGCTTCGCTTGCCACGACTTGGGGGCCACATTCAAAAACTTGAACCAGGGCATACTCATCGCCCAGGTGCAGGCGCTCATGGCAATACCGCTGGTCTTGCCAGTACCGAAACCGCCCACAACTACGATATCGGTCTGCGCCGCGCTGTGGACATCTTTCTGCCACGCGCCTTCGGGGTCGAAGTTTTCATCGAACCGCCAGCCGGCAGGCGCGCCACGCGGCCTGAACCAGTAATCGGTAATGATATTCGGATCATCCGCGCCGCGCGTGATGATCTCTAGCTCAGAGGGAGACAGCCTGTAGGGTCGTTTCACAGCCAAGCATCAGGGGGGCTAGTGGCGCGATGAACACCGGCGCAGGTCGGATTTGAATTTCTCCATCGCCTTCCAGACCTCGTGGATATCCACCAGTATTTCCCGCTTGTCCATGTAGGCGCTCACTGTTGCGCCCACTTCGTTGAGATCAAACCAGTAAAACATCACCCCGTCGCTATATTGAATGCCGCCGCTTTGCAAAGGCTCGAACCCCAATGCCCGAAGCAAGACCATTAAATACATATTCTGGGTAGGCCATTTCTGAACGCCCTCAGAAACGGCTGACGCATTGTTATTCATCTTGAGGTCCCTTTCGCTAATACGATTTTACCTGCTTAGAAATAGTAGCACGCTTGAGCAAGATCGTGTTGCAAAAGTGTACGCAAAGAACGGTGTCTGATTTTTGATCATTGGGAATCTCCGTGACACCCGCCAGAGATGGGAGAACTTTTTACAAATCTTTTCCGTTATGCCTGCCATACAAGAGATGCATCACGGCAACTCCTCACGTAATTTGTAAAACATGCTTTGATGGGTGAGCTGGTATGATCTGTCTCCAAAAAAATGGCGGATACGGCACAGAAGTACATTCGCGTACACACACAAAAGTCGAAGGTTATCTACCTTCACACGCCTGGTAAAAATAGTAAAACGCCTCCGGGCTGGTTTTTTTTACCTTATTTAGCCGGTTATAGGCCAGGTTATGAATCGCCAAGTCGGCCAGGTTCAACGCAGGATCAAAACGCGCAATAATTGGCTGCCGATTCCCAATTAATACCGTCAAATAAGCCGCTTTGGCAGCACACAGGATGGCTGAGTCGAGGGTAAAATGCTCCGTATACACAAATCCAGCCATCTTTTTGATGCCATTCAGCAATTCAGTATATTCTTCAGGGGTGCCATACCCCTTCATGCCAATTAGGCAGGCTGTTGCAAAACTGTCTGCCAGTACATTCGCCGTGGATAAATGGCGCAAGCCGCGGTAGGCAAGTTCCTGATCCGCAATGGCGTGAAAAGCATCCGAAACCAGTTGCATGTCATGCACAACATCAAAGAGCACGCCCAAATCATAGAGCTGTTTGATGATTTCCAATTCCTTGTCTTTGCCATAGAGAATACCCGTTGTATGGGGAGCGAACGCGGTCAGCTTATCACCAAGCAAACATTCTGGAGCGGGGCAGGTGATCCAAGTCGGATCACCCACGGCAACAAGCAAATCCGATTGGATCGCAATAGTCTGGCAAGCCGGGTAGGGATTCGCCTCAAACAAGATGTCCAGTAGGATTGAGCTTTCCTTCCCTTGAATGGCAGACTGAAAAAAGAACTTGTAATGGCGTTTTGGAACTGCGCCGGACCGTTCATCTTCCTCAAAGCGGTGAAATACCCCTTGTTGGGTCACCTGCTTAATGGCTTCTTCCAACCTCTGATCCGTTTCCATAACGATATCGAGGTCTATTGAAAATCGCATCGGGGCTCCCAGGATCAATAGCAACGAAGTCCCGCCCTTGAAGATGAAATCAATGCCACCAGCGTGTAAGTTTTCGAGCAGGGTCAGCGCCAGGATCATTTTTTCGATCAGAATAGGATCGGTAGGAATCTGTGAAGTCCCCCGAATCTTCATAATCCATTCTGCCGTACGCGATTGGCCTGAAATCATTCGTCGGCTTCCTTTAGTTGGATCAACTGTATTTTGGTTTTCTTTTGTATGAACTGGCGGATTTTTTGATCCATCTTGCGGCGCTGTGCGTATCGGAAGATTGCCTTTTGGCTGACCTGATAGCGTTCAAAAACTGCTTCAAAAATATGCGCCAGTTCTTCCCCATGGAATATATAGAAGATTTCTTCATTCGCAAAAACATCCACCAGGATCTTCTCCAGCTTGGGTGTAGGAACATCTTCTACTTTCTGCCTTGGAGATTGAGTGAATAAGGGAGTGATGAGAATACTATCGGGACGGGTCAAGATATAACGCTCGAAGGTCAGCCAGTCTGGGCGCAGAAAAACCCTATTAACGAAACGCCCATTCAGAAAATTGAAAACTGATTCGGAGACTTCCTTGTCGGTTTCCAGGATGAACCGGCTCTGGCCGGGCTGGTGCAACATAAACTCATGAATGAGACGCGTTTCCCATATCAGGTAATCAGCATAGGGAAATTCCGTTTTGACCGCATGAGCGATTTGGTGCAACTCAGCAGAAAAGGATGGAACAAACTTCTTCAACACATGTGGGGTTGTGTGTCCGTTGGAAAATCTATAAACGCCAGCCTCCACAGGGATAATCTGGTCGCGCCTTTCCAGTGCATAAAGAATCCTGCGGAAAGCTGATTCGGAAAGCGCCGGGGATCGTTTCTGATAGAAACTCCGTAGATCACCCTTCGCAAAGAACTTGCGTCCAGAAAAAGCGCCTCTTAATTCAGGGAGGTACAAACTCAAATCGTTCATCTCTTGCCTCTCCTTCATTTCTTGTAATTTGTCACTAATTGGATTTTGGTGACGAATTACGATACTACTCCGCATAGTATAACACCTAGCCTGGGGACTTGTGCGATTAAAACAAATCTAACGCGCCGGATACATAGCCAGGCAAATAAACAGGTGCAGCCCCGACTCAAACAGCATCCGAATAGCTACTGCCTCCTGCTTTCTCGTTCTCGGATCAGGAATGCGCGCCACATCCATTGACACCTCTATCGCCTCAGGCGGTAGGTCTTGAAGTAGTCATAGACACGCGATCTACCCGCTATGCACCTACCGATGGCGATTCGTCACGGCAAATCCCAGAGAATCCTGTTTTTTCGCCACCCCGGAGTTTGTCACGGGCTATGAGTAGGGTAGGGGGGAGGGTGGAATGAACAGGGGGGGGCAAACAATTGTGATAGCCCAAGCAAATCATTTTCACACAGAAAGGGAACAAAGATGAAAGCGAAAGTCGCGTTTGCAGCCGCGGCGGCGACCATCGTTGCCGTAGTGGGTTGCCAGTGTATGCCCGTTGATTGGGGGGCGCTGGCTCCGTTTGGCGTTGGCATCCTGGTTGGCGCCGGGTGCCTGTTGTTTATATAGTCTGGCGTGTGGGTGCAGAAGCCCCAATCAACCCTGAGCAATCAGGGATTTTTGTTTTAAAACGAGGAGATAAAGAACATGATCAAAACAATCGAAGACCTCAAGGCTGTATTGCAAACGTTGAACGAGCGCGGTTTTAGCCTGGACTGGCATGATAGAGGCGCTTACTTTGTTGTTTACGGGGATAGCCTGGTCAATATCAAGGCGGTCTATTGCCTCATTGCCGCAAGCATGAAAGCCATACTATGGCATGAGGCGCGTCAGATACACATCCCCATCCAGTAAACGGTAGTCGTTGACATCTGGCCGTTATCCCAGGGGGCAAGTGGGATAACAGGCGGCCAGCTAGATACTGCTCATAACGCCCTTTCTGAGCGCGTTTTCAATGCTCGAATTTTTCTAAGAAAAATTCTCACGCGCGTGGGAATTTTTATCAGAAAAATGTCCGCGCATGGGTGAGCTTTCTGCGGAAAAAGATGGGCAATGGTCTTTTTCCGCAGGGGGTTGACCATTTGGTAAGCAAGCTGAGGGGCAAGCCATCAGGAATACACCA
>Ga0172370_10010535_pt1 | contig 10585 bp, 7 predicted proteins | sample LakKiv5m_FD_114538 | JGI IMG/M metagenome (GOLD analysis project Ga0172370, IMG submission 114538) | Freshwater microbial communities from Kabuno Bay, South-Kivu, Congo - kab_022012_11.5m | ecosystem: Environmental > Aquatic > Freshwater > Lake | place: Democratic Republic of the Congo...
AGCGTTCCGGGAGGTCCCCCGTTTCGAATGGCATCCACCACGATGAGATCATCCGCCAGAGATATCATTCCCAGAAGCCGGACGCCCAACACGCCGCCATCCTCTATGGAGACGTTGTCGGAGAAAGAATATGTCTCGGACAGGGCCTGGGCCACATGAATCCCAACACCCTCATCCGAAAACAGGATATTACCCACGCCCAGGATAGTTATTTGCCTTGATCTTGTCATTTGCGGTTACCGGAATAGCTTAAACGTCATTGTATATGGTGTGATCCGATTTTTCAAGCGAGTTTGGCAGGCGGAACGGGTCTATCTCGATTCTCAAGAGGCGATTCCTGGTCAAGCCGCTTAAAGGCATCACTGATAAGAGAGTCGACGTCGTCCTTGCCATCCTGCTGGGTAAAGACCGATCCAAAACGAAGCCGGACAGGATCGGTTTCGGCAGCACTATCGGTGTCAAAAAACTGTTTTATCCGGACTCGGATGTCTTCACACAGGGCCAGGGCCTCATCCGGAGAAGTTCCCGGGAGCATGCAGGCAAACTGATTCGTGTTGAATCGGCAGCAGTCACCCAAATCGCCCACTTTGTCTTGAAGGAGGCTCCCGATTTTCTTTAGAATGGCATCGGTTTTCTCATATCCCTCGCGTAAGGTGATCATCGGCAGATCGTCGAGGCTGAAGATGACGAGACAGATGGGCCATTTCTCCTTGATGGATCTGCTCAGGGCCACCTCATGTTCCAACAGGGTCATGAAGTAGTCCCGGTTGAGGAGTCCTGTGAGGCCGTCCGTCATCGACCCTTTCAGAAACGTCCGTGTCGCATGTTCGATTCGGTCACAGAGGACCTTCATCAGGTTAAAGAAAAATTTGTGGGCTGTCCATCGATGAAGGCGCTGGAGCCTTTTGATCATCTTCTCGTTGATCTCGAGGAGTTCGGCGGGCTTCGAGGCCACGACCGTGGCTGTTCGCTCCCGCGATCGGATCAACCCCATCTCTCCCACCACATCCCCTGTCTCAAGCGTGGCGATGGTCTGCTTGAAACGTTGGTTTGTGTCGGGCAGTCCAGAGACGGGATTGTCCACAACCATGAGTTGGCCAGAGACAATCACATACATGGCATCGCCCTTGTCGCCTTTTCTGAAGACCATTTGTCCTGCCTGAAAATCCTTGATGCTTCCCGCCATGAGCACATGGTGAACCTGCGTTCGCGTTAATCCGTCAAAGACGGGGATCCCTTTCTGCGGATCTTTTCCCAGTTTCAATTTGAGCAGATCCCAGATGGTCACCAGCTCCGCATGGAGCATCAGCGAGGGAAGAAGGATCAGGTCGCCAGCGAGGGCCGAGAACATGGTAACCACCATCAGCAGCCCAAAGGTCGCAGTAGGTCTGAAATTGGAGAACATCAGGATCGCGAAGCCCAGAGCAATGGTCAGGGTGGTAAAGATCATCGGCCTGCCCAGATGACGAATGGTCTTCTCCATGGCCATTTCCCTGTTGAGATCCCTTTTGAATTCCCGGTTATACCCGACCAGGTAGTGGATGGTGTCGTCGACAGCCAGGCCGATGGCAATGCTCGCCACCAGGCTCGTCGCCATGGAAAGGGGGATATGAAACCATCCCATGACGCCAAAGGTGACAATAATGGGAAGGCAGTTGGGAAGAAGGGCGATAAAGCCGACCTTGTAAGACATGAACAGCATGAACATGATGGCAAAGATGAGGGCAAGGGTCAATCCCAGGCTCTTCACCTGCCCTTCGGATATCAACTGGCTGCTGTGGGAAATGACAATCCCGAACCCCGTGACCTGAAAGGCCATATCATGTGGAAAATTCTCATGCAGGTAGTCCTGCACCCTGGCCTCAGCGGACAGAAAATCAACAGAGCTGGAAATATGGCTCCTTATCATGACATGGGCCCTGGAGAAATCAGGGGACACGAAACGGAGCAGCATGTCCTGGCCCAGCAGGGTTTTGAAGCTGTTGATGAGCATGCGGATCTCGAAACCGGCCTCGGGCAGCTTGTAGAACCGGGGATCGTACTGATTGGAGGCATAATTGATGAACTTCAGGTAGTCCACCAGGGAGATGGTCTTGTCCACGCCCGGGAGGGTATTAAGAAACCCTTGCAGTTCCTCGATCCGTTGAAGGCATTGGGGATCCTCAAAGTACCCTTCTTGGCGGCTGCTGACTACCACGCTCAACGGGAAGCTCCCTGACAGGTCACGATAGATGTCATGGAAATGCCGGGCTACCGGGGTGTCCTTCTTAAAAAATTCAACCGGATTGGTTTCCACCTGAATGCGGGAGATCCCGATGAGCCCGGCCACAGCGATCAGAGAGAGCAGGATAAAGGTCGTTTTTTGGTGGCGCAGGTTGAGATGGATGATGGCCGACAGGAGTCGATCCATGAATCTGCCCTGAGGGGCTGGAGCGGCCATGGGCCTTTTCGGGAGCGGAGCGATGCCCATCACAGCGGGAAGAAGGGTCAGGAGAAGAATCAGCAGGGAGAAGATGCCGAAGCAGGAGAACACTGCGAATTCACGGATTTGGGTCACCCTGTTGAGCAGGAGGGATCCCAACCCGATGATCGTTGTGATGACGGCAAGGGAGGTGGGGAACCCGAGTCGGCTGAAACACTGAATGGCCGCCTCACGAGGGTTACCGGATTGCTCAACAGCGGCTGTGTACTCTGGAAAGATATACATGCAGTAGGCGGTCCCCACCGCGATCAGAAAGACAGGCACGATCATGGTCAACAGGGAGAGGGGGGTACCGGTCCAGGCCATGAGGCCGAAGGTCCAGATAAGGGCGATCAGGACGGTTCCCGAGGGGATGAGTACTCCTCGCAGATCTCGGAAAAAAACAAACAGGATCAGCAGGATGAAGCAAAAGGTCGCTATGGGGAGGGTCAGAAAATCCTGCTCGGTGAACTGGGCCAGCGCCGAGGCGACAATCGGCATGCCCACCTGATACAGGGGGAATGCCCCCTGATAGGATTCAATCAATTGATCGATGGTCTGGATCACGCGATCTTTCTGGTCCACATCCTCCAGGACGAGCGTGATGGCGGTGGTCTTCTGGTCCTGGGATATGAGGTTTCTCTGAAAGAGGTCGACTGCAGATGCCACCTTCTGGAAGTCGGCAAGGCTCCACCGATCGGTGATGTCCATGTCCTTCTTGATGCCGGGAAGACTGATCACCTGCTTGACCCCGCCGATGCGGGACAGGGACAGGGCGAGTTGTTCGAGCTGCTTGAAGGTCTCGGGATCAAAGACGCCCGCTGTTTTGGCCACCACCAGGATGATCTCTTCGCAGCCGAAGGCCTTCTTGAACTGGTTGTAGGTCCGGGTCTCGGAAAGGTCTTCGATCGTCAGGTTGTAGATGCAGGTCTCGAACCTCAAGAAGGGGAGGCGGGTGGCAAAGAGGAGGGTCACCATCGCGGTCAGCAGAATCACATAACCGGGATGATGAACAATTTGCCGGAGCCAGGATTCGGGGTGCGCTCGCCCGGGGAGGTTCGAAGAGGTGCCCATGGCGAGATATGATAGCCCTTCGATCCCTCTCTCGTCAAGGGGGTCGAAGGGCTATGGAGGACTCACGCGGAGGCTAAAGGACCCTGACCTTGTAGACCTCGTTGGAATGGGGATCGATCACATGCACGGCGCAGGCAATGCAGGGATCGAAGGAATGAACCGTCCGAATGATTTCGAGCGGGTTCTTGGGATCAGCCACCGGCGTGCCGATGAGAGATTCCTCGACGGGCCCCAGTTTGCCGGCCTTGCAGCGCGGCCCGAGGTTCCAGGTAGAGGGCACCACGTACTGGTAGTTCTTGATCTTCCCGTCTTCGATCTCGATCCAGTGTCCAAGGGAGCCCCTGGCCACGTCATTGAGCCCGCATCCCTTGCCGCTCTTGGGCATGGTCCAGGAGGTATAGGTCCTTCCGTTCCCCTTTTTGAGATTCCCCACGAGTTCCATGATCCACGGTTCCATGGCGTCGCCTATGGCGACGGTCTCCAAGGCCCGCGCTGCGGTTCGGCCGAGGGTGGAGAAGAGAGCGGTCGCCGGGAGACTCAGCTTCTGAAGCGTGCTGTTGACCAGGTCCGCAAATTCCTTCTTCCCATATCCATAGGCCACCAGGACGCGCGCCAGGGGTCCAACCTCACACGGCTGGCCGTCGTACCGCGGGGCCTTCAACCAGGAGTATTTGTCCGCGGTGTCGTACTTGGGATCCCCTTCAATCGGGTTGGTCTCGCCATTGTAGGGGTGTCGGGCATCGCCCCCCTGATACCAGGACCGCGTCACGTGCTCCGTGACCTTGTCGGGCACGGCCATCTGAACATTCTTGATGTCCCGATTCATGATGACGCCTCTGGGGAGGAAGAGGCTGTCGGGTTCCTTGGCTGTCTCGGGGAGGTCGCCCCAGGCCAGGAAGTTGGTGGTTCCCCCAATGGCGCCCCAGTCCTTGTAAAAAGGCGCAACGGCCAGGATGTCAGGGACGTAGACATTTTTTACAAAATCCTGGGTTTCCTTCCACAGATAGAGAAACTCAGCGATGCGGTCCGGCGTGAGGTCGTTGACGCAGGTCACGCCGCCCACGGCCAGAGACTGGAGATGGGGGTTCTTGGCCCCGAATACGGCGTGCATTCGGGCCGCCTTGGCCTGGAGGCGAAGGGCCTCGATATAGTGGGCCGCTGCCATCAGGTTGGCCTCGGGGGGCAGCTTGTAGGCAGGATGTCCCCAGTAGGCATTGGCGAAGGGCCCCAATTGGCCGCTGTCCACAAAGGTCTTGATCCGTTGCTGCACCTCCTTGAAATAAACCGTGCCCCCTTTCTGACCATTGCTCACATTGTCGGCCAGGGCCGCTGTCTTGGCAGGATCGGCCTTCAGGGCATTGACCACATCCACCCAGTCCAGGGCGGAAAGGCCATAAAAATGCACAATGTGGTCATGCTGAAACTGCGCGCCATGGAGCAGGTTTCGAATAATGCGGGCGTTGTCCGGGATCTGGACCCCGACTGCATTTTCAACCGCACGGATTGAGGCCAAATAGTGCGTGTAGGTGCAGACGCCGCAGGAACGCTGGGTGAACAGAGGGGCATCTCGGGGGTCCCGCCCCTTCAGTATGATTTCAATGCCCCTAAACATCTGACCGGAACTCCAGGCGTCCTTGACCTTGCCGCCTTCCACCTCCACTTCGATGCGCAGGTGACCCTCTATACGGGTAATCGGATCAACGATAATTCTATTGCCCATGGTATCTCCTCTCTTTTCTTAAGAGTTGCTTCTTATCTCCAGTCGTTATCTTCCCGGTCCTATTTGCTCTCGACGAAAAAGGGCGTCATTTTGTCCCAGAAGCCCGGCTCGCTGCAACCGATACAGGGGTGACCTGCCTGAACCGGCCAGCTCGTCCCGTCGTTGAACTTTGCAATGGGGCAGTTGTTGTAGGTGTCCGGACCCTTGCATCCCATCTTGTAGAGGCAGTAGCCCATCTCGGCCTCCTTGGAACCGAATTCCGTCACGAATTCGCCGTTTTCATAATGGGACCTTCTCGGGCATTGATCGTGAATGCTCTTGCCGTAGGCGAAGAGAGGTCTGCCCACATCGTCGAGGGCCGGGAGTTTCCCTAAGAGGAGGTAGTTGACGACCGTCCCGACAAAACTGATGGGATTGGGCGGGCATCCAGGGATGTTGACGGTCTTGATACCGAGGGCGTCGCCCACGCCTTTGTATCCGCCGGGATTGGGGCTGGCCGCCTGAATGCCGCCGTAGGCCGAACAGCTGCCGATACAGATCGTGGCCAGGGCCTTGGGGCAGACATCCTTGGCAATGTCCAGGAAGGTTCTGCCAGCGATCTTGCCGTAGGCCCCGTTGTACTTGGTGGCAATGGCCCCTTCCACCACGCAGATGAACTGGCCTTCATATTTCTTGACCGAGGCATGAAGGATATCTTCGGCCTGGGTCCCTGAGGCAGCCATAATGGTCTCGTGGTAGGCAATGTCGAGGATGTTGATCACCAGCTCGTCGATCCATGGATACATGGACCGGAGCACGGCCTCGGAACAGCCCGTACACTCGGCAAAATGGAGCCAGATGACCGGCGGTCTCTGCTTGGGGGCGGCGAATACCTCCGCCACCTCGGGGATAAACGACGACGAGAGGCCCATGGTAGCGGTCAGCATACCGCAGAACTTCATGAAATCCCTTCGTGAGATCCCCTTTTCCTCGAGTCTTTCGTAGAACTCCTTTTCCTCTTTCATGCGGCACCTCCTGATGCTGGTTGATAAATGCGTTTCGACAAATCCAGAGACGCGGCAGGTGAAAAGGCCCTATGTTTCCCCGCCGACGTCGTCCAAAACCTAAAGACGTTTCTCGAAGACACGAACCGACCCACCCCAGTTAGGGACTGCGCAGAATTAACTTGAACATCTATGCAAAATATGCTATGCTTGATGCATGGTGGAAATTGACCGACATGCAATCCAAGAAAAGTATCACGCTTTGCGGGATCTTTTTGATGAAAGAACCCGTCGGTTGTGGGCTGCTGCGGAAGCCAGATCATTGCCTTATGGTGGAACAAGCGTGATCGCATCAGTGACAGGCCTCTCCCGTACGACGATTCTTGCCGGAATGCGTGAATTGGTAGATAAGCCACGCGGTAGACCGTTCGAGCAGGGGAGTCGTGTGAGGCGGCCGGGAGGGGGGCGAAAACGCTTGCAGGACCTGGATCCTTCCCTGGAAAGTGATTGGTCATTGCGCCGCGTCCGAACGACTCTGCCAGAGCCGCAACCGTGGCGCTGTGTCAGATACGGGCCTGGTGTTCGATATACACCAGACCGATGGCCCTCATGAGGGCCTGAATGAGCCAGCACTCCTCATTGTCCAGGGCCGCGCTACCCACATTGGCAATGGCGGTGGTGCGGTTGACCACCTCTCCTTTGGCGTTTTTCAGTTCAAAGTTCTTATCTCGGGTGTCCTTAATTCTCTTGGCAATGGTGGAGAGGGCCCAGTCCCACTCGACCTTCTTCCATTCGGTGCTGTTGGGAGCACGGTAGAGGGGCGTGGTCAGCCGACTGTTGTTGTTGGCCAGTTGACTCAGGGCCGCCCCCTTGGCACAAAGGGCCCCCTCATTGATGGGATGGTCCGGATCCCCCTCGATGTTGATGATTTTCCCTGCCTTTCCGGTGCTGCAGATGAGGCCGCAGCCTACCCCGCAGTAGCAACAGATACTGGTGGTTTCCTTGGCGTTGCGGATTCTCAACGTTTGGGCGTACGATTGAAGCGGTTTTAAATCGAGGCCCAACCCCAGAATCGCTGCGCCTGCGGCCGAAGCCCCTGTGATCTTGAAGAAATCACGACGCGTAACGTTCATGCCTCCTCCTTTCTGTTATCAGGTTGAAGGTTTCAAGTTATACTGACGACATCCCGCCCACCGGCGGATCGTTAATACGCATTACCACACCAGGCCGTCTGCCCGGCAGAAAGGCTGCAGCATGGCCCGTTCGAAGGGCCCGACGCCCCGGTTGTGACGGGTAGATAACGAATTGATCAAGGAACCCGTTTGACGTTCAATTAAATACACAGGGAAACCGTGTTGTCAATAACTTTTTACCTTAGAAATCAATATGTTATATATATCAAGTCTGACATAAGCCCTGTGCCGGGTTCCCGCATGGTGGTGATGCGCCTGATCCTGTTGTTTTTCTTGCCGTATCTACGAACGATCCCTTGAATGGAGACCTCGATTGATGGTAATAGGGACCAAAGCGAAAAACACCGAAAGGGACTATCTCGTGAACCCGGCGAACGTTCTCCTTCTTTACACAGATCCCTACTACCTGGTCCAACAGGTGTATCCGTTTGGACTGGATCTGATTGCCCGCTTTCTGCGCCACCACGGCCATCACGCCACGATTGAATACCCATTTCTCCCGGATCCGGACCCGGGGAGGAACCTCCTTCGAATATTGAAGGGGAACCGACCGGATGTGATCGGGTTAGGCATACGCAATCTGGATACCTGCCTGTCCTGCGAACCTTATGGCGACTACGAAGGGAACGATTTCAGGACGTTTTATTTCCTTCCCGAAGTGAAAAAGATCGTTGACATCATTCGAATGCAGTGCCCTGAGGTACCTGTTGTTGCGGGTGGTGGTGGATTTGCGATTTCCCCAGAGGCCACATTGAACTACCTGGGGCTGGAGTATGGCATCGTGGGGGAAGGGGAGGAGCCTTTCAAACAGTTTGTGGAGGCCTTTCCCAACAAGAAAAGAATGCAGGGCATTAAAGGGTTGGTCTACGGCAAAAGCGGGACCATTTGCTGCAATCCCAGAGGGGCATACGCATTTCCCGAGAAGGCCATCTCAAGCGGTGGCGCTCGGAATGGCCGGTTTCGGGTTGCCTTTGAGAGGGCCGGCCTGCCTGTGCAGGTGAAGCGAGGATGCAACCAGGCGTGCAGTTACTGTGTGGAACCGATCATCGAGGGGGGGAAGATTCTGTTCAGAGAGATGGATCGGGTGGTTGAAGAGCTGGAAAGCCTGTCTCGGATGGATGACGCCATTCATAAGGTTTTTTTTGTGGACACGGAGTTCAACCTCCCGGATCTGGGTTATGCCGCCCGTTTGGTCAACCGGATTCTACAGGTGGGATTGCACGAACGATTCAGCTTTGCCTCACAGTTTCTTCCCAAACCCTTTGACCTGGATTTTGCAGGACTTCTGTCCGAGGCAGGCTTCTCCATTATCCTGACATGCGACAGCTTTTCAGACGCGGTTCTGAGACGAAATGGCGCCTCTTATCGCCGATGGGATATTCAAAACACCCTGGATATCTGTGAGCAAAAAGGCCTTCCCTGCACCCTGTCCATGATTTTCGGCCTTCCGGGTGAGACCTATGAGACGATCGACGATACTATCGAGCAAATGAAACGATTCCCGCCTGGACCGTTAAGGCGGTATGAATATACGGTTGGGGGGAGGATCTATTCGGGTACCCGCCTGTGCCGCATGATCGAGGAGAAAGAGGGGTTGGATCATGTGTATGGAACGCTGGCCGAGGGATATCTGGCTCCCTGCTATTTCTGTTCACCCGAAAGCCCGTTAAGGCTCAAGTCGATGATTGAGAAACGGCTTGGCTATGCCATTGCCTATGACAACCGGTACGACCCGGCCGCCCAGCGGTCCCTGGGGGTCGTCTATTTGGCGGACCAGGGACGATGGGAGGAGGCGGTGTCTCTTTTCATGGAAGGCGGCGTTGCTTCACGGTTAGGTGGGTATGATTACCTCTTTCGACGGCTGGCTGGATCAGGCAGGACGGAAGCGGCAAGGAGCGTCTCCCAAACCGTGCTGGCTGACCTGGAGGCGGAAGGCGGCGACCGCTACCACGATTGGGTGTCGCGGATTCACTTTTATCTGAGCTGCCTGGGGGAGTGAGCACTCTCGCTACCTGAACCCTTTTTCGTTGGCCAACAGGTCCAAATGGAGCGTGGTCAGATTCTCCAGTTCCAGGGGAGCGGCCTCTTCAAACACTTTTTTGTCGATGGTCTTGATATACCGGCGGCATTCCCGGCAGAAATAGACTCGGAAGCCCTCTTCCTCCTCTGGCTCGAAGTAGCCCAGCTTTTCCTGATCCTCTGTATTGCAGAACGGGCACTTGATGCGTGGGTACGGCCATTCCTCACCACAGAGTTCGCAGTGGAGGGATCGTTTGCCGTTCCTTTCAAAGCAGGCCATGTCGGGCTGAGATCCGCAGAGGGGACAATAGCCCTGATCCCACAGATTCTTGTCGACGCTTTCCTGGACAGTGTCTCTCAGGATGTTCAGCGAAGGCCTCAGGGCCGTCTTTCCCAGGAAAAGAAGCACGCTCGGATCCAGATCGACTGCCGCTGCCATGTCCGCCAGTCCCTTTTCATCCTGTTTCAGGATCAGACGGAACAGGTTGGCCGACCAGTCCTTATCCTCGACGGCCTGTTCCAGGGCCTTCTTCAATCCATCGGCGTCGTCTCTCCTGGTCTGGCTCAGGTGCTCCAACAATTGCCTCAGGAGGCCGGACGCAGCAGGTAGATCGACAGGGAGATCTTCTCTGGAAAAGAGGGGAAACCCTTCCTGCCGCTGAATATGCCTCACCTGTTGATCAACATGCACCGGCCGGGCAATGGGGGTTGCCTTTTCCATGAAAAGGGCAATCTCGCGAAAGGCCTCCAGGGCGGCCTTGGCTGCCGGTCGTTGCCGCATCAGCCGGTCGATATGCGTGACGTAATTCTGGGTCATGAGTCACCATCATCCTCTCTTGTTGTAGGATTCGGGGAAACAGGTCGAGGCGCTTGCCTCAACCCGTTCAGGTCGGGATGCCGGGTGGAAGAGTGAGTTGCAGGTGCAAAGATTGACAGCCCAAGACGCCTGGGGCAAGGCTCACAAAACGACCGACGCTTCGTTCGATCAATACCCGTGCCAAAGGACAGCTTGAACACCTTATATGATCGAGGGCACACCTGTCAACGGTTAATACCGGCCGAAGACAAGGGACAAAGATCCGCGATCGGGTCATTGAGCGTTTGTGTCAGAAAGGGGTGTTGCCAGCGGAAGACG
>Ga0172370_10010536_pt1 | contig 10585 bp, 8 predicted proteins | sample LakKiv5m_FD_114538 | JGI IMG/M metagenome (GOLD analysis project Ga0172370, IMG submission 114538) | Freshwater microbial communities from Kabuno Bay, South-Kivu, Congo - kab_022012_11.5m | ecosystem: Environmental > Aquatic > Freshwater > Lake | place: Democratic Republic of the Congo...
CAGTAATGCACCAAGAAAAAAACGGGGATCCTGTCACGAGACACGCACCTTTAATATACAGGAAAAGTCCAGAAGTTACAGCCCTGGCTACCTCGTCAACATGAGCACAGCTGAACCTTGATTCGTGGGATTAAAGGATTGAAGGATTTGCAAGGTATTGTTCATCGCCAATTAAGAATACCTTTTTTTCCGCCAGCAGGGAAGTGACGAAATGGTCGTGGGAAGCAATTCTCCGGCGCATCTCATCAGGAGTGTAGATGGCAGGATTGATCTCACGGCCTAGCTGGTCTTGCACCGGACGTAGTACCGAGACGATATCTCCCAAGCTCACATCACCGATGATCATGACATCCACATCACTCTCCACCTTCTCCGTTCCGCTGGCGATCGATCCATAAATGAAGGCGACGGCAATGCGCTCGGAAAGGTTACTCAACGCTGTTCGGAGGACATCGGCCATTCCAGCCGTTTTTATCATCAAACCGCGAATTTCAGCGAATGCTGGTGAGGACATGTTCGCCTGGTAATAGACTTCCATGCCGCGCTTATTCCGTACAATCAAGCCAAGTTTCAGCAGATGACCGAGCTCGCGTTGAATAGCGCCATGCCCTGCTCCAGTCAGCCTGACGATCTGTCGAAGATAATATGATTCGTCGCCATGGCAGAACAGCAATGCGAGAATTGCGGAGCGTGTATTACCGAACAGTCCCGCGGAAATTCTGTTTTGTCCTATCGGTGTACTCATATTGAGTACTATTATACCCTATTTGAGTACAATATACCATCATATACGGTGATACCGCAATTTTTAATCGTTATTGTCGGAATCATGTAATTCTCTTACCGCCAGGCGTTCCCGCGCGGTGCGAATGGACAGGCGCAGTTGTTGTTCCAACACGTCGCGCGGTGGAAGCTCGGTGATATATTCCGCGACGCGGATGCTGCTGGCCTCGAGCTGCAGCAGCTCGATATGCTCGCCGGATTTGCCGGCGCAGAGGATCAGGCCGATGGGGGATTCCTCTTCCGGTTGCTGCTCGTATTTGGCCAGCCAGCGCAGATACAGCTCCATCTGTCCTTTATCCGCGGCATGAAAGCGACCCAACTTCAGATCTATCGCCACCAATCGACGCAGGCGGCGATGATAGAACAGCAGATCGAGGTAATAATCCACGCCGTCCACCGTCATGCGCTTCTGCCGGGCCAGGAAGGCAAAGTCGCTGCCCATTTCCAGCAGGAATCGCTCGAGGTCGCGAATAATCGCCGATTCCACGTCCTTTTCGCTATAGGTGTCATGTAATCGGAGGAAATCGAGCACATAAGGATCGCGGAACACCATGTCTGGGGTGAGACGATCTTCGTCATGCAGCGTATCCAGTTCCCGCCGTATCAGCTCATCCGGCTTGCGCGAGATAGCCGTGCGCTCGTAAAGCATGCCGTTGATCTTCTGTGTGAGCGCGCGGGTGCTCCACCGTTCGATGCGGCACATCTCAGCGTAGAAGTCGCGCTGCAGGGGATCGTCGAGGTAGATAAGCTGGCGGAAATGGGTCCAACTCAATTGTCTACGCAGTGCGTAGACAATCTTTTGATCAGAATATATCTCAGCAAATCGTATCATATGGAATAAATTCGGACGACTGAATCCCTTTCCAAATTCTGATGTTAAATATTGAGCCATTGTCGCAACAATTTGGATACCGTATTCTGCGCGTTTCTGTCCGACGATCTCCTGGCGCATACGATAACCGATGTTCCAGTATAGCATGACCTGTTCTTCATTTACTATTATGGCAACACGTTCGCGCGCAGAGACGATTAAATTACGTAAATCCGCCAGCAATTCATCAGCATTATCTCGCGCTGGAATAATTGAAACAGGTGCGGAAACGGTTTTTGGACCGCTGGCTGCTCTGTCACTATTGCGTTTCATGTTACACCTTCCTGCAGAACTTTCTAGAATTATCACTAAATAGTGTGATAATTCGGCCACCCTCAATTGTCTACGCAGTGCGTGGACAATGCTAATAATTTAACATATTAGCCTCATATTGTCACCAGTTTTGCGAGTGTATGCTCAGCGCCTACCGGATTAACTAATATAACAATCAATTGTATATGCACGAAATATTTACAATATAAAACCTTATTTATAGTTTACTATTGTTTCCACATTATCCACGCTCGTGGACAATGTTGATGTAATTATAATAACTACCTGCTGAATCAGGCTATCGATAATTAACCATACGGTAGAGAACTAAGATTAGTCCGCGCATGCGCGGACAATTCACAATATCTCAACCGATTTTTTCCTCGCGTGTAGACAATGCTAATTTAGTAGCAGTCAGCCGTCACTCTATGCTTTCTTCCCCACTTTCAATGTCACCTTCCCTCCCTTCGCCCGCACCGTTTCGCCGTTGACCAGCACTTTCTGCAGGCCGGGCATTGGCGGGAGGTGGAGGACGATCTTCTTCGGCTTCGCGCGGAAGGCGGGGCGCCAGGTGATGTCGAGCGTTTTGCCATCTTTAGATACATTGGTGCGCAGCGTGACGGGGCCGAACTCGGTGGGCAGGTTGTCGAAGCGGCATTTATCGCCGGGCTGGAGCCAAGCAAGAGGGACCAGGCGCAGCAGGTGCAGCTCGCCCTCTTTGAGCTGGTCGTCGAGGACCGACAGGCGGGCCAGGTAGATGGCCAGCGGGGAGGCGAAGACGGTGCCGGTGATGCCGCCGCGCGTCTCGCAGGAGGTCCACGTCTGGCGGGAAAGGGCGCCGGCGAAGAGGCTATACATGCCTTCCAGGAAGCGCGGTCGGTCGCCGAGCTGCCAGTTATGGAAGACATTCCACGAGTAGCACGGCTCGCAGGAGGACATCTCGTGGTCGAGCACCGGCACCTGCCAGCAGTTTGAGTCGCGGCGGTAAAGTTTCGTCTGCGGCCCTTCGCGGAACCAGGCGCGCGCGTCGTCCATCAGCGGATCGTCGGCGTCCAGCAGCCCGGCAAACACGGGGAAGAGCGGGCCGGTGTCCAGATAAAAGGCGTGGCGGGTCTCCTCCTTCTCGTCGCCGGCCAGCGCGGTGGGCGCCAGTATGCGTTTTTTGCCCTTCGCATCTTTCCATACCGGCATCCGCGCGCATTTGTCGCGCAGGGCGGCGAGAAAGGTCTCTTTGCACTCCTTTGCTTCCCGCGCGAACTCAGCCGCCCGGGGATGCTTCAATCCCTTCAGCACGCGCACGGCGGCGGTCAGGCCCTTATAGTTCCAGCCCACGCTCCACAGCGCCTGGATTTTCGTGCACTTATCGGTCGCCACCGCCGGCGGCAGCACACCCTCGTAGCCGCCATGTCCGGTCTTCGCGCGCGCCTCTTTCATCCAGTCGCACGATTTCACCAGCACGTCGGTGAAGCGTTCCGTGTAGGCTTTGTCGCCGGAAAGCAGCGCGTGCATGGCCAGCGTCCACAGCACCGCGCCGTTGTCGGAAAGCCAGTCGATGGATTTATACAGCGCGGGCGTGCTCAAAAAGCCGGGGTGCAACTCGTAGGCGTCGCCGGGCGGGACCACGGTGCCTTGCTCGTCCTTGAATATCTCCAGGCAGCGCTCTACCGCCGCGTGCTGGCCTATGGCGTCCATCATCATGATCATGTCCATGGCGCCGGGGGTAGTCCACAGCGCGGAATATATCCAGGAGCCGCTGAGTTTGCATAACTTGCCGGTATCCGGATTGCGCTCGGTAAGCACATGGCTGAAGCGGATGCTCTGCCGAATCGCCTCGTTTATCTCCCCCTCCGGCACTTTGAAGCAGGTGGGAGACTTCGTCTCCTTCGCCCAGAAGACGTTCGCCTCCGCCAATGCAGCGTCGTAACCGAGCGCCAACTCCCGGTCAAAGGTCTCGCGATCGCACGGCAGCATGGGCACGAGCATGTCGATGTGCGCGCCCTGCACCGCCGGCATCTGCACGTAGAGATCATAAAAGGCATGTTCCTCGGTCGGCGCTTTGAAGGTTGGCTGGCGGTAATCCGTCTGCCCAGGGGCGATAGCCAGGCGCACTTTGCCGTCTTCTTCGAGGATGCGCAACCAGTCCGCCGGGTCATATCCTTCGGCTTCCGCCGACAGCGCGCGGGGATAGCGCCCCTGCGTGATATCCACGCACTGCTGGTTGCGGGTATTCATGCTGGCCTGGGCGTGCGGCGCCTGGATGAGAAGGTGGAAGCCCTGTACTTCCTCCAGCGGCAGCGCCGCGCACAGTTCATGCACGCTCAAGCGCACCCAGGCGAAGAGCGGCTCGTCGCCGGTTACCGTCCGTGCCCCGCCGGGGATGTGCGCGAAGGCTTCCTGGCGCAGCAGCAGGCCGTCCTTCGACCACTCCGTCCACAGCACCGGCGCGTCTCCGTCGTTCCACCCCTGGCGCGTCATGCCGTCGTCATGCGGCAGGAAGGGGGCGTTCCACAGGCTGAAATCATCGGTGTAGTGCGGCGCGAAGCCGATCTGCGCGCCCAGGCCGTCCAGGTGCCGTGTCCGGTTGTTCAGGCACGGCTGGGCAAAGAGGGCGCCGTTCCAGAACACGCTGAAACGCACCTGGTGCTCGGGCCAGCCGAGCGGGGTCCAGATATTGGGCAGGTCCGGCCACCACTGGCAGGCTTCGCGGAAGGTCGGCTCGGCGATGGTTTTCGGCATAATGTGCTCCCTTCAGGAGAGGAGTGGGAGAATGGGAGAGCGGGGGAAAGGGAGAGGCTGTCTCCCTTTCGCTCAGTTCTCCTATCCAGTGGCTAACTTTCGCCCCAATGCTTCTGCTTCCTGCAGGATGGCCTGATTATTCGCGATCTCACCGGCGGCCCCGCAGGTGGCGTGCAGGCAGCCGGCGTCGGTGAGGCCGAGGAAGAGGCAGGCGTCCTGGAAATTGCGGTAGGCGTTGCTGACGCCGGAATACATCGGGTTGGCGTCCGCGTAGGTGAAGAGGGTGGCGCACTTTTTGCCGGACAGCGCCGACCAGTCCTCCCCGCCGCCCAGCGCATAGGTGCGGTCGAGGAAGACCTTCATCTGCCCGCTGAGGCTGAAGAAATAGATCGGGCTGGCGAAGACCAGCACGCCGGCCGCGCGCAATTTGGGCAGCAAGGCATTCATATCATCCTGCTGCACGCACGGCGTTTCCGCCGACTTCTGGCAGGCATCGCAGGCCCTGCAATAGTTGATGCTCAGCTCGCGCAGGCGGATCTTCTCCACCGACGCCCCGGCGGCAGTTGCCCCGGCAATCAGCCGGTCGGCGAGCAGATCGCTGTTCGCGTTTTTCCGCGGGGAGGCGGAGATGACGAGGATGGATGTCATCTGTTCTCCTTTCGGAGCGCGGATTGCCAATCTCATTTATTGTATAACCGCGTCATTTGGACGCAGTTCAGCTTTCCTTTATAGTTCGCCTAAGGTAATTTGATGACTGTTGGAAGGACATCTCCGATAATCGATGTCCAGTCACCACGCCATGGAAAGTCCTTGCTGTCCTTTACATAAAATATCCACTTCGGTTCCTCACCTTCCACATCCACCACCACCACACTCATAGATTCACCGTCAATCGTTGTCTCAGCGTGAGCAATCTTTATGCCAGCATAAATTAATGGATGAAGTGTAAATTCAAGCCAATCAACCTGACCAGTAAGCTCAACATCCGCCCAGACTAGTTCATGTTCAATTCCTATTGCGTCTCGATAATACCAACCGGATAATAGCAACCGAAGCAATATATTGATTCCTGGTGTCTCATGCCACGTCTTCAACATGAAATTCTTCATAGGTTCTTTAGTAATTTCCCAATGGAGCACTTCATTTAGGGTAACTAGCCTCGCCGGCTCGCGGTATATCATCAAATCTGTTATCGGATTAGCTGTAGGACATGCCTCCCCAGTGGGTAATGGCGGAATAAGGTCAACTTTCGTCCAATTATAACGAGTTGAACCGACCACTAAACACGGTTCAACGTGTGGAATAAATGCCTGCCAATCAATTTTATTTGCTTCCTCAATTGTAAGTAGATCGATTTTAACTATCGCCGCTTTCTCGCGTGCCGTCTTTGTGAAACCGGATTTGGAGACGGCAACAACACGATCGACTGGGAGGTGTATATACTTACCAGTGAGTTCATTGATCCAATTGACTGTGGCTGGGCGGCTATGATCCCGACACTCGATTGCTATACGAATACCCCTTGGTCCTGTCGGAATCTCAATTAAGATATCGATTTCACGAGCAGTTCCGCTGGTAAGGTCTTTAAGTATGAAAGACTCGGTTATCCTTGCCTTGGAAGGGGCTAATGCAGCTTCGATAAGGAGTATTAGCCGTTGGAAAGCATTTGAGCGTTGTGGCATGTAAACACCACCATGATCGTATTACAATCAAGTTGGCACTTCAGACTAAACCTGTCCATGCTGGACATTTAATCGTGATATTTATGCAACTGCCTATATCGAAACTGATTCATAAATTCCTTTGCCGATATCACGCCGTGAATGATATTCGCCATCAACATAAGACGATGCATTATCTATACTCGCTCCTGCCTCGGTCACGGTAAAGCCAGAGCCAACCAATGCGATTGAGCGAGAAGTAGTAGTTAATACGGTATCAACATCATTTGTCGCATTAACTTTCGCGTAGTAAACTCTAACACCAAGTGCACGAATAGCCTCCAGATTGAGTCTAAGTGGTTGCCCCACTTTAGGCTCGTCTGGATATCCTTGCGGCGTAATATACCTGCAGACCGTAGCCTTTGATGCAAAACGAACGTCAATTTGATCAAGTGTTCCGGAAATGATTGCTTGACAGATCTCTACAAAATTCGTTTCGAGCAGCGGTAAGACGTTGATAGCCTCCGGATCACCGAATCTGGCATTAATCTCGATAAGCTTGGGACCTTTTGCCGTCATGCTGAACTGGCCATACATAATGCCTTTATAGACAATCCCCTCGCTATTCAATGCCGCTACAATCTGCTTGAGTATACCAAGGGCTACTTCACGAGTTTGCTTAGAAACAAACGGTAATAAACCATTGGCCTGAGAGTAGGACCCCATACTCCCCGTGTTGGGACCTTTGTCGCCTTCATAAGCTAATTTGAAATCTTTCACTAACGGCATCGGAACAACGGTTTTACCATCGACAAATGCTTGAAGGGTAAATTCCTCCCCAATAAGGCGTTCCTCCACGATAATCCCGGCAACGCCACCTATTTTATCTTCAATTACACTACGCCCATACGCGGCAGCTTCCTCCGCGGAGGCGAGTTGTACCCCCATGACTTTTACGCCTTTCCCCGCGGTAAGGCCAATGGGTTTCAGCGCGTATTCACGATTAGAGCGCAGGAGAAAATCCGTCAGTTCATTCACATTCATAAAATAACGAAAATCGACTTGCCCGGAGATGTCATGGCGCTGCATCAAATCACGAAGGAACAATTTTGATGTTTCCATTTGAGCGGCAGCTTTTGTTGGGCCAACGGTTGGTATCCCATGGGCGGCAAGCGCATCCGGTAAACCGACTTCGAGCGAATCTTCCAATCCGATTACGGCAAACTCAACGCCTTGCGCTAACGCCCACTTTACAATTTCATCGATGTCTCTCTCGCTGTGTTGAAAATACCCTTGCGATAACTGGCGAAGACCAGGATTGTCATTCTGCGCTATGACATATAGCTCCACCTCTCCGCTCCGGCACAGCGCTTCAGCGATAGCATGTTCTCGTGCACCACCACCGAGCAGCAAGCTCTTGAAATGCTTGTGTTGTGCCCTAAACATTGATGAAACACCCCCGCGTAGTCAAGGTTTGACTGTCATGCTTCCCGAAGTAAACCGTTGTGGATCACGCCAGGGATTGATTTAACACAACCCCTGTGAATGATTACATGCAATTATGAATAGACGCCTTGGAGTTGTCAAGCCTGATTAAATCCGCTCTATCCTGTTAAATTCGAAATTTGAAGATCAATCAGCAGGGCGTGCTCGCGCCCTCCGCTGCCGATGACAAGGATTTTCATGGTGAACCTTCCCGTCTAATGATAGCAAAGCCCGGCGAAGAAGGGAACCGGCGGTAAACGGTTTGGGAATCAGGGGAATGAGAGTGGGGGAGAACGGGTACATCATGCCTGTCCAGGCAGGAACCTTCGGATCGTCCAACGAATTTAAGGAATTATCATGAACTCGATCATGCCGCAAAGCATCGTCCACCGTCTGCCGCTATTGCTCGTTCTTTCTCTGGCGGGATGGAGCGCACTCGCCGCTCCCGCGCCTTCCATGCCGATGCCATCGAGGGAAATGATAGTGGTGGTCGCCATGCAGGGGATTTCGATTCACGATCTCGCCGCGTGGGATTTGCCCGTCTACCGCACGCTGCTCGATAAAGGCGCGCTGGCGTTGTTGAACAACCGCACGGCGGATGGGCCTTCCATCGAGAGCAACGCGGTCACCATCAGCGCCGGCGCGTATGCCCACGGCGGCGAGCCATATGCCCGCATGGGCGCCAACGACGACGAGTGGGTCGAAGGCGCGCCGGCCTCCGTCGTGCTGAAACGAAATACCGGCGTAACGGTCGAAAGTGGAACGGTGGTGCATCCCGGCATTGCCGCTCTCCGGCGCATCAACGCAGCGGAGCATTATCGGATCGAGCCCGGCTTGCTGGGCAGCGCCTTGCGGGAGGCCGGGGTGCGGACCGGCGTTTTCGGCAACTCCGATCTCGACCAGGAGCGGAATCGCGCTGTTTCCCTCATTGCAATGAATTCCGCGGGATGGACGGATTTCGGCGATGTGGGCGAGAGCTCTCAGCTTACCGACCCCGACCGACCTTACGGCAAATATACGAATTTCGCGCACCTTCTGCGGGAGATCAGGACGCTGCCGCCCGGAAAATATTTCATTGTCGTGGACGCGGGCGACGGCGCGCGCCTGGAAACGGTGCAACCCTACCTGACACCCGAGCGTTATCAGGAGCTGAAGCGGCAATATGCAGGTGAATGCGGCGTCTTTGTGGAGGGATTATACCGGCATTTAAGTATTAATTCCAAACATTACCGGGTTATCCTGACAAGCCTGGCGCCGAGTAATGATGCCATCGGGCGCGGAGATCAATTGACGCCGCTGCTGATGCTGGGCGCCGATATCCCGCGCGGCCTGCTTACCTCGCGCTCGACACGGCGCCCCGGATTGGTGTCGAATGTGGACCTGACGGCGAGCATTCTGCAATTTTATCATGCGAAATTACCAGCGGGAGTTCTCGGCAATCCGATCAGCGCCCGGAAGGCGCCCGACGCCCTGGCAAAGCTCGTTGCGATGAACCGGCAGATCATGGCAACCCACCAGGCACGGGGACCGATCATTAAAGGTTATCTGTTCGTGCTGGCCATTGGCGTATTGGCGACGCTCGGGGTAGTGCTGGCGGGCGCATCGGCGCGCCGGCTCCGTGTTCCGGCATGGACGGCGCAGCTGCGCCCCCTGCTCATCGCCGGCATGCTGGCGCCGCTGGTCCTTCTCCTCGCGGCTGCCTTCAATATCAACGGCACGCTTCCCGCTGCTCTTTTGGTAGTCGTCATCTCGCTGGGTGTAGCAATCTTGCTGCATCGCCGGGTACGCGACTTGCGGCTGATTTTCGTCCTCGTGGGCGGCGCCACCGTTCTCGCGCTGTGCGCCGACGTGCTTGCCGGGGCGCCGCTGCTGCGCAAGTCAATCTTCAGTTACGATCCAATGGTGGGCATGCGCTTTTACGGTATCGGCAACGAGAGCAACGGGGCGCTGATCGGCAGCGCGCTGCTGGCCGTCTTCGCGTTGCTGGAATATTTCCGCGCGGCTCGGAAGTGGTTGATTGCGGCAGCGACGTGCGCCATCGCTCTGGCGGCGCTCATCGGCGCGCCGGGGCTGGGGTCGGATTTGGGCGGCATCCTGGCGGTGTTGGCCGGCTTCGGCGTAGCGTTGTTGATGGCACGCGGGTCGATCACCCGCCGCGCGCTCTTTGGAGCCTTCATCGCGGTAGCGGTTGTCTTCACGGCCTTGCTCGTTTATAACCTGGCGCTTCCACCCGACCGGCAATCTCATGTCGGCGTGGCTTTCACGCAGGCTCGCGAATATGGCGCGGGAATGCTGCTGGAGACGGCGGTCCGCAAGTGGTCGATGAATCTACACCTGCTGCAGGGTTGGTGGTGGGCGCCGGCGCTTGGCGGCTTGCTGGCGGTAATTGTCGCGGTGTTTTTCCGACCCGCTGATATCCTGCGCGAGGCGCTGCGCTCGCACCCGCTGCTCAACGCCGCCTTCGCCGGCAACCTGGCGGCGATGCTGGTGGCGCTGTGCACGAACGATTCCGGCGTGGTGATGGCCGCGGTCGGCATGATTTATCTGGTTGCGCCGTTACTGCTGCTCATCCAGGCGGAACGGGATTAGGAAAAGGAGCCGAAAAATGAGGTGGCAAAGGCAAGATAGTGTTGCCGGATGGTAAGGTTAATCTCCAGGAGCTCCGTTTTTAATACCTTCCCGTTCACATACACTTTTTTCATACTTTCTTCTATCCTCAGCAGGAATTACCGCTAAGATTAAGAATCATTATAACAAGACACCTTTTCTCTTGTTA
>Ga0172370_10010539_pt1 | contig 10585 bp, 10 predicted proteins | sample LakKiv5m_FD_114538 | JGI IMG/M metagenome (GOLD analysis project Ga0172370, IMG submission 114538) | Freshwater microbial communities from Kabuno Bay, South-Kivu, Congo - kab_022012_11.5m | ecosystem: Environmental > Aquatic > Freshwater > Lake | place: Democratic Republic of the Congo...
CGAGAGAGTGACCGGACGAAGTCAGATGCTGGAAGCTAGATGTCAGGAGTGCGGAGGGACGAGGAGCGAGGATGGCTGATTGCCAATTCCTAATGACGAATCGAGCCCGAATGACCATGAACCGAAAGTGGTCCAGTGGTCAAGGGGTCGAGGGGTCGAGTGAAGGACCCGAACGCAGACCCGTAGAATTGATGAATCGCCGAGGTCAGGCCGGCAGCAGGCGAAGGCCACGCCAGGCCCGGACCGAGGCTGCAACCGGCGTCCGCCATGGTAAGGATGCCAATCTCGTTGCCGAAAGGAGGTGAATAGCACATGCCGATTGACCCGACCAAGAGAATCGCCAACTGGAACGAGAAGTACAACCTCGAGCGCGTCAACGCGATCCTGACCGAGAAACGACCGACGATGCTCCAGAACGTAAGCGCAGTCATACCCCTGATCGCGGCCATGGAGCTGCAGGTGAAGCAGGTCTGCGATGGAGCCGGAGTGCCGACCATCCAGTACCCGTTCTACCTGTGCTTCGGACGTGAGATGTGGAAGCTGACCCGTTCGGACATCTCGGGCGAATCGCTCGCACTCGAAGCGGCGGTCCTGATAGCGAAGTGGAAGGCCCGCGGCCTGACCGAGGCCGTGCTGCAGGCCATCCGCACCGACGTGTTCAACGTCGCCGCGCCGATACCGTAACGCGACGGGACATGACTGAATTGTCCGACAATTCGGATCGTGTCCCAAGCGCCGGAAGCCCAGAAGCGGCCGGAGAGAGCTGCCCTCTCCGGTCGCTTTCGCCCCAAACCCCGCACCTTAGGGGCTATCGCCCCTCAAGGCGGTGTACGCGGCTCCCTCTGGTCGTCGCACGTGCACCTGTCACCCCGTTGGGGCGAAAGCCGTCCCGTCTCCTCCGGTCGCTTTCCTTAATGGAGCTCAATTCGAGGAGAAGTGGGTTTCGGCCGGAGGGCGTTGCTCCGGATAATGGAGCGGCGGCCGGCTCGCGCCGGCCGCCTCCTTCATGTTTGACAACCAGCGGCCCGCCACTAGCATTGAGGCAGGAAGAGGTAGGAATGCCTGACACAAAACGCAAAGTACTGGTCACCTACGCAACCTGGGCCGGCTCGACCGCCGGCATCGCCGAACGGATTGCGGAAGTCCTGAGCCGGAACGGCTTCGCCGCCGTGGCGCAACGCGCCCGGGACGTCCGTGATACTTCAGGCTACGACGCGGTCGTGCTCGGCACTGCGGTCCACGCCGGCAAGCTCCACCCGGACGCGCTCAAGTTCGCCGGCCGTAACGCTGCCGACCTCAAGTCAAAGCCCTTCGCGGCCTTTGTCGTCTGCCTGGCAATGACCGCGACCGATGAAAAAGGACGGGCTCAGGCCACGGCCTATCTTGAGCCGCTGCGCCGGAAGGTCAAACCGGTTTGCGAAGGTCGTTTTGCCGGCGCGTATGACCCGCAGAAGGCCGGCTTCGTCGAGCGGCAGATTATGAAGATGGTAAAGGCGGCGCCGGGTGACTTCCGGAAGTGGGACGAAATCGAGGCCTGGGCCGCGAGCGTGTCGCCGCTCCTCGGCAACAGGCCTGCGACCTCGGGCTGACGCCCGACGGCCAGCTCCGTTCTACGGACGGCGACACGGGCGCAGCGTGAAGGTCATTCTCTGGGACTTCGACGGCACCCTGGCGTATCGCGACGGCATGTGGAGTGCCACTCTCCTCGAGGTGCTGCGCTCCGCGTTCCCACACACAACGGTGACCCGCGAGGCTATCCGGCCGTATCTAGAGACCGGATTCCCCTGGCACACTCCGTCTCTTCCCCACACCGACATCAAGTCGGCTGATGAATGGTGGGCGCGGTTCACCCCGGTTTTCGAGCGGGCATTCAAGGCTGTCGGTATCGACGAAACGCGCGCCCGCGAATTGGCCACGCAGGTCCGAGCCAGGTTCCTGGATAGATCCGCCTGGCACTTGTACGACGACGTACTGCCGACCCTTGCCCGTCTGGCCGAACAAGGATGGTCGCACCAGATACTCTCCAACCACGTCCCCGAGTTGGCTGACCTTGTCCGTGACCTCGAACTCGCCGAACGAATCAGAACCGTTCACTGCTCGGCACTCAGCGGCTTTGAGAAACCTAATCCTGAGGCCTTTCGCAGGGCAAGAGAGCAGTTGCCGCCGGGCACTGCGGTCTGGATGATTGGTGACAACATGGAAGTCGATATACTTGGAGCAGAGGCCTGCGGCATCCGGTCCATCCTTGTCCGCAAGCCGGACCCTCGCGCCGACCGTTACTCCGAGGGTCTGGCAGGAGTGGATGCTCTGCTGAACGTCGGCTGAGGGCGGCCGGCTGCTAACCCAAGCCGGTATCGTGCGTAGCGGCTATCCGGCGTCGAGCCGGACCGACAAGGAGTCAGGACTCAGTCAGCGAACCGGCCGGACGTCCTGCCTCGGCGGCAACCGGCGGCAGGGACCTCGCAGCCGCGGGCCGTGGTTCAGCCATGCTGTCGCCGTGGTCAAGATTGTCCAGAAGGCCCCACAGGGCAGCGTGGAAATTCTCCTCAGTGACGGCTTTCTGCCGGTACTGAAGCTGGTACCCGGCCACCGTTTCCAGTACGCGGTTCGCCGTGTCTTCAGCCAGGATATCCAGTTCCTCGGTCAGCTTGTGGAATTCGGGCTCGGTCATCGGGCCGTGCCGCTTCAGTTCCGCGAGTCGCTCCACCTGCCGGCTGGGCGCCGGCGCCGGGCCTTCGGCCTGGTCCTCGACCGCTACCAACATGTCGGCAATCTCCTGCCTGACCTTCGCGGCATAGCCGGCGTCCTTGCCCCAGGCTGAGTCCGGCCGGCTGGCGAGCAGCGCCCTGCACTCAGTCTGGAGTTTGGCGAACCGCTCGAGCGCGGCCGCGTCGGCCGGCGACTCCCTGAGCGCGGCATAGACGGACTGGAGCCGCGTGAAATAGGCCATCAGTTGCAGCCAGGCTTTCTTCGGGTCACTGACGCGTCTTTCACGGAGGTGGGGACTGAAAGCAAGCAGTACAGTTCCGGTTACCAGCACCGCCAGGGTAACCCACATTGGCAGACGAAGGAGCACGCTGAGAATCGGGAGGGCCGCGACGATGACTATCGGCCACGGACTATGCCGCCGCGATTGACGGACTGCAGGCGGCTTCGCAGATACAGGTCTGACTTTCTCGGTCACGTCAACACTCCTTTGACGATTTCTCGCTCGCCCGAAGTCGGGCTGCACAAGCACGCTGCAGGCGACAGACTTCTGCCTGAATCCGCGTGCAACAAGGCCGGAACGGCTCGCCCATGATTGGATTCTAGAACCAGCCGGCCGAATGTCAACCGGTCGGAATTGCGTGATTCAATAATCGGGTCAAGCATACCCCGGACGGACCGGCCTGCCCGTCGTCTCTCCTCGGGCCTGGCCGAAGACGTAATAGCGCGAGGGGGCACTCCCGCTATTGTGGACCTCACGCAAGTACTGGCAGTCTAGAACAGGCAAGCACCCGAGCTGTCAGCATCCCTCAAAGCTCGACCCTACGACCTCGATTGCTGCTTAGTCGCCCGCTTCTGTCCGCAGGTCTACGATGCCGACTTGGGCCGGCAAGCTGCGTTTCACACCCTCCCGGTCTGAAAACTCAAAACAGGGCCTCGGACAGGCCCTGTTGAAACGTTCGGGTGTCACAGCTAGCAGCAGTAGTCGTAGTCGTAGCAGCCGCAGCAGTTGCAGTAGCTGACCCTCCGGCAGCACGCCTGCTCCTGCTTCTCCTCAGCGGCGCACTCTTTGCCTTCCATTCTTCGGTTCTTCCTGTTCTTCATCGCTCTCACCTTCTTTCCGACCTGGGTTAGACGCCGGCCGGAGCGAAGCGGTGCGGGAAAATGGCGGGCTGTAGCGCATGCGCGATGTGCGCTCTCAGGGCACGCCGGGGTCAGCGCCGCAGCCGGGACTCGACCGACCTCAGGGCAATAAGAACGGCATCGTTGGTCGGCTCGAGCGCAGCGGCATGGACAAGCCACTGGCGCGCCGCGTCAAGACGGCCCATCCTCACGTAGACCATTCCAAGCAGGAAACTGGCCTCGAAATCGCTCGAGTCCTGTGCCAGCGACGAGCGGTAGAGCGACTCGGCTCTGGCGTGCTTTCCATCCGCGACCGCAACCCAGGCATCAGCGAGCCGCCGCGCCGGTCGCCACGCCGGGTCCGCTGTGCTGATGGCATTCGCGATGGCGATCCGGGCCATGGCGAGACTCAGGAGCGTCTTGCGGTCATTCGATCCCGCGGTCGCCCGCTCGATCTTGCGTGCTTCGGTCTCCGCGTCCGATGCCTGCCCGGCGCCGGCCAGGGCGAGCACGAGCGAGTAACGGGCGTAGTTGTAGGACGGCAGTGCGACAAGTGCCCGGTTGAACGCCCCGACTGCCTTGCCGGACTCCTCCCGCTCAAGATAGATGTTGCCTGTCTGGGTCCAGGCCTGAGCCGAGTAGCTCTTGCGGTCAACCGGGATCATGGCGGAAACAGCACATACCACTACCACGAGGGCCATGCCGACGCTGGCTCGTCCGATGCGACGCCCTCTCACCGTGTCGATAAGCTCGCCCAGGCCAAACCCGGCAAACATCAGGAGGAAAGGAATGACCGGCGCGCGCAGACGCGACAGCACGTAGAAAAGCAGGGCCGAGGCAGCGTAGGCAGCGACAAACAGGTAGGCTGGCAATGCCTGCCCGCGTTTTGGCCAGGCCCACACCATGCCCAGCAGTCCAAGCCCGAGCGCAATCCCGAAATTCACAAAGGCCAGTCTGAGCGGCAGTGACGCGGCCCGGGCTGTCTCGGGGTAGTAGTCATTTGGCACCTCGTAGTCGCTCAGGAAGAGGAGCAGCTTCCGACCGAGCAGCCTGAGATACGCACCGGGCTGGTGGGTGATGAACCCCAACCCCTGCCGCATCCAGTAGGAGGAAGCTTCGGACGCCTTCACCTGCCTCCCGCCGATGGTGCGGCTCGTCTGCGCAAGGCGCTCCAGCGAAAAACCGCCGCTCTTCTCCAACTCCCGCGTCGGCTGCCATGTACCGTCCGCCGACGGGTTGTTCCCATAGTAGAAGTTGATCCCCGAGTGAGCCGTGAACAGCACCGGGTCGTGCGCGACGATGAGGTTGCGGATGGGCACGATAGCTATCACGGCAATCGCCACAACCGCCATCGCCGTTAGCCGTGAGGGTTTGACCCTTGACGTTCGGCGTTCGTCGTTTCCCCTTGGCCAGAACCACATCAGAACGAACGGTAGTAATAACAGCAGTTCCGGCCGGCAGATGACCAGTAACCCGAAACAGATCCCGGCCAGGATCCACAGCCGCATGCGGTTCCCGGCCACGAGAATCAGCCACAGGAACAGCAGGCTCAGCAGCACCGTAACCTCGACGTAGAGCAGCGTCCCGGTGTAGAACACAAGGACGCCGCTCAGGGCGAAACCGATTGATGCGAAGACTGCCGGCTTTTCTCCAAACATCCGACGGGTCGTATCGTACAGCAGTAAGCACGAGGCAGTTGCGAGCACCGCCTGAACGAGCTGGACGGCAATGGTGTGCTGACCGAAGACCGCGTAGATCAGGGCAAGGAAGTACGGATAGAGCGGACGGAGGAAGAAGACGCCGGTTCCCCAGAAGCCGCCGTGGAGGATGTCAGTTGCCCAACGGTGGTAGTAATATGAGTCGAGCATCTGCGGACCGATGGTTGAGAACGGCTGCCCGCGCATACCGAGAATGAACCAGAGGCGAATGAGAAGAGTGAGCGTGAGGGCGACGAACAACCAGACTCGGCTCTCTCGTTGAACCGGGCGAGATTCGCTCATCTCAGGCATGCAAGGCCAGTATAGGAGGTGCGCAGGCGGCGGTCAAGGAATCAGCCATCAGCCCGGACAACCCGGACGTCAGAATGCAGAAACCAGAACTCAGAGTGACCGAAGAGGAATCAAATGCCGGCCAGAACCCAAGAACCACCAGAACCCCAGGACCCTATCTCCTGCGCCCGCCCGGCCCTTTGCCCGGAACGCGGCCGATGCGCTCGAGAGTAGCCAACAGGTTCTTGTGGAATTCCTTGGCGGTATCGATGACCTTGGACTTGCCCGGGTAGATCTCATACAGGGCGCGATACTTCAGCGGAGTCAGGTTCGGCATCCAGACGTTGGCCCCACGCTCCAGCCCCATCTCGCGTCCGTGCTCGCGATTGACTGTGGCCAGCGCCGTCGTCGAAGGGATGTTCGCGTCCGGGCAGACGAGCCGCGTCAGTGCCACCACCTTCGTCGTCATCGTGCCGGTTGCAGGGACCTGTGCCCGGCCATTCGTCATTCGCGATTCGTCATTCGTCATTTGCCCTAGAGGGGTATCAGGATGCGGTACGAACGGACCGCAGCCGATCATCTCGAGGTCGAGGTCGCGGAAGAGCATGATATCGTCGGCCAGCGACTCGTAGGTCTGCCCCGGGATGCCGACCATCACGCCCGAACCAATCTCGTAGCCAAGTTCCCGCATCTGCCTGAGAAGCTCGACCCGCTCGTTGGGGGTCCGGCTTGGGACACGATCCGAATCGGCAGCCGATTCGGTCATGTCCCGCGCCAGCGGGTGAATTCGGCGGAAGAGCGCCGGGTCGGAAGTCTCATGCTTCAGCAGGTACCGGTCCGCCCCGGCCTCGCGCCAGCGCGCGAGCTCGTCGCGGCTCCGTTCGCCCAATGCCAGCGTGACAGCTAATGGTGTCTCGGTCTTGATGCGCCGAACGAGGTTGGTGATGAACTCGCTCGTCAAGCCGAGGTCCTCTCCTGACTGGAGCACGACCGTGCCGTATTCGAGCTTCTGCGCGGTTCGCACGCACTCCATCACCTCGTCCTCGGTCATTCGGTAGCGTTCTATCTTCCGGCTGCCGCGGATGCCGCAGTAGTGACAGTCCCGCCGGCAGTAGCTCGACAGCTCGATCAGCCCGCGCAGGTGAACCTCGTCGCCGACGTGCTCCTTGCGCACGCTGTCGGCTTCCTGCCACAGGAAGGCGAGCTTCCATTCTTCCTCTTCCTTGAGCCAGGTCAGTATCTCGTCGCGGGAAAACTGGGGACAGTCCCCCCGAGCGCCTCCGTCCGACTCGGCGCGGGACAGTCCCCGTTTTCCCTGCAGCAACCTCATGACCGCGCCCGCGGCCTGCATTCCCGGTCAGCCGCCTTCCCAGGGATCAAACTCGCCCACGGCTCATTCCTTTCTTCGTTGACATCTTCTCACACTCCTCCCTCACTCCCTTTCTCCCTTCTCCCTACGGAATGCCTCCAACGCCTCCGGGAACGGCTCCAACGCCCGCTCGAAGATGCCGAGCGAGTAGGCAATGGTCAGTCCGTAGTTAGTGATGGGTACGCGCGCGTCGCGGCACCTGGCCACCCGGTTGAGCACGGCCCGCCGGTTGGTCATGCACGCGCCGCAGTGAATGACAAGCCGGTACGAGGAAAGGTCTTCGGGGAAGTCGTGCCCCTGGTGCGTAACAAACTCCAGCTTGCCGCCGACGAACTGGGTCAGCCAGCGGGGTATCTTCACCCGGCCGATGTCGTCTTCAATCGGGTGGTGTGTACAACTCTCCGCTACGAGCACGCGGTCACCGGGCTTCAGTCGGCCGATCGCGGTGGCTCCGCGTACCATCTCGGTCAACTCACCCTTGAACCGCGCAAAGAGTATTGAGAACGAAGTGAGCTTCACGTCCGGCGGCGTGTCCTCCGCGACCTTGGCGAACGCCTGCGAGTCGGTGACGACGATGTCGGGCTTGCGGCCCAACCGCGCCAGGGCGGCCTTTAGTTCGTGCTCGCGCACAACAAGCGACATCTGGCTGTGGTCGAGCAGGTCGCGGATGGTCTGTACCTGCGGCAGGATAATGCGGCCCTTGGGCGCTTCTTTGTCAATCGGCACGACCAGCACCGCCAGCCCGCCCTCGGGCAGCAGATCGCCAATAATCGGGTCGGGCGCCAGGAAATCGTCGGGCGCTGCGGCAATCAGGGAGTCGCGCACGGCCGGCACGCCCTCGCCGCGGCCGACTGCGGCCTGCACCGAACGAATGCCCTGTCCCCGCAGCCGCGACTCCAGTTCCGGCGCAGGCCGACCGAGGTCGCTCTTGTTGAACACGACGAGCACCGGCACATTCCGCTTTCCAAGCTCGGCCGCAATGCCTTCCTCGAATCCGCCCCACTCACCGGAATCGGCCACGATGATGCCGAGGTCGGTACGGTCAAGAGCCTTGCGCGTCTTGGCAACGCGCTCCGCGCCGAGTGCACCGACGTCGTCCACACCTGCGGTGTCGATGAAAAGCACCGGGCCGAGCGGCAGCAGTTCCATCGGTTTCTCGACCGGGTCGGTAGTCGTACCGGCAACATCGGACACTATCGAAACCTGCTGGCGCGTCAGGGCGTTGAGCAGCGACGACTTGCCCACATTGCGCCGGCCGAATATCCCGATATGCAGCCGCATTGACTTCGGTGTTCGTTCCATGATCACACGCACCCGGCTTCATGCAGTACAAGGACGGAAAGAGGATTGACCACTAAGGCACAAAGACACAAAGTTATCCTCGAACCCGACAGGTCCGTCCGAACTCCTCTTGGTGCCTTGGTGTCTTTGTGGTTCAATCTCCGGTCCGGCATTCGATGCTCAGAAGTACAGGTCTCGCTCATCGGTTGTCCTTATCTTCTCGATCCGGGCCTGCACCTGCTCGCGCCTCTTCTCGTCAGGTATCTGCGCCACTTCTCTCTCAATCAGGGTGAAGCCGGCGCGCTTCGTCTCCTCCGACGCGTAGTCGGTCAGGTACTCGGCCAGCGTGGTCAGGGCGTTGGGCGTGCAGTAGCGTTTGATGAAACCGGGAATGGAGAACTCCATGAAGTGCTCGCCGGTGCGGCCGAGCCGGTAGCAGGAGGTACACCAGCTCGGAATGTAGCCGTCCTGAATCAGCTCATGGACCACCGCGTCAAGCGACCGCGTATCGTGGAGCTCAAACTGCTCGCGCTCGAGCTGCTGACACTCCTCGCCGCGGCACTCCTGGTACGCGCCAAGCTCGATGCGCGAGCCCGCGTCAATCTGTGATACCCCGAGCTGCAGGCATTCGCGCCGCATTTCCGGCGTCTCGCGCGCAGTGAGAATCATGCCGGTGTAGGGCACGCTCAAACGCAGCACCGCAATCACCTTCTTGAAGTCCTCATCCGAGACGAAGTGCGAACGGTCAATATCGACGTTCGATGCCACGTTCACGCGCGGGAAGCTGATGGTGTGCGGCCCGACGCCCCAGCGCTCCTCGAGGTGGATGGTGTGGAAGAGCAGCCCCATAACCTCGAACCGCCAGTCGTAGAGCCCGAACAAAGCACCGATGCCCACGTCGTCCACGCCGCCTTCCATCGCCCGGTCGTGCGACGTGAGTCGCCAGACATAGTCGCCCTTGCGCGTGTTCTCGGGGTGCACCGCGCGATAGGTCGGGTGATGGTACGTCTCCTGGAAGACCTGGTAAGTGCCGATACCGACCGCCTTCATTGTCCGGTAGCCCTCGACATCGAGCGGCGCGGCGTTGATGTTCACGCGCCGGATTTCGCCCTTGTCCACCTTGGTCGTGTAGGCGATCTTCACGATGCGTGCCATCTCCTCGGCCGAGTAGTCCGGGTGCTCGCCCCAGACCAGAATCAGCCGCTTGTGCCCTTGCCCTTCGAGCGCGACCAGCTCGGAGTGAAGCTCGTCGTCGGTCAGCGTCTTGCGGACGACGTCGCGGTTCGAGCACTTGAACCCGCAGTAAGCGCAGTTGTTGATGCACTTGTCACCGACGTAGAGCGGCGCGAACAGGACGATACGGTTGCCGTAAACGTCGGTCTTCAGTTTCCGGGCAGCGGCGAATACTTCCTGCCACAGATCCGGGTCCTTGATGGCAAGCAGGGCTGCAGTCTCCTCCGGCTCCAGCCGCTTCTTCGACAGCGACTTCGCCAGGACCTCGCGCACGCGGGCCGGCTCGGGCTTCGCCTGCGCCAGCGTCACCTCAATCCTCCGGTCGTCGATGAAATCAACTACGTCAGACCTCGAAGCTGTGCTCATCGCATTTCCTCCGGTCCTTCTGCCATTTTGACCTTTGCATTTTGCAGTCTGCACTCTGCATTGCCCTCTTTCCTGCGGAGCGCCGCTTTGACGCTCACGCCCGGAATCGCCCCCAGCCTTCCGGTCATGGCGCCGATCTCATCATTCGAGCCGTCAACGATGACGGCGATGACGGACAGGTTGCGTTCGCGGGGACTGTCACCGCTTTCGTTCGACGAAAACGGTGACTGTACCCGACCCGCGCCGACAGACCGTGGCTGTACCGGTTCGTGGTACGGGATGCCCATCCGGCCGACAAGAATCCGGCCGTACTGGCTCAGTATCTCGTTCACCCTGGGCGCGGTATCGAGCCGGTTCTCGACGAACACGGCGACAACGCCCAGCCGGTGCTCATGGACAGCATCTGACTCATTCATGGTCATCCTTCTAAGTTAGCAGTTAGCCGTTAGGAGTTAGGAGATGGAACTGCTAACTGCTCACTCCTAACTGCTAACTAGTCTCAGATGAAGCGTTCCCTCAG
>Ga0172370_10010540_pt1 | contig 10585 bp, 8 predicted proteins | sample LakKiv5m_FD_114538 | JGI IMG/M metagenome (GOLD analysis project Ga0172370, IMG submission 114538) | Freshwater microbial communities from Kabuno Bay, South-Kivu, Congo - kab_022012_11.5m | ecosystem: Environmental > Aquatic > Freshwater > Lake | place: Democratic Republic of the Congo...
GCCCCGTACCGTCTTCCCGCCGTACGCGGGAACGGGCTTGACCCGGAATCAAGTTTTAACTATTTGAAAACACTGGATTCCCGCTTTTCCCGCCCCGCAGGGGTCACTGCGTGACAGGGACTATTTCATAGCGCGGGAATGACGGGGTTAGTTTTTTCACTATTAGTGTAGTGTTGCTGAACTGAGTGCATAACCGTTATAAAGTTTGAAGTATAAAAGTAAAATCCCAGCTGATGAGGCTGGGATTTTTGGCTCTTCGCTGTTTTGTATGGGTAGTCTTTCCTTAACGATTAGACCAGTCCCATTTAATTTAACCTTTGGTAGGCGGGGGGGCTCGTCCCCCCGCACGATTTGTCGGGGGACAAGCCCCCGACCTACCTCAACAAAGTTATTCCATTAGATTAGCATTACCCACACGAAATAGCGAAGAACCGGATTTTTTTTATACCAAAAGCAGGTTTATACCCGTTCTAAAAAGTCTTTTCGCATGTTTTGGTAGGGACAGAACAGTGTTCTGTCCCTACAATCGGAAAGCAATAATTAGAAACAGTATAAACCTGTGTCAGGCGAGGGCGCCTGACACCACAATGAACAAACTTTTGGGGTAGTGGTATAATTGTCGAGTAACAAATCGACTTAAATCGTTACCGATTTATGTCTGGCGGCGTGGCATTGAATGTTGACCGCGGCGGGCATAGAAGCGATGTGGCAGGGGTGTGCTTCGATGAAGACATCCAAAGCAGTAGTGCGTCCGCCGAAGCCTTGCGGGCCGATGCCAAGTTTATTGATCCGTTCCAGAAGTTCGTCTTCCATCTGGGCATAGTAGGGATCTTTATGCTTGGAGCCGACTTCCCGCAGGAGGGATTTTTTGGCCAACTGCGCGCATTTATCGAAAGTTCCGCCGATGCCGACGCCGACTATGATCGGGGGGCAGGGATTGGCGCCCGACCGTTTTACCCGGTCGACCACGAAGTTTTTTACGCCTTCGGCGCCGTCGGAAGGTTTCAACATCTTGACTTCCGACATATTTTCCGAACCGCCGCCTTTGGGGGCGATGGTGACTTTTAATTTGTCGCCGGGCGCATCTTCATACCAGATGATGGCCGGAGTGTTATCCTTGGTATTGACCCGCCGCAAGGGATCTTCCACGATGGATTTCCGCAGATAACCTTCAGCGTAGCCTTGTCGAACTCCGGCATTGATAGCCGCGGTTAAATCCCCTTCGATACACAAATCCACTCCCTTTTCCACAAAGAATACGGCAAAACCGGTGTCTTGGCACATCGCTACCTGCTCGGAACTGGCAATTTCCGCATTATCCAGAATTTGCTGCAGGATAGCCTGCGCCGTGGGGGATTCTTCCTTATCATAGAAATCTTTCAAAGCATTGACGACATCTTCGCCGAGATAGAAATTCGCCTGCATACACATACTTTTTACCGGTTCAATGACCGATTCAGCTTTTAGGACTCGCATTTACGCCTCGTACTTTATATCAAGTTGACAATTTTTTGAACTAACTTATCGATGCCTTGGGCAACCTTAGCAACACTGGGCCCCAGCATATAAGCCGGTGTCGATACTACTTTATATCTTTCATCGAAGACAATGTCCTCGACCGGGCAGTTGATATGTTTTGCCCCAAGCGATTCAAGGGCTTTGGCGGTGCCGGGGTCATTGCCAATGGTCAGGGTGAGCTTAAATTCCGTGTTCTGCGTAGCTTTTGCCGCCAAGGCGGGAGCGATGCACATTACTCCCAGCGGTTTGCCGGACTTCAGCGTATCCAGAATGACTCGTTTGGCGTCTTTATCAATTTCACAATCTGGACCTTTGAGGCCAAAAGTGCATAAATTTTTTGCTGCGCCGTAACCGCCGGGGAAAATCACCGCATCGACATTTTTCACTTCAAGTTTGCTTAGTGGGATAATATCGCCGCGGACGATGCGAGCCGCTTCCAGCAGGACATTGCGGTTACCGTGTTCCGCCGGAGCGCCAGTCAGGTGATTAACCGTATGATATTGTGGAATATCCGGCGCGGCACAGACAGTTTTGACTCTTAGTTTGTCCAGCGCTAACAGCGTCAGAACCGATTCCTGAATTTCCGCGCCATCCAAATATCCGCATCCGGATAAAACTACAGCCACGGTTTTCATAGTTTTTCTCCTTACAATGCTTGTATAACAGTTCTGATGTATATTTTCCGATTGTAGGGACAGAACACAGTTCTGTCCCTACCTAAACATGCGAAAAGACTTTTTAAAAATGGTATATATACAAAAAAGCCCAACTTTCAGGCGCTATATCCAAGTAATTCAGCATTCACATCCAACAACCGGTTACTTAGCCTGATTAATTCATAAACTGGGTTGAATTAATCGCAAAATCAATAAAATCACATTATTATTGTAGGGACGAGGCAGCGCCTCGTCCAAATGGCAGGACGAACCGTTGGCTCGTCCCTACAAATACAAAAAACACATCGTTTTTCCGGAAATAATGATTTTGTGAATAATGCAGGTTAGTTAGCTCAGCAAGCCATCTTTAAGAAGAGGTCGCCCTGTCAGGTCTTAGCTCTGTGAAACAGAGCATGACCTGACAGAAATATCGAATAAGTCAGGTCACGCCCACTTTCAGCGGTCTAAGACCTGACTTGGCATCCTGATTCTAGGCATTTAAAGATTCCCTAGCTGAGCAAGTCAAGTAACCGATCCAACAATGATACCAATACTAAAATTACTTACTTAGAAGGATAATTGCAAACGGAATAAGGAAAAAAACGCATAAAATATAGAGGATGGGATATATTCTGCTTCTGTGAGCGTAGCGGGCGAAATTACGGGCGAGAAAAATGGGGAAGGCTCTTAGCGGGAAGAAAATGGCGGTGCCAAATATATTGAACAGCATATGAGCAAAGGCCACGGCAATGGCAATGCGGTTTTGGGTTACCAAAGCGGCTAAAATCGCGGTCACCGTTGTGCCGATATTAGCGCCTAAAGTGTAAGGGAAGATTTGTTCCAGGCGTAAAGCTCCGGCCCCGGCTAAGGGGACAATCAGGGAGGTTGTAACGGAGCTGCTTTGAATTATGGAAGTAAAGATCAGACCGACCAGCAGAGAAATCAGCGGGGTGCGGAATACGACTTTATCGAAAGCTGCGCTAAGTTTGTGCATAATCAACGATTTCATTACTTTTACCAGCATTCCCAAAGAAATGAACAGCAGAATGAGGGCAAAGGAGAGAATAATCCAGGGATTTTGCAGGAAATTCGCAAGAAATAGTTCGGCTGGGGCGATTACGACTTTTAATGGACTGCTGAAGTGAAATCCGCCGATATCGACGAATAAGCGGCTGAGCAAATCGGCGGAGCCGCTGATAAGTTTAAATGATACTTCCAGCGGGAAGAAGATAATAACACATAGTATATTGAAAAAATCATGGATAATAGCGGCGGCGAAAGCGCGTTCGAATTCACTTTTTATTCCGATATTACCCAGGGAAACAATGGCATTTGTCACCGTCGTTCCAATATTAGCGCCCATAATAATAGGCGTCGCTTGCTGCAAATTCAGCATTCCGCCGGCAACCATTCCCACCACGATAGAGGTAGTGCTGGAGGAACTTTGCACAATACTGGTAACGAAAACACCGATGATTAGACCGACAAAGGGATTAGAAGTGGCTTTAAGAATGGCGCGGGTGTAATCTCCGCCTAAATTATTCAAGCCGACTCCCATTAATGAGATGCTTAACAAAAAGGAATAGAGGAAAAAGAGAAATAGCGTGATTTTTCCCGAAGTTCTTATCCGATGATAAGCGACGGGGAAGGATTTTCTTAGGAGGTTGGACTCTAAAGGAGACAAATTTACAGCCTTACGGTTTTCTTGGTTATGGAAATGATGTAATTATTCTTTGAAACCGATGCGGTCGAAAGGATTGACAATGCCGGAAGCGATATTGGTAATATGCGAATTAATCCGTTTCAAATAGCGCAGATACAGCCCCATTGCCACGGCATGGTTGGAAGGAATATCGTCTAATTCACCTTCCAGAATCCGATGCAGTATAGCGTCGCAAAGTTTGGAGATTTCCCGGTGATTATGCATCACATTGCGGGCGATTTCCACTTCCGATTTTTCGAAGGCTTCGATGACATTGGTAAATCTGGCTGAAGTTTTACTTTCCAAATTTAACAAATCCTGTTCAAATTTATTTCCATGGAGTTTTTTCGGGTGATTTTGCGCCAATTCGACAATATTTTTGGTATAATCGCCGATTCTTTCAATATCGATAACGATGCTAATCAAAATCAAGCCGAAAACAATGTCTTTTGTCGGCGAAGTGGTCAAATGAGCTAAGACTTTCCGTCTGATATCACGCTCGAATTCGTTGATTTCCGCGTCTTTTTTATAAATGTCGATAGCCATTTCCCCGGTATCGCTTTTACGCAGAGATTTCCAGGCGGCTTCGAACATTTCCTGGTCGGATTTGAGCATTTTTATACAGGAGTCGTAGGAAATCTGCAGTAAATCTTCTTTGCGGAAAATCTCGATTAAAGCTTTGAACATCTCTTCCCTTTCAAATTGAAAGATGGCTTTTTGATATAAAGTCTAAATATAATTTGTCAAACGCAATAAAACAATAATTTACTCATCGAGTCTGTCGAATTAACCAAAAACTAACAATTGGACGGTTAAGATAGACTATTTTCAGATTTGTTGAGAGATTTCACTGGTTACCTTCTGCCCAGAGGATTTTTGAGGAATTCATGCTGGCAGGAGCGGCAGAGGTCGAATTTGAAGAATTTATAGACGCTTTCTTCGATTTCTTTGGAATCCATTTGGGCGATTTCCGCTAATAGCCTATCGACATTTTCCCGGAATTCCCGCTGGTCGTCAAATTGTGTCAGATTTTCCGGCGGATCGTCCGCGGCGAAGATTTCCATCCGCAGGATATAATGACCGCGGCCTTGGTCCACGCGTCTCCCGCACATTACACAAAATGCCTGTTTCTCTTCCGGCAGCATATTCATATCCAATAACTGGAAAATCCCCGGTGAAGTCCGAAATTTTTCGCCAGCATAATAGCGGCGTCATATTCTTCGCGGGTGATAGGACTATTCAATTCAGGATAATCCGCCGCCTGATGGCAAGGACGGTATTGATCCATAATATTGATAAAAGTATCGACGGAAATTGTTTCGGCGATGAATTTGAAGACTTCCATCGAGGAAGCGATATCGTCCGGCAGTACCAGATGCCGGATTAGAAGTCCTTTTTCGGCCACTCCATTGTTTATGATCAAATCGCCCGTCTGCCGGTGCATTTCTTCCAATCCCCGGCGGCAGACTTCCCAATAATCCGGAGCGCCGGAATATTTTTTAGCGGCGCCGCTGTCGCCGTATTTGGCGTCGGGCATATAAATATCCACCCATCCTTCCAGCATCTGCAGGTTTTCCAGCGAATCATATCCCCCGGTGTTATAGACTAAAGGGATTTTCAGACCTTGCGCCCGGGCTTTTTCCAAAGCCGGCAGAAGCAGCGGCGTATAATGCGTGGGACTGACCCAATTGATATTATGACTACCCAGCTCCTGCAGATGGAGCATAATTTTTACCAATCCGTCAGAGGTAATTTTAGCGCCTTTGGCGCTGTGGCTGATGTCATAATTTTGGCAAAAGACGCAGGCCATATTACAGCCGGTGAAGAAAATCGTGCCGGAACCGAATTTACCAACTAGTTCCGGCTCTTCACCGTAATGCGGGCCGAAGGAAGAGATTTTTATCTCCATACCGCTGCCGCATTTGCCTTTTTCGCCCCGGAAACGGTCGACTTTACAGCGATGACCGCAAAGCGTGCAGGAATGCAGGATGTCTTTGAAAGATTCGGTGGACAATTTTATTTAAATGTTCAAGTGTTCAAGTGAAAAGCAAAAGTGTCCCAATATAAAAATTCTTTGAATGTTTTTGCAGGGAGGCAAAATGTTGCGTCCCTGCAGCTGGCAGCGGTTATTTCGTTTGGTACTGCTGGGCTCGTTCGCGCAGATAGCGGGAAGCGTCATCCAAACGGCGCCGTTCGTCTTTGGTAAGATTTTGCAGTCCGATGCGGTTGATTTTGTCCAATAATTCATCGACTTCGGCGCGGACGCGTTCTTCTTCGATGAACATTTTCTTTTGCCGTTCCACCCGCCGCCGATCCATCCTGCGTTTAAGCCAACGGGCCGCTATTCTGACAAATTTGTCATGCTGTAAATAAAGTAGTCCGATCATCATCCCGCCCAGATGCGCCAAATGCGAAACTGCGTCTCCGGCAGGATAGAGGGTAAAGAAGAATTCAAAGGCCAACGCCAGCCAGACAAAATATTTGGCTTTGATGGGGATGATAAAATACAGATACAGTGTCATTTCGGGGAAGGTCAGACCGAACGCTAAAATAACCGCCAAAACTGCTCCCGAAGCGCCGATGGTGGGAATCATCGAACCGAATTTTACGGCGGCGACGCACAATCCTGCGCCGACACCGGTAAGAAAGTAATACTTAAGGAATTCCCGCGTACCCCATAATCTTTCCAGCTCGTTGCCGAACATCCATAAAAACAACATATTGAACAGCAGATGAAAGAAACTTCCGTGAATGAACAAATAAGTCACCGGCTGCCAAATCCAGCCTTTGAAGACCATCGCCGGGACTAAACCCAGAATATCGAACCAATCTATTCCTAATACCTTCTGAACAATGAAAAAACTGACATTGAAGATAATCAGGTACTTCACCGCCGGAGTGATGCTCCTCCCTAAACCGAAAACGATATTTCTGCGCCGGTAGGCCAAGATGTTGTCCCTAAAAAGTAAGTAAGATTAGAGGTCTTATCAACGAGTATGTAAGTCTAAAGAAAGTAACAAGTAACAAGTGCCAAGTATCAAGTAAAAGCAAACAACGATACATCTGTAAGCGCACCATCATATCTGATTAGTTTGGTGTCAGGCGAGGGCGCCTGACACCACATTGTACATGTGGTGTCGACTCTCCGTAGTCGACACCAATTCGTAATACTTTTGACTTGTTGACTTGCAGACTTGTGGACTTACTTATGATCCAGCGCCGCCCTCGCCGCCGCTAAACGGGCGATAGGCACGCGGTAAGGACTGCAGGAAACATAGTTCAATCCCAGGATATGGCAGAATTCCACCGAAGACGGTTCGCCGCCGTGTTCGCCGCAGATGCCGATTTTTAGATCGCTGCGGGTCTTGCGGCCTTTCTCCACGCCGATGCGCATCAATTCACCTACCCCTTCGCGGTCGATGGCGATGAAGGGATCTTTTTCCCACAGTTTTTCTTCCAGATAAGGCCCGATGAAGCCGCCGGCGTCGTCGCGGGAAAGCCCGAAAGTGGTTTGCGTCAAGTCGTTGGTGCCGTAGGAGAAGAATTCGGCTTGTTCGGCGATGCGGTCGGCGGTTAAAGCGGCCCGGGGCAGTTCGATCATTGTTCCTACCAGATATTTGAAATCGACGCCGAAAGCGCGTTTGACTTCTTCCGCCACTTGAACTACGATCTTTTTCTGCTTATCCAATTCGTTGACATGACCGACTAAGGGTATCATCACTTCGGGGAAGACTTCCGTGCTTTCGCGGCGGACTTGAGCGGCGGCGGTGAAAATCGCCCGCGCCTGCATTTCCGTGATTTCCGGGTAAGTGTTGCCCAGGCGGCAGCCGCGGTGTCCCAGCATGGGATTGGCTTCTTTTAAAGATTCAACTTTGCGCTTTAAAGTCTCGAAATCGATTCCCATTTGTTTAGACAGTTTTTCAACCTCCTTATCAGTATGAGGCAGGAATTCGTGCAGAGGCGGGTCTAAAGTCCTAATGGTGACCGGACGGCCTTTCATCGCTTTGAAGATGCCGATGAAGTCTTCTCTTTGCATAGGCAGGAGTTTTTCCAGGGCTTTTCTTCTGCCTTCAGTAGTATCCGCTAAAATCATTTCCCGCACGGCGTCGATTCTGTCGCCGCCGAAAAACATATGTTCAGTGCGGCACAGTCCGATACCTTCCGCACCGAAAGCCACTGCCGCGGCGGCTTGATCCGGCTGGTCGGCGTTGGTGCGGACTTTGAGTTTGCGGATTTCGTCAGCCCAGGTCATCAATTCGTGATACAGACCGTAGACCATTGATGCGCCGGGTTTCATCGTATTGTGGATTAACACTTGTTCCACTTCCGAAGGGTAAGTTTCCAGCCGGCTTTCGATGACTTGACCTTCGGTGCCGTCGAGGGAAATCCAGTCGCCCTCCTTGATAGTTTTACCGTTGGCGAACATTACTCGGTCTTTATAGCTGATATCCAGCGCTCCGCAGCCGGCGACGCAGACTTTACCCATCTGCCGGGCTACCAAAGCGGCGTGGGAAGTCATACCGCCCCGGGCGGTTAAAATACCTTCAGCGGCTTTCATCCCCCGGATATCTTCCGGGGAAGTTTCGATGCGCACCAACAGGACTTTCTTACCTTCAGCTGCCCATTTCGTGGCGTCCAAAGCGTTGAAAACAACTTGTCCGGAAGCGGCGCCGGGTCCGGCGTTCAATCCTTTCGCCAACAGTTTACCTTTCTTGATGGCGGCGCGTTTTTCCTGAGCGTTGAAAACCGGGCGTAATAACTGATTTAATTGTTCCGGATCGACACGCTTTAAAGCTTCCTGTTTAGTAATTTGACCTTCACGCACCATTTCCACCGCGATGCGGATGGAAGCGAAGCCGGTGCGTTTGCCGGCCCGGGTCTGCAGCATAAATAGTTTGCCTTTTTGAATAGTGAACTCGAAATCCTGCATTTCCCGGTAATGTTTGTCCAAAGTGGCTCTGACATCACACAGCTGTTTATACACTACAGGCATATCTTTGGCCAGGTCGGTGATTTGATGGGGGGTGCGGATACCGGCTACCACATCTTCACCTTGCGCATTGAGCAGGTATTCACCGTAGAAGACATTTTCCCCGGTAGCGGGGTCGCGGGTGAAAGCGACGCCGGTGCCGCTGTCATCGCCCATATTGCCGTAAACCATCGATTGCACATTGACCGCGGTGCCCCAAGAAGCTGGGATATTGTTCATTTCCCGGTAGGCATTAGCGCGGTCGTTATTCCAGGATTTGAATACGGCGCCGATAGCGCCCCAAAGCTGTTCCGTGGGAGTTTCGGGAAAAGCGATGCCAAGACGCTTTTCGATCATCGCTTTATATTCCGCGACTAATTCGTTTAAGGCATCAGCGTCGAGTTCCACATCTAATTTGACGCCGCGGCTATGTTTCTTCGCTTCCAATAGTTCTTCAAAGGGGTCGATATCGTCTCTTCCTTCGGGGCGAACGCCCATCACCACATCGCCGTACATCTGCACAAACCGGCGGTAAGAATCGTAAGCGAAACGGGGGTTTCCGGTTTGGGCGATCACACCTTTGACGGTATCGTCATTCAATCCCAGATTGAGGATAGTATCCATCATTCCGGGCATCGAAGCGCGGGCGCCGCTGCGCACTGACACTAACAAGGGATTTCTATTGTCGCCAAACAAGCCTCCCATAATTTTTTCTACTTGGTGTAACGCCTCATCGACTTGAGTTTCCAGACCGGCGGGATATTTTCCGTCTTTTTCAAAGTAGTAAGCGCATATTTCCGTTGTAATCGTAAAACCTGCGGGAACCGGCAGTCCGATATTGGCCATTTCCGCTAAATTAGCGCCTTTGCCGCCGAGCAAATTCTTCATTCCGGCATTGCCTTCAGCTTTACCGCCGCCGAAAGAATAGACATATTTGTCCGACATTTATTCTCCGATATGATTGTGTTTAGTTACTTTATTGACTATTCACTACTGACGCCTATCGCTGGAGATTATTTCAACATCGTTAGGGTAGAGGAGTCATAAGAATAGTGAATTAGATAAACTATTAAATATACTAAAAAATTAAATTCAATGAAAATAATGGATACATTTTCGGTAAATTAAGATACATCCTCAAACTGCTGGGGCGTCGCAAAGAAGCATGAAAATAGCTTCGAGCTGCGAGGTGCGAGTCTACCGCAGATTGTTTGGCGGCTGTCGGACAGCATAAAGGCATGATAGAAGGTGTCGGACTAAAGTCCGACCTCCCATATATGGGAGAACAGACTTTAGTCTGTTCAAGGTTATTTTCAAGATAAACCTTTATGCGCCTGTCGGCGCACAACGAAGTATGAAAATGGTGTCGACCACCGAGGGTTGACACCACAGTCTGACACTGGCTGTCAGGCGAGGGCGCCTGACAGCACAGCTTTTCCTTTCGACTTTCGACTTTCGACTTGCAGACTAATTTTCAAGATAAACCCACATGCGCCTGACGGCGCACAACGAAGTATGAAAATGGTGTCGACCACAGAGGGTCGATACCACAGTCTGACGCTGGCTGTCAGGCGAGGGCGCCTGACAGCACAGCTTTTCCTTTCGACTTTCGACTTTCGACTTGCAGACTAATTTTCAAGATAAACCCACATGCGCCTGACGGCGCACCCCGAAGCATGAAAATAGTGTCGACCACAGAGGGTCGATACCACAGACTAAAGTCGGCTGTCAGGCGAGGGC
>Ga0172370_10010543_pt1 | contig 10580 bp, 13 predicted proteins | sample LakKiv5m_FD_114538 | JGI IMG/M metagenome (GOLD analysis project Ga0172370, IMG submission 114538) | Freshwater microbial communities from Kabuno Bay, South-Kivu, Congo - kab_022012_11.5m | ecosystem: Environmental > Aquatic > Freshwater > Lake | place: Democratic Republic of the Congo...
ACTATTGTATTCGTACTAGAAACATATACCCCCGGACCAATATTCTGATTAAAAATTATTTCATAATTAGGATAAATATCATTTAATTCTAAATCCCATATTTTAGATATTCGCGAAAATAATGCTTCTGAATCTAAAATAGGATAAGTTTTTGCATTAAATTGAGGTACCTGCACCCTATATTGTTTTTCTAATCTTTTTTTATCTTTTCTATATTCTAAACGAGCTTTTAAATTATCTAATAATTTTCTTAATTCTGGCATAATAGAATAAGATAATATAAGAATATAAATGATATCTTATATTTCAAAGATATCTTCTACTTTCTTTGCTTTCAAGGTGTGTTTAATTTGGAATGCTAATTCCAAACTGGGCAGATATTTATTCTGCTCCAAGGCAATAATTGTTTGCCTTGTAACATTACATTTTTTGGCAAGGTCTTCTTGCGTGAAATGTAAACGCTTTCTGTATTTCTCAATATGGTTTTGCATATTAATCATTAATCCTTATGATCTAAATAATAATTTGTTAAACCTTTTGCAATTACTGCACCTAATATTGCGGCAATTAAGAAATAATCTACTTCAGGAGTTAAGCCTTTCAATGATGTTGTAATTGTTTGATATAATATTCCAACAATTAATACTAATAACAAAACCCATAAAGCATTCCTATCAGCAATAGCTTCATGTTTTGTTTCTCTTTCATCTTTTTTCATTGTCAACATTATATGCACAACATCAACTAACAACAATGCAACCAAAACAATTGTTGTAATTAATTTTGCATTAACACTTATTGGTAACAATTGAACCAAAACAACTAATAAAATAAAAATAAAAACATAAACTAAACCTTGCCATGTTTTAGGATATATTCCCCAGCCCATATACTTTCTTCTTGTAAACCAATTTGCTTTTCCAATCATATGACTCCCTCTTTATCCTTTCACAAAATGTAAAGTTTATATTACATTTAATATTACAAACAGTTTAAAAACCCATCTAAAAATGTAAAGTTTATATTACATTTCATTTTCTGAAACTATCTTTCTGTTTATCAATATAGAAATAGTTTGGTTTTTAAAGTATTTTGTTCTATTTTTAATATGTATTCATTGATAAAAAAGATGAAGTCTATTTGTGACAAAAACAAAGAAGATAAAAACGAAGTTAAAGAAACAAAGCATAGTGACAAAACAATTGAAATAAAAAAGATATTTCATTCTTGCTTTCTAATTACTTATTCTGATGGAATCAGGATATTAACTGATCCTTATTTTAATAATTGTTCAAGGGGTAATTTGAAATTAGTTGAAAACAATTGTATTGCAAAAGAAACTTTGCCAAAAGTAGATGTAATTTTAATAAGTCATGAACACTTTGATCATTTTGATAAAGACGCAATAAATTATTTTGTTAACAGAGATAAATCAATTGTTATTGCTCCTGTTGATGTTACAAAACAATTATCTATTCCTAAGAATGAGGATAGAACAATAAAAGTTGATGATGAGATAGTTGTTGCAACTGTTAAAATAAAAGTATTGCCTGCTCAGCATTATCAATCTTTTTATCCCGTAGGATATTTACTTGAAAAAGATAGTAAAATAATTTATTTTGCTGGCGATACAAATTCTTTGCCAAATATATCAAAACATGTTAATATTGCAATCTTGCCTTCTGGTGGGGTATTCACTGCAGATTTATTTGAATTTATTTCTATGGCGCGCCAATTAAAATGTGAATATGCAATACCTATGCATTACAATACATTTGATTTAATAAAAATGGATACTGAAAAACTAAGATGTAGATGTGATGAAAAACTAAAGAACTGCCAAATAGACATATTAAACAATGGCGATAAACTCTTTATTGATTTGTAAGAACTTCTATTTTATTAGTTCATCAATAGACATATTAAAATAGTCTTTAAATTTAGTTTTTAATAATAACTTATCTAAAAGTTCAGGGTTTAGCGTAACATTTTTTACTATGCTCTGAATATCTCTTTTATCCTTGTTTATCTTAAAATCTTTTCTTTTATGCCAAATTTTTTTGCCTGCAAAATGATCATACATACTATATTTATCATAAATCCTATCTCTATACGCTTTGACTTTATATATTAACAATAATTCGGGTAATGGAATTAATAATTTAACATCATTATATTCAATTTCTTTATTATAATCAAAACAAAGACTCCATGAAATATTATAACTCTTGTTTTCATGCAATTTATTTGGTTCACTTTGTATAATTATATCAAAAATAATATTTTCTATTTTTATTTCATCTATTTCCAAAGGCGTTTCAAGATCTTTTTCAAAAGTTATATTACCTAATCTGTCTTTTTCAAGTTTGAAATTATTATTTTTAAAAAATAGTTCAATATTTTTTATATCTTCTTTTGATTTTAATAAAATATCAATATCAACAGACATTTCTTTTTGTGTTAATGCATAAACTGCCCAACCACCCAATACAACTGGACTATAGTTTAGATTAATTTTACAGAATTCTAAAAAAGCCATCAAATACTTAAGAGATAACTCTCTACTCATAATTTCTTCAATAGTGTTTCAACACTATTTCCTCTTTTATCACAATACATATCAATTACTGTTTTTATTTTAGTAGTATAGATTAAATTATTTATCTTATTTGTTTTCATTAGACATTGTTTGTATATGTACAATATAGTTTTATCTCCTTTATTAAGCTTTAGTTTTTCTTTAAGTTTTGTTGCTAGTTCTTCTGAAGTATAAATACACACATTATTCGTTTTGTAATAATTAGTATATTGTTCTAAAGCAGAATCCATACAATAAATTACATCTTTAGGAATTTGTTTAATTAATTCTTTTTTACTCAAATTAGTTTCAATTTGTTCTAATAATAAAGATTTCATGTTCTTGAAGAAAGCTACTAGTTCCAATAAATCTTCTGCATTAATCAATACATATTTCTTATCTTTTTGTTTTATTATTTCTTTTTCTAAAAGAAAATTTGTTGTTTGATTTACTATGCTAGCCCCTATTTTAAGGTTCTTTTTTAATTCATATTGAGTAAATTCTTTCTTTTCTAGAATATACTCTACTATTAACAATTTTTTATCTGAAGCTAAATTAATCATAATACCACATTCATGGAACGTTCCATTTTTATGGAACTACATATAGTTAGTGCACAGAAGTATATATACTTTTGCTTGTTTTTTGTTAAAGTGCCCTATTTACGAAGGAAAGTTAGTGCACAAAAACTAGGTTTTTAAGTTAGGGTACTACAAAAATAAAAATGTAGTCCATACAAAAGTAGTTGTTCTTTAAAATGTTAAAATAGCCTATTTTGACAAAAAGAGGCACAACTAATTAATAAATAATAAGAAAATTAGAAAGTGGGATAATTAAATTCCCTTACTTAATAATTCTAAAACAGTAATTACAACTAGATTTTTTTCTTCAAAATCTAAGTGACTATTTGGTAATGTAATTAATATCTTCTTATTTAGGTGTAGTTTATTATCTAATAAATACTTCAAATCCTTTTGCATAATTGTGTTTCTTGCTTTAACTTCTATACCTATTTTTTTATTATTATCCAACAAAATAAAGTCTATTTCTTTGTTTTTCACATTATGAAAAAATTCTGCATTAATCTTTTGTGCAACAATTGTTTCTGTTAATTCACCAATCTCAATCTCTTGTGGCAAAATGTAATTAAATAAAGTTGTAAAATAAGGATAGAATTTTTTTGATTTCTTTTCGATCTTTCTTGCATTGTTTGAATAATTATATAATTTTCTTATTAAATAGCTTTTTTCTAATACTTCAAAATATTTAGGCAAAGTATTTCTACTAGTCCCTAAATCATTTGCTAAATCATCATAATTTATTATCTGGCCAGGTTTTCTAACAATTACTTTAAATAACGCATCCAATAAACTAGGATTATCTATATTATAATATTTTACTGCATCTTCATAAATTATTTTTTTTACTATACTATCAGTATATCTTCTTTTATCTTCTGAATTTGATGCCAAAGCAGGTAATTGTTTGTATAAATAGTCTATATAGTATTCTTGTAATGCTAATTTGGGTTTTTCTGCAAAAACCAAATATTCGCCATAATCTAATGGACCAACAAAGAATTCAATTATTCTACCAGCCAAACTTTCTTGCCCTTTCTTAATATTTAAACTTGCAGAACCTGAAATAAAGAATTTTATATTATTTTCATACAAATCATAATAAGTTTTTATTTGTTCAGCCCATCTATTAACATTTTGTATTTCATCAATAAAAACATATAATTTTTCTTTTTGAAAATTTTTACTTAAGATCTTTTCCCAATCTCTCATTAATAATTTTATTGAATTTTCAGAACTTATTTCATCAAAACTAAAATACAATATGTTTTCTTTTGGTACTTTCGACTTTATTAAATGGTGAATTATCTGTTTCATTAATATTGTTTTGCCAACCCTTCTTGGCCCAGTAATGCCAGTTATATGTCTATACTTTAATTCATTTTCCAAAGTAGAGTACATTTTTCTCTTGATTTTGAAATTGTAAACATTTTCATTAAACCAATGTAAATTCTGATCTCTAATATCCTGTTCAGACATATTTATCACACACTCTCAAAATAGCTAATAATATACTTAGAAAGCATATATTTATAAATAAGGGCGCATATTTTCCACTTTTATGCATCATGTACAGTGCATATTTTCCACTTTTATGCATTTGGAGGTAGAGAATTGGAAAGGGTTAATTAACTCTTTTAACTTCTTTCCAGTAAACATACTAGTGTGGTTATTTGGGATGGGGATTAATTACTAATTACTTCTAATAGTTCATGCGCAACATAAGTTTTATTTAATTTCTCTGAATTTTCAACAAGTTTTAAAATATTTTGCTTTACTAATTGTTCAATTAATCTTTTTGCGGGAGGATAAGTAACATTCAAATGTTTTTTAGCAGTAGTAATTTTAATATATGGATTTACAAATAAATAATCTATAAGTTTTAGCATATTCGCATTATGTGTTGTTTCTTGAATTTTTTGTCTATATGTTTCTCTTAATTTTTGTAACTTCATAGCCCTATTTAATGCATCTTCTGATTGTACTTTTACAGCATCTAAAAAAAATAAAATCCAATCTTCAAATTTACCATTCTTATTTGTATCTAATAATAACGAGACATAACTTGGCCTATATTTCTCAAAAAATCCACTAATATACAATAATGGTTTAATCATTAATTTATGCTTACATAAATATAATGTAATTAAGGTCCTACCTATTCTACCATTACCATCACAAAAAGGATGAATTGTTTCAAATTGATAATGAATCATTGCACATTTTATTAAATGAGAAATATCATCTTTAGTATTTAAAAATTCAATTAAATTTTTCATCAATTCTGAGACTAATTCTGGTTTAGGGGGCACGTATTGTGCAACATCTATTTTAGAATCTATTGAGCCAATCCAATTTTGAATTTGTCGATATTTACCAATATCTTTTTCTTCACCACGAGTTCCGCGCAATAATATTCTATGCATTTCTTTTAATAATTCTTCCGTAATATTTTCATTAGAAATTTTATCTAAACCATAATTTATAGCATCAACATAATTTATAACTTCCAATGTATCTTCATAAGCTTTTTCTTTACCTTCTGCTTCTGAAATTAATAAATCGCCTAAAGATATTCTAGTTCCTTCAATTCTAGAACTCATTAAAGCTTCTTTTTTTAAATAAGGCATAATTAATAAATCTGGATTTGGCAATTGTAAACAAGCACCAGATAATTTTCCTAAAGTCACAGATGCTTTCTCTAAAGCAGTAATCATTTTAATATCGGCATTAAATTTAGGTGGCAAGTTATTAGGTATAAAATAATAATATTGCCCTAAAGTAATACTATTTCCTTTTTCAATTTTACCAAAAGCAGACTTGTACTCTAAAGGATCCATAAGTATATTTCCACTAAGTTATATTTAAATGTTTCTATAATCCATTATACTAAAATGCAAAAAAGTATAATGGAAAGGGATTTTATTATACTTTAGTATATTACAAACAACTACCATTATACAAAATACCAAAAAAGTATAATCTATAATGAAATTAATATAGTTTACTATAACATTATACTAGGGGTCATTTCTTCAATTTTAATATTGATTATCTTTGGTTATTATAACTCTTTTAACTTCTTTCCAGTAAGCATACTAGGAGGATTATGGGGGAGGAGAATTATTCAAAATCTTCTTCTAATCTAAATTCAAATTCACATTTTCTTTCTACTACACTATAGATAATTAATTCTCTAAATGCAAATTCTTTATTATTAATTGTTGATTTATCCAAAACAAAAATATAATCATTGAGATGTTTTACTGCAATAATTGGAAATTCATTTTTATTAAGACCTTTTTTAAGTAGTTTATTTAAAATATTATTTGAAATTAACATTATTGGATCTTTAAAACCACACATACTAGATAAAAGATCTTTCTTTTTGAAATTAGAAATACTAAACTCAAAACCGAATGAATTTTTAGTTAAAAGATTTTTACACAATACTTTTAACTCATCATTATCAAATTGTTCTATTGATTTTTCATTAATCATAAGAATTACCTATTTACTCCATTCATCAGCAAAGAGTTTTGCTTGATCATTATTTAATATTGATTCTAAAATAGAATACTCTTTTGAATTTAATTCTAATTGATATATTTTAAATGAATCATAATATACATCTTCATTTTTAATTATATTCTTTAATATATCGCAAAAAGTTAAAAAATAACTTATTTTTCTATTATTATATTTAATAACTGAATGATTTGAACAATCTTTATCTCCTAAAAAAATATTTTTCGCATCATAAATAAGAGTATTAATATGAATTTCTTTTTGTGTATGATGAAATTTATCAAAATCAATAACAAAAAATATTTTATTCATTGTTCTTAAATCTCGCAAACAAGCTATAATTGGCCTACTTATTGGAATAGGATATTCTCGTCCAAAAGGAAAAAAATCTAAAAGATAATTTATTTTTTCATTTTTTACAAAATGAATAGTAAAATTAGTTTTATAATCTAAATCAAAACAAGTTATAAACAACTTTTCGAAGATAATATAATCTTTTTCTATATTCTCCAAAATTTCTTTAGAATTATATTTTTCTAATTCCATTTAAATCACCAAGCATTAATTATAAGATGTTTTGTTGTTAAGGATCACTTATTTTTTTGTTCATAAAAATCTAAACTGGTATTACACATACTATCACAAATTTGTATATTTTTATCTGATCTCGGAACATGCATAAATTTTACATCATTAAAATTCAGTTTTAATTTTTGAATTTCTTCATAAATTGGCAAAATATTATCTGATTTTACTTTATAGGTTCCATTTAACCAACCACAACAATTTAATGAATCCGTAAAAATTATTAATTTACAAGGCAAATAATCAATTGCTTTATTCAATGCATGTTTTATTCCAAAAAGTTCTGTTTGATTATTTGTAAACACACCAATTACTTCTGAATGAACATAACAATTTTTATGGTCATCATCAATAAATAACACCGAAAATGCGGCCAACCCTGGATTTCCTCTAGAAGCACCATCTGTATAAATAGATAATGTTTTAACAGATAATTCGTCAGAATTAACAGGACTAATAATTTTATTATTAATATATTTTTGACTCTTTTCTGCAAGTTTTATTATTGGATATTGATCATCATTATGTACTAATAAATAACCTGAATTTATCATACGATGTATTTTAAAAAGAATCTCATTAGTACTATATTGAGAACATTTTCCATAATATGGAAATATCATTACATTTAATCGTGGTATTTTAACTTCTGATGCCCCTACCAAAATTTGTGCAATTTTATATTTTCCCAAAATGAGTTTATTTCTTTTTAATTCATCAATACAATTTATAATATTTAAAAATAATTCATAATCTTCTTGATTATTTTCTTTAATATTAGTTAATTTTTTATTACAATGTGGACAAAAACCAGTACTTGAATTCTCTACATTTTTTTTACAGCTTTCACAATACATTTATTTTCACCAAAAATAAATTAAATATACCCATGTTTCTTTCTCATATGTGTTGATTGATTTTTAAAAACCCACAAATTATCGGGATCGTTTGTACTTTTACCTTTATAACCATGATGAACAACTTCTTTAGATTTCAATGGACGACCTATCTTTTGTTCTGCAACCCAGCGACTAACTAATTTTCCACTATTTGAAAATCTTCTATAACCTTTACTATCAACATATGTATCAGCCATAAATATCACCTTAAATTAACTTTCATTATGAATATTATTTGATTTTTATAAAAATCTAAAAAATAGATATATTGGTGCTAAAGTTATATATAAACTTATGCTTCATTATAAGTAAATATATGTAATGATATTTACCATTATTTCTAAATGTGTAGATACACATATAAATAACCATGAAGTATATATTGAAATGGGAGAACCAAAGGGAGAGAAAAAAACTACTTCTGAACTATTAAAATTGATCATTAAAAGTGTTTCAGAAGGCGAAAAATCCATATTAGAAATTGCTAACGATATAGAATCTAATTGGGAAACTGTTAAAACCTATTTAGTAGCATTAACTGATGCAGGAATACTATCAGAAGAAGATAAAGGAAACAAAAGAGTGTTTATATTTAAAAATAATAGGAATAATAAAACTTATTTTAATCTACCATTAACATCTGAACAAGAAAAATTAGCTAAGGGATTATTCTTTAGAATTAATGAAAAATGGAATCAATTAAGAAATACCCCCATAACTCAATTACAAGCACAAAAAATTTTAGTAAAAATTATTAAATCACATAATCTCAATATCCCAGTGGGTAGATATATTTATGGAGAAATTTCAATATGTTCCTATTGCAATACTGATTTAGAAAATTTTCCTATAGGTCAAGACATAATAACAGAATTGGATACAATTACAGAAGAAGTTGCAAAAGATAAATTTGCCTACGAAACAAAACAAAAACATTATTTAGATTTAAATGAAACTTACCAAAACAAAGAACAAATCTTAGGAATATTATATTCTAAAACATTTGATAAGAATGATGTTCCAAAAATACAAAAATTATTTTTAAAAATACATATTAATGAAAATCAAATTATTGTAGATAATGAAGTTCAAGATATTCTACAGGCATATTCTGACTTATTATTTGACATAAATACATGTTATGATAAAGAGTTATTTGAAGATAACAAAAGAGCCTTCATTCAATTATTTGAAAAAGTATGGAAATTAATAGCAATGTTTATTTTCAAAAATGACTTAGGAAAGTATTATTCACAAAACACATTAGATGTTAAATTTGTTTATGATATTGAACAAACTAAAAGAGAAATCTTAGATTTAGCAAGAGAATTACAAAGCCAAGTAATTGAAGAAGAACCTACGGATAAAGAATATTTAGAATTAAAAGAATTGCAAAGGAAGTATAGTAATGAACCTAGAAAAGATTTATCAAAAACAAATAGAAAAGATTTATTTAACGAAATTGGTTTGTAAATTCAATAGGCTTCCAAATTTGTATTTTAGTGAATTGTTCAAAATGAGGTGTATTTTGCGTTATTATTACATCTACTTTTTCTCTTTCTGCAATAATACAATGCAACGCATCTTTATAATCATCAACAGATTTATTTTGAGCAAGCAATAATTCTTCATCGGCATAATCCACTTTAATAAACATAGATTTGTATTTCTGGAAAAACTCAATATATTTATTAGAAGTTATTCTATTACCTAATTCTTCTAAAACAAGAGTAGATAAAACTATTTGATGTTCTTGTTTTTGTTGATATAATAACAAAAAGAACTTTCTTGCCACAATACCTAGATCTTTACCAAAGATATTTGTCCTATCGCCATCCAAAAAATCTCTGTAAGTACAAGTATCAATATAAAGTTTCATAGTAGTAATAAGTTGAACTACTATATAAAATTAATTTATTTAGTAAACCATATATATTCCTTTACCATAACATATATGTGAAGATTAAAGATATCTCTTTAGATAACAGACCAAGAGAGAGATTGATTAAACAAGGAATTAATGTATTATCTGACGCAGAACTCCTTGCACTTATTTTGAAAACAGGAAACAAGAATGAAAATGTTATTGATATGTCTAATAGACTAATATCTAAATTTGGTTTTGATAAACTATCTGAATGTTCCTTAAAAGAACTAGAAGAAATAAAAGGAATTGGAACTGCAAAGGCTTGTGAGATAGTTGCACTTTTTGAATTAAATAAAAGACATTCTTATTCTAAAGTAAATGGCAAAATAGTTAAAACATCAAAAGATGTGTATGATTATTGTATTTCTCGTTTGTCATTTACAGATAGAGAACAATTTATGATATTACATTTGGATACTAAAAACAGAATTGTAAAAGATGAAATTATTTCTATAGGCACATTAAATGGATCTATTGCACACCCT
>Ga0172370_10010544_pt1 | contig 10580 bp, 7 predicted proteins | sample LakKiv5m_FD_114538 | JGI IMG/M metagenome (GOLD analysis project Ga0172370, IMG submission 114538) | Freshwater microbial communities from Kabuno Bay, South-Kivu, Congo - kab_022012_11.5m | ecosystem: Environmental > Aquatic > Freshwater > Lake | place: Democratic Republic of the Congo...
CCTGCACCATCGATCTCTGCGATCCGAAAGACAAAGCGTGCTATCACACGCCGAGCGAGGACGGCGAGAGCTGCGACGTGGACGGCAACCTCTGTACCTATGATATCTGTAAAGATGCGACGTGCGATCCCACTGGGAACAAGAAAAACTGTAACGACAAGAACCCCTGCACCCTGGACGTGTGTGACGCAAAGTCGGGCCTGTGCAAGCATCCCTCGCTCGACGGTGATCCCTGCGACGACCTGGACCCCTGCACGTCGGGCGACGTTTGCGGCGACAACGTGTGCAAGGGATTGCCGGCCGGCACCAACGGCCAGCCCTGCGACGACGCGGACGCGTGCACCGCCAACGACACCTGCAAGGAGGGGGTCTGCGGCGGGCAGCTCCTCTCCTGCGACGACGGCAACCCCTGCACGAAGGACACGTGCGTGCCCCAGGGCGCGGCGGTCGGTTGCCAACACACGCCCGCGCCGGCGCCCTGCGAGGACGGCAACCCCTGCACCGAGGGCGACGCCTGCGTCGAGGGCACCTGCACCTCCGGCGCGCCCAAGACCTGCGACGACGGCAACCCGTGCACGATCGACGCTTGCGAGGCCAACAAGGGCTGCGCCTACACGCCGCAGGACGCGATCCCGTGCGACGACGGCAACGACTGCACGTCGTCCGACGCGTGTGCGGGGGGCCTCTGCGTCGGACAGGGCACCAACTGCGACGACGCGGACCCGTGCACCGACGACACGTGCAGCCCGGCGACCGGCTGCGCGCACGCGCCGAATTTCGGGCCCTGCGAGGACGGCGATCCCTGCACGATCGGCGACAAATGCAGCGCCAAGGCTTGCAAGTCTGGGGCATACAAGGTCTGCGCAGACGACGGCAACCCCTGTACAGACGACGGTTGCGTGAGCGGCAAGGGCTGCCTCTACGCGCCCAAGCCGGGCCCTTGCACGGACGACAACCCCTGCACGGACGGCGACACGTGCCAGGGCGGCGTGTGCGTACCGGGCCCCGGCGTGTCCTGCGACGACGGCAACCCCTGCACGCTCGACAGCTGTGACCCCGTCAACGGCGTCTGCAAGCACGCCCCGAACAACGGCGCTTGCGACGACGGCAACGGCTGCACGCAGAACGACACGTGCGGCGGCGGCTCATGCGCCGGGACGCCCATCTCCTGCGACGACGGCAACCCCTGCACCGACGACGCCTGCGCACCCGCGAAGGGCTGCGTCTACACGCCCAACGGCGCCTGGTGCAACGACGGAAACGCGTGTACGGCCAACGACTTCTGCCAAGGGGGCGCCTGCGTAGGCTCGGGGCAGACGACCTGCGCCCCCGGGCAGAAGCAGACCGAGAAGCAGGGCTGCGGCGACTGCGGCACGCGAACCCGCACGCGCACGTGCAGCGCGAGCTGCGGCTGGGCCACGTGGTCGACGTGGAGCACCTGCTCGGGCCAGGGCGTGTGCTCGCCGGGCGATGTCGACACGGCGTCGCAGACCTGCGGCAACTGCGGCATGCAGACGCACAAGCGCACGTGCACCGCGTCGTGTCAGTGGGGCAGCTGGGGCGGTTGGACGACTTGCACCGGACAGGGCGTATGTCCATGGAATAACGGCACGAACTACAAGTGCTGCGGCACCAACAAGTGGCAGTTCTGTTCGCAGTCGTGCCAGTGGTGGCCGTGCCAGTACAACACGGACTCGAAGTGCCCCTGACGGGCGTTGGCAAAGCCCAAGCGGGTTCGTAAGATGCATGGTTCGGTGCGCGAAGGACGCGCCGCGGAGGCAACGATGGCTCGAACCGGGTGGGGCTCGCCGCGATGGATGGCCGTTGTGATGGCATCGTCGATCGCAGGCGCGCTCGGCTGCTCGGCGAACACGGGCACGCCGGGCGGGCAGGGCACCGATACGGTCACGGCGTCGTTCGGCGGCAAGGACGCCGGCAGCCCCAAGGGCGACGTCAAGGGCGCGGACACCAAGGGCGCGGACACGTTGGGTGACGTCGCCGCGACCGACGCGAAGGTCGACACAAAGGTCGATGCGGCGGGTGCCGGGCAGGACTCGGGGGCGGACATCGAGGCCGGGAGCGTGGACGACACGCTCGTCGAGGACGTGCCGATCGAAGACGTGACGCCGGCGGACGCCGGCCAGGAGGTCGTACCGAGCGACACGATCAACTTTGAAATCTTCTTCCCGCCGCTCGACGCGGGCAGCAAGGACACCGCCACCTCCTGCGGCAACGGCAAGTGCGACAACGGCGAGACCTGCACGACCTGCTCCAAGGACTGCGGCGCGTGCCCGGAGACCTGCGGCAACGGCAAGTGCGGGCTCGGCGAGAGCTGTGCGACCTGCTCGGACGACTGCGGCAAGTGCCCGGTGACGTGCGGCGACAACAAATGCGAGGATCCCGAGACCTGCACGACCTGCCCCGCCGATTGCTGCATGACGGGCTGCAACCCGCTCACCTCGTCGGAGTGCGGCGCGACAGAGCAGTGCTACCCCGGCGGGAGCGACACGGTCTGTGGTGCCGCGGGCGCGCTCACGCTCAAGGAGCCCTGCACCAAGGCGAGCGAGTGCGCAAAGGGCCTGCTGTGCGTCGCCGACGTATGCCGCAAGATCTGCGACGTCTCGGGCAAGACAGCGGGCGCCGCGTGCCCGAGCGGTGCGGTGTGCTCGGAGCTCGTCGACGGCGGCACGCAGAAGCCGATCGGCTTCAACCTTGGCGCGTGCTTCGGCGGGCAGAGTTGCAACCTCGTGACGAACGGGGGCTGTCCCGCGGGGCAGAACTGCTCGCCGCTGACCGTCACGTCGAAGGAGTGCTTGAACGCGACCGGCAAGAAATCGAACGGCCAGGCCTGCACGAAGGACGAAGACTGCCTCCTCGGGTCGCTGTGCATCGGCCCGACGGCGAACGCGCAGGTGTGCCGGCAGAAGTGCGCGGCGCCCAACGGAACGTGCCCCGGCGCGCAGGTGTGCAAGCAGGTCGTCTTCGGCCAGGCGCAGACCCCCGCGCCGGACAGCCTGGGCGTGTGCGACCTGCCGTAGCGGCTACGTGCGATCTTGGGCGGTCGGCTTCGGCGGCAGCTCTTGCGTGTCCTCGACCGGCTCATCGACCGCATCGAAGCCCGACTCCGTCTCACGATGACGGTACGCGCGCGGGTACGTGGCCTCCTCCGAGATGAGCGCGCGCAGTGGCGGCTCCGGCGGCAGCGCGACGAGGCGCTCGTCGCTCAACAGCGCGGCGATCGGCGTCTCGGGTATGGCGGGTAAGGTTGGCACGTCGGGAGGCAGCGGCGGTACCGCGAGGACGGGCACCTCGGAACACACGCGGCTCACGAGCACCTGCGCAGGCCGCAGGACCACGTCTCCGCTCATATAGCCGCGTCGCAGCTCGCGCACGATCCGCTGCGTCTCGTCGGGCGGCCCGTCGCTGTCGCCGTAGCCCATCGACTCGTGGAAGTTCACGTCGAAGGCCTGCCCGTCCGTCTCCATCGCGCGCACGTCGAGCTCGTTGAGCGCGCGATCCATCGCCCGCCGCACGTGCTGGAAGCCATGCCGCACCGTGTCCGGAGCCTCGGCGAGGTAGGGCAACGCGCGCTCCAGCTCGTCCAGGATCGGCAACATCAGTAACACGGCCTTGTCAGTCGCCTTACGCTCGAGCTCCTTGCGCTCGCGCTGCACGCGCGTCCGGTAGCCGTCGAAGTCCTGTTGCAGCCGCAGCAGACGCTGCTTGAGGACGATGGACTCCGATTCGGGATCCGCCTCGCGTGCCTCGGGGATTGGCGTGAGCGCAGGCGTCCTGGCGTCGCGCCGCATGCGCTTGCGCGCGTCCTCCGCGGCGGCGAGCACCTCGTCCGAAGGCATCCCGCGCACGGGCGCTTTCTTCATCGCCGCCGTCGCAGCGTCGAGCGCAGCAGCGAGCTCCGGAGAGATGTCGATAGCTTCGAAGGCGGGGTCGGTGTCGGCCATGGAGGATGATTCTGCGCTATGGGAGGAGGAGATCCTCGATGTGGATTTCATCACGTAGGGAGCCATTGCTCAATACGTGCGCTTCGGCGCTCGTGACGAGCAGGTTTCCTTCGCCGAGGTCGAATAGACTAGGGCTGAAGCCCACTGCGCCCTTGCGAGGCACTAAAAGCCTCGTGATTTGGGCGCCGCGGACGCGCGCGACGACCAGGTCCGCGCGCGAGGCATCCTGGTACGCGAGGACCCAACTTCCATCACCGGCGCGGACAAGGCGGACGTCCGGGCCGACCCTTCGACGCCCGTCCTCGCGCGTGCCGTCATCGACGGTGAGCAGCGCGGGGAAGGCCCCGGGTGATGGCTCCAACGCGAACATGAGGTGACCGCGGGAGGACTCCTCGAAGGCCACGGCGGCGGCGCCCTCGTGTCCGAGCGCGAGGCTCGAGAAGCGCCCCATGTCGCCGCTGCCGAGCGGGTGGGACGCGCCGCCGAGGGTCGTGATCGCCGGTGCGCTGCCTGCGCCGCCGCGGTAGATGCGGAGCGCGCGCGCGTCCGAGTCATAGGCCGAGACCACGTAGCCGGCCTCCGACCAGGCGAGCGAAGGCCAGAGGCCGCGTCCCGCGGGCAGGCGTGCGATCGGCGGGGCCTTGGGGTCGGCGGTCGGTGGGGGAGTCGTGTCGAGCAGCAGGATCTCGAAGCCGTCGGAGCCCGCCGGCGACGTGTTCGAGGCGCGGGCGAGGCGCAGGCGAGAGCCCTCCGGACCCGCCTGGAACCAAGCGAACGTGGGTCTGCCGGTGGCGTCCAGCGCGGCCGCGACGAAGCGGCCGGCGTTCGGTTCGGTGTCGAGCGTGATGCGGGCCTCGACCTCAGCGGACTGCGACGCGCGGAGGTAGACCAGGGCGCGCGCCGTGTCGTCCCGCGCGACCACGTGCAGGTGCCCGCCCGCGTCGAAGACCGCGGCGAGGGATCGGCCGACGTCGGGTCCCGGCTCGCGCACGCCGCCGCGTGGTCCCGACGGATCACCCAGGATCGGCGCGCCCTCGGGCACACCGTCGAGCACCCTCACCCACTGCCGCGCGTGTCCCGCGCCCCGACTGTAGGCGGCGAGCACGAGGTCGCCCCACGCGCGATCGTAGGCTACCACGAACAGCGCGGTGGCCCCGGCCAGCGTGGCGTGCGGTCGCCCGAAGCCGCTCTCTGCGACCGCCGGCAGCGCGAAACAGGAGACCTCGGCGGCGCGCGAGGCGCAACCCTCGGCGTACAGGGCGGCTTCGTCGATCACCACGGGGACCGACCCGATGGGGCACGCGGGCGCCGCCGCGAGGCCGCGCGAGATGCACGCTCCGCGGGCCACGAGGCAGGCCTCGCCGGCAGGGCACGCGCCCGCGCAGGGCAGGGCGTCGACGCAGTGGCCCGCGCTGCACGAGCGGGGACTCGGGCAGGGCGGTCCGGCGGGACCGCACGCGATGGCCACGCAGAGGCCCTGCTCGCACGTCCTGCCCGGGGCCGCGCAGGGGGAGCCGGCGCCGCACTCGACGCGCGCGCGACACGCGCCCTCCTCGCAGCGCTCGGCGGGGCAGCAGTCCGCGTCCGCCGCGCACGGCACGTCGCCGATGCACAGAGCGCCGGGGCTACAGTGCCAGCCCGACGGGCAGTCTGCCAGCGCCGCGCACGTGCGTGGTCGGGCACCCTCGTCGGGGCCGCACGCGACGGCGACGAGGGCGACGCAAGCGGCGAGGAGGAAGCGCTTCATGGGGCGCCTCCCGGCGGTGGCGCCGGCTTGTCGGACAGCCGCAGCGTGAGGCGCAGCCAGTCGAGATCGTCACCGCTTGCCTCGACGCCGAGCAGACCGGCCTCGATGGGAAGCTTGAACACTGACGCGATCGCCGCATCCAGGTCGACCGCGAACGCGAGCGGCTTCGCGAAGAGCACCGCGACGCCCGCCTCGGCCACCGTCGGCAGGATCTTCTCGATCTCGGCGTGGCCGAACAGCTCGTCGTGCGTGACCTTCAGCGCCGGCAGCGAGACCTTGTCGATGCTCAGCGCGAGGTTGTGGGCCTCCGCGCGCACCATCATCGTGATCTTCACGTCGACCTCGAGCTCCAGCACACCGAGCCAGCGCCCGTCGACCATCGCGCTCACGGCTACGCGCGCGTGCCGGACGAGCGCGTCGAGCCGCACGCCGCCCGAGGTCGACGCGCCCAGCGTCACGAAGGGCGCCTCTCCGGGCCGTGCGGCGGGAGACAGCGACACACGCAGCGGCGCGTCGACGCCAGCGAGCGCGCGCAGACCGGGCAGCGCGAGATCCGCCACCTCCGCGGTCAGCGCCAGCTTGCCCTTCGACAGCGTCCACAGCGACTCGGAGTCGACCGCGACGCAGAGCTGCCCGGACCGCACGAGCGCCCACAGCCCCTCGTCGATGAACGCGCGGGACAGCGCGATGGCCGCGTCGGGCGGCACCTTCAGGCCCGGTTCGACCTCGACCAGCGCGTCGAGATCCGGCGGCGGTCCCTGCGGCGCCGTGGCGAACATCGGCGTGTCATCGGCCCCGGGCTCGTCCACGCAGGGATCCGCCTTCGCGAACAACGCCCCGTGCATCGACACGTCGAGACCGCCGTCGCTCACCACGAAGGCGGAAGGCGCCGGCCGCACGTGCACGAGCAGCGGCCCCGCAGAGGGCAGCAGCGCGCCAAGCTCGGGCGACGCCTTGACGACCAGGCTGCGAACGTCCACGGGCAAGGTCACGTCCAGCGGCGCGCCGTTGAGCCCACCCTGCAGCACCGACTTGACGAGCTCGTTGGCGACCACCTCGAGCAGCTGACCGAATAGCGGGCCGAGCAGCTTCTCGAGCGCGGCGATAGCGTCCGAGCCGAACTTCCCGGTGTCACACAGCGTGCACTCGATGCACGCGTCTTCGATGCCGAGCTTGTCCGAGCACTCCGGCAGCGCGCAGTCCTTCACGGTCACGAAGCCGATCTCGTGCAGCACGGGCTTGGACACCTGTACCGACACGTCGAGCTGCCCCTTCGCGTCGACCCCGAGCACCGCGTCGATCTCTGCGGACACGGTCGCCAAGTGTGCGTCGGGCGTGCCCTTGGCGAGGCCGTTGTGCAGGTGGCACGCGACGTCCGAGCTGATGCCTGCGAAGTCGGCGGCGCCCGCGACGATCGCGCTGTCGACGCCGATGCGCGCGTGGTCGATCGAGACGCGAACGCGCGCTGGATCGCTGGGATCGACGAGCACCACGGTGAGCGCGTCGAGGTCCAGCGTGACCACGAGATCCCGCACCGATGCGTCGCCGGAGATGGGGCCGAACTTGCCCTGGAACTTCGGCGGCGGCGCGCCGGTCAGCTTCTGGAAGTCGATGACGGCCTGTCCTTGTGCGTTCGTGCCGAAGGTCGCCTTGAGGATCTCGATGAGGTGGTTCGAGACCACGTCGAAGCCGTGCTGCGTGAGGCGACCCTCAAAGGCGGGCGCGAGCGTGAGCTCCTGCGGGACCTCGGGTAGAGGCGACGGCGGCGCGACGACTCCGCAGCCCACGCAGCCCTTGCCGCCGCACGCGACGATGCCGAACGAGAAGAACAAGGGCAGCAGCCTGCTCACGACGTGGTGCGCCTCGCGCCGGGAGCCTGCGCTCCCACGCTTTACGAACACACGCGGTTCCTGCCGGAGTGCTTGGCGTCGTAGAGCCTGTCGTCCGCGCGCTTGATGAGCTCCTCGGGGCGCAGATCGTCGTCGATCACCGCGACGCCCGCCGAGATCGTCACCCGGACGTCGTTGCTCTCGAACTGGAAGCGCGTCTCTTCGACGAGCTTTCGCAGGCTCTCGGCGAACTCCACGGCGCCTCGCAGCTCGGTCTCGGGCAGCACGACGCAGAACTCTTCGCCGCCGTAGCGCGCGAGCATCTCCTCGCGACGGATGCGCGGCTTGAGCTGTGCGGCCATCTCGCGCAGCACGTAGTCGCCCATCAGGTGACCGTAGGTGTCGTTGATGTTCTTGAAGAGGTCGATGTCGAAGATCACCACCGAGAGCTTGCGGTTGTACCGCCGGGCCCGCGCGAATTCCTTTTCGAGGAAGTCGTCGAGCGCGCGCTTGTTCGCAATGCGCGTCAGGCCGTCCTCGATGGTCATGCGGTAGATCTCTTCGTAGTACGCCCGCTCGATGTTGTCGCCGGTGAGGTACTTGAAGATCGCGTCGCCGATCTTGACGAAGTCGCCGCTGGTCAACACCTCGGCCTCCGCGACCAGCTTGTCGTTGAGGTACGTGCCGTTCGTCGAGCGGTTGTCTATCACCCAGTGGCGGTTGCCGCGCAGCTCGATGCGCGCGTGGCGGCGGGACACCGAGTCGCCTTCGAGGACGACCGTATTGCCGAAGTCGCGCCCGAGCGTGATGACCGCGTCGATCATCTCGAGCCTGCGACCGATGTTCGGGCCGTAGATCTCGACGAGACAGGCGTTGCGCGGCGCGTCAGGGTTGACGACCTGCTTGATGGAGCGAATCTGTGTCCTGGAGTCCAGGTGATTTGCGTCGCCCATCGTGCTGCCACTTCCTCTGCGTTCATGAGGCGATTCGACCAGCCACGAACGCGTCGAGACCTCGGCACGGTCGAACTGGACACCCTGGCCCGCAGGCAAGTTCCTGACGACCCTCGGGCATCATAAGGTCGGAAACGCCGCGAATCAATCGGCATGCGCGCCGCCCGGTGGCCGCGGCCCCCGGCCGTTGAACCGGAGTGCGGGGCGTGGTACCGAGCCGCATGCGCGTCTTCGGTCTCACGGGCGGGGTGGCGAGCGGGAAGTCGACGGTGGCGCGGCTCCTGCGAGCGCGGGGCGTGCCGATCGTCGTCGCGGACGAGGCTGCGCGAGCGATCGTGGCGCCCGGGCAGCCGACCGCGCGACGCATCGCGGACCGCTTCGGGAGCGGCTGCTTCCTCGCCGACGGAACGCTCGATCGGAAGGCCCTCGGCGCCCTGATCTTCGCCGACGCGAGCGCCCGGCGCGCGCTCGACGCGATCGTGTTTCAGCCGCTGCAGGACGAGATCGGCCGGCGCCTCGATGCGCTCCGGCGACAAGGCGAGGCGTTTGCGGTGCTCGATGCGGCGCTCATCTTCGAGTGGGGCATCGAGCGGACGCTCGATGGCGTGGTGGTCGTCGCCGCGCCGCGGGAGCACCAGATCGCGCGCCAGGTGCGGCGGGATGGGCTCTCGCGCGAGCAGGCGGAGGCGCGCGTCGCGTCGCAGATGCCCGCGGACGAGAAGGTCGCCCGCGCGGATTTAGTGGTCGACAACGGCGGCGAGGTCGGGCAATTGGACGCTGTCGTCGACGCGCTCGTCGCGTGGATGGCGGCGCCACGAGAGGAAGAGCGATGACGGCGACGGGCATCTCCAGAGCGCTGCGCACGGCACCCGTGGACGGTCCGGTGCTCGTCACGGGCTTCCCGAACTTCGTCGCACGCCGGCTCATCGCGAGGCTCATCGAGGTGGGCGATCGCGTGTGGGTCCTCGTACAGAAGAAATTCGCGCATCAAGTCGAAGCGTTCGGGCGCGAGTGCGAGGCGTCTCTGCGGGCGAAGGATCCCTCACCGCCACCGGGCGCGCCGCCGCTCGGGTCGGTCGAGGTGCTCATTGGCGACGTGTGCGACATGGATCTCGGCCTCGACGGAGCGGAGGCGTGTCGCGTGCTCTCCGAGGTGCGAGAGGTGCACCACCTGGCGGGGATCTACTACCTCGGTGCGGACGCCGCCCGCACGCGCCACGTCAATGTCGACGGCACGCGCATGATGCTGGAGATGGCCCGCTCGATGCGGCGCCTCTGCCGTTTCAACCACTGGTCCACCGCCTTCGTGAGTGGCACCCGCTCCGGCGTCGTCATGGAGCACGAGCTCGACGCGCGCCAGGGCTTTCACAACACCTACGAGCGCACCAAATTCGACGCCGAACGGCTCATGCGTGCGGCTGCCAACGAGCTGCCCGTCACGATCTTGCGCCCGTCGCTCATCGTGGGGGACTCGCACAGCGGCGAGATAGACCGGCTCGACGGGCCGTATTTCCTCGTGTCCGCGATCGTCAACGCGCCCGAGAACGTCCCGATCCCCCTGCCGGGGAGCGGCAAGCACCCACTCAACCTCGTGCCCGTGGACTTCGTGGTGGACGCCGGCATCGTGCTCGGCCGCAACCCAGCGACCGTCGGCCTCACGTTCCATTTGACCGATCCGTCGCCGCTGTCGGCACGCGAGGTCTTCGATCTCGTCGCCGATGCCGCGGGGCGCGCGCGCCCGTCCTTGCGTGTCCCGGCGGGATTGGCGCGACTCCTACTACGCGTGCCCGGCATCGCGCAGCGCGTACCCGATCAGCGCGCGCTCATCGACAACATCGACGCCTTCGTCATGTACCACTGCCGAAACACGATCGAGCACCTCAGCGGCACGGGTGTGTACTGTCCCCCGCTCCAGAGCTACGTCTCGACGCTCGTCCGCTGGGTCCGCGACAACCCGCGCCGCGTGCAGTGGACACCGCAGGCCGCGTCGCAGGGGGCGCAAGCATGACGGAAAAGTTGACGCGATGCCTGTGCGCGACGCTCTTCGCCGTGTTGCTCGTCCGGGCCACGGAGAGCCCCGCGGGTGCCC
>Ga0172370_10010546_pt1 | contig 10577 bp, 11 predicted proteins | sample LakKiv5m_FD_114538 | JGI IMG/M metagenome (GOLD analysis project Ga0172370, IMG submission 114538) | Freshwater microbial communities from Kabuno Bay, South-Kivu, Congo - kab_022012_11.5m | ecosystem: Environmental > Aquatic > Freshwater > Lake | place: Democratic Republic of the Congo...
AAAAAGGCGTATACAGAAATACTAATAATTCCGGAGGCGTAGAAGGTGGTATGGCAAACGGCGAAGATATTATAGCGCGCGGTTATATGAAACCTATATGCACATTGAGGGACGGGTTGAAGTCAGTAGATATCGATACGAAAAAACCCACAAAGGCTTCCACAGAGAGATCTGATGTGTGCGCTGTTTCCGCCGCAGGAGTGGTGGGAGAAGCGATGATGGCTTTTGTTATTTCCAGAGCGTTTTTGGAAAAATTTGGCGGAGATAGTATCGCAGAGATAAAGAGGAATCACAAAGGTTATACAGCCGGGTTAAAAATATAAAGTAATCGAAGAAGTCGCGTAATCAGAGTCAAAGGCGTGAATCCTGTCAGTGTGGCGCCAGCCGATTTCAAGATCCAAATTTGTGGTGACCCGATAAGGTATTTCTATAAGCACTTCATTAAGTCCTGCGGCGCCTTTTTCCAGATTGTAAGAATATTCATTCCAGACTCTAAATGAAAATTTTTTAGACAAAGGGAATACAAAACCCAGCTTCGCGGTAGTTTCTGTGGATATATCGCTCGGCTCGAATGTCATATAATCAAGAAGCTCGCCGTAAATAAGTTGTACGGATTCAGCGCAATAGATATATCTTAGAAAAATTTTCTCAACCTCCGCTCCGGATGTTACTTTTTCCAGCCTGGATGTCCCGAAATGCCATTGGCATTCTCCGAAAAGAGAAGCCTTTATATCGTATTTGGCGATATTTTTTGAAGTGGAAAAACGGTTCAAGTATATGGAGTTATCATTGTTTCTTATGTCCAGCAGAAAGCTGTTTTTGTCTTTGATATCAGCGCCATAAACCTGATTTAAGAATATTAATTGGATGGATAATAATATTATGCCGGATAATAGTTTCATTTGAGCGAGAAGTATAGCATGTAATCTCGAAAAATACAAGGAGTCTGACACTTCCAGCTCTGCGTCGAGAGGTTGACTATTATATGGTTATCTGTTATAGTTTATAAAAAAGAGGCTGATATGAAAAATATAATTTTAGTAGGATTTATGGGAACAGGCAAAAGTGTTGTCGGAAAACTATTGGCGAAAAAGCTTAACAGGGATTTTCTGGAAACGGACGATATGATAGAGGCGAAAGAAAAAATGCCTATTAGGGATATATTCGAAAAAAAACTCGAGCCATATTTCAGAGCGGTTGAAAAAGAGGCGATAAAAGAAGCCGCTAAGCGCGAGAATGCCGTAATATCCGCAGGAGGCGGCGCAATCATAGACGAGAATAATTTTAACAGTCTAAAAAATAGCGGCATTATAATCTGCCTTAAGGCGTCCCCCGAAACTATTCTGGAAAGGACAAAAGATCTGAAGACCCGGCCGCTTCTGAATGTTCCGGATCCTAAAAAAAGAATAGAAGACCTTCTCGCGAAAAGAGAGCCTTGTTACAGTAAAGCGGATTATGCCGTAGATACCGATAACCTAAGCGTAGATGACGTGGTTTTGAAAATAATAACACTTGTTGTAAGCTAAAAAGCGCCTCTTAAAGCCTTTTTCTTAATATTAAATAATCACTCCGTCCACCCCGCCTTAAAAAACTTTACAAAACTTACATTGTCAGTTTGTAAAGTTTTTGAAGATTTTTGAAAGAAAATCGCTTCCAGATGTGTCTTATATAGCAGGGGTATTGATATGACCGATACAGAAAGATTGCTTATTCTTAATATGGTAGATGCCATAGGCAGCGTCAGGACCCAGGCGCTTCTAAAGCATTTCGGTTCGCTGGAAGCTGTCTTTGAAGCAAGTGAATACGAGCTTGGGAAGACGGAAAAGATCGGGCCTGTATTAGCCGGCGCTTTGCCGCAGGCGATTAAAGAGGTAAATCTAAAAAAAGAGATGAAGCTGATCGGCAAACACGGCGTAAAAGTCGTTACTTTTTTAGACAAGGATTATCCTGAAAATTTGAAAAATATATATGACCCGCCTGTTGTTTTATATGTCAAAGGAGATCTCCTGCCTGAAGATAAGCTGGCGATTGCAATAGTTGGTTCGCGCTTAGCGTCTTTTTACGGGCTCAAGACAGCCGAAAAGCTTGGATTTGAATTAGCTTCGCATGGCGTTACAATAGTTTCCGGGCTTGCCAGAGGCATTGATTCAAGCGCGCATAAAGGCGCGTTAAGGGCGAAGAAAAGGACGATAGCGGTTTTAGGTTCCGGGCTTGCCGATATTTATCCCGAGGAGAATATGAATTTAGCTGAGAGGATTTCTGAATCAGGGGCACTGATCAGCGAATTTCCAATGACTATGATGCCCAATAAGGGAAATTTTCCCAGGAGGAACAGGGTTATAAGCGGGCTTTCTTCGGGAGTCGTGTGTGTGGAAGCGGCTGAAAAAAGCGGAGCGCTTATTACATGCGACTATGCTTTAGAGCAGGGCAGGGATGTTTTCGCGGTTCCAGGAAAAGTAGATTCCATGACTTCAAAAGGCACCAATAGGCTTATAAAACAAGGCGCTAAATTAGCTCAAGGCGTTGAGGATATACTCGAAGAGCTTAATCCGGACAATCTGCTAAGTTGCCAGGAAGTTAGCGCAGAGGGTAATATATTGGACAAAAATGAAAGTTTGGTATATACTTTATTATCCAGCGATCCCAAACATGTGGATGACATATGTCTGGAAAGCGGTATAGGGCTTAATAGAATTGCCGGGATATTATTAAGCCTGGAAATAAAAAAATTTGCAAAACAACTGCCCGGTAAAAATTTTGTTAAAATATAGAATGGAGAGCTTAAATGGCCAAATCGCTTGTCATTGTTGAATCGCCCGCAAAGGCTAGTACTATAAATAAGATCCTCGGTAAAGACTTCATTGTTACTTCTTCAATGGGGCACATAATGGATCTTCCCAAGTCCAAGATGGGCATAGATATAGAAAAAGATTTTACCCCTGAATTTATAATGATCCCTGGCAAGAAAAAGCTGGTGGATGCGTTGAAAAAAGAAGCGGCTGACGTAGACAGTATATTCCTGGCAACTGATCCTGACAGGGAGGGGGAAGCTATAAGCTGGCATCTTGCCAATATTTTCGGCAATAAGAAAAAAATCCACAGGATTGCGTTTCATGAAATTACAAGGGCCGCGATAGAAGCGGCTATCGGCAAGCCCGGCAAAATAGATATGAACATGGTGGACGCTCAGCAGACAAGAAGGACGCTGGACAGGTTGGTGGGTTACAGCATCAGCCCTCTATTATGGAGAAAGGTCGGCAGAGGCTTATCGGCGGGCAGGGTCCAGTCGGTCGCGGTGAGGCTTGTGGTGGACAGAGAGAACGAAATCCACGTTTTTGTACCGGAAGAATACTGGGATATAGAGGCGGAGCTTAAGAAAAAGGGCGCGGAAAATTCTAAATTTATTGCCAAGCTGGATAAAATAGAAGATAAAAAAGCGGATCTTAAAGATAAAACCGGTTCCATGGGCCTGGTAGCTGAGCTAGAAAAGGAAAAATTTATAATTGAGAAAGTTGAGAAGAAGGAAAAAAGAAAATATGCCCAGCCGCCTTTTATAACCTCCAAGCTTCAGCAGGAGGCTTTTTATAAACTCAGGTTCCAGGCAGTTAAAACAATGAAGGTGGCGCAGCAGTTATACGAAGGCCTGCCTATAGGAACCGAGGGAAATGTAGGCCTTATAACTTATATGCGTACGGACGCCGTCAGGTTGTCAAAGGAATCGCAGGATTCCGCAAAAAGCTACATACTTGAAAAATACGGCCCTGAATTTGCGCCCAGCATCCCGAACGTCTATAAATCAAAGAAAAGCGCCCAGGAGGCTCATGAAGCGATAAGGCCTGCGTTGCCGCTGAGAGAGCCGGCCAGCATCCAGGAATTTCTTACGCTGGACCAGTATAAGCTTTATACATTAATATGGAACCGATTTATATCCAGCCAGATGACGCCTGCCGTGTTTAACGTAGTTAGCGTCGGGATAAGAGCGGGCAGGTGTATCTTTAAAGCCAACGGATCCCAGAAGGTATTCCAGGGTTTCAGCATTGTTTACGAAGAAAATGAAGAAGAAAAAGAGGAAGAAAATATTCTTCCTTCTCTAGAGGCGAAAGAAGTGTTGGATCTTTTAAAACTTAACCCGAACCAGCACTTTACAAAGCCTCCTCCAAGATATTCGGACGCCTCTTTGGTAAAAGCCTTGGAAGAGGACGGGATCGGAAGGCCGAGCACGTACGCGCCTATTATTCAGACTATCATCGCCCGCAATTATGTAAAAAGGAAAGAAGGATACTTTTGCCCTTCCGATCTGGGCATGGTGGTTACAGACCTTCTGGTCAAGAGCTTTCCTAAAATCCTGGATATGGAATTTACTGCTAAAATGGAAGAAGAGCTGGACGAGATAGAAGAGGGAAGACAAAAAAGCGCGGAGGTCCTTAAGAGATTTTACGGGCCTTTCGAAAAAGATATGGAACATGCAAAGTTGAACATGCGCAAAGTAAAAGGCGAGGCTGTGAAAACTTCGGAGATCTGCGAGACATGCGGCAAGCCCATGGTTATAAAGTGGGGAAGACTCGGAAGATTTTTAAGCTGTTCCGATTTTCCTAACTGCAGGTTTGCCAAAGCCATACCTACCGGAGTGAAATGCCCTGAGCCTAACTGCGAAGGAACGCTTGTCGAGCGCCGCTCAAAAGGAGGCAGGCAGTTTTACGGCTGTTCCAAATACCCGAATTGCCATCATATATCCCGCAGGCTTCCTTCCCAGGATGGCGAAGATAGTGCAGTACCAGAGGGAGAAGATGCTTGATAGATTCGTCCATAAGTTTATAAATTATCTTGAGATTGAAAAAAACGCCTCGGGCCATACCGTAACTAACTACAAGATAGACCTCAAGGAATTCAGCGGATCAATAAAAGACAAACCCATAGAACAGATTACCCATCTGGACGTAAGGCTTTTTTTGGCCAGGCTGAAAGAGAAAAATTTTTCAAAGCGCTCCGTGGCCAGAAAGATGGCCTGCCTCAGGAGTTTTTTTAAATTTCTTTACAGGGAGGGGCACATAAAAGCCAATCCCGCGGCAAGCCTTTCAACCCCAAAAATAGATAAGAAGCTGCCTTTATTTTTAAGTGCGGATGACGCTGCGAAGCTCTTGGAATCCCCTGATCCAGGCGATGATATGGGCCTCAGGGATATAGCGATACTTGAAACGCTATATTCAACGGGTATAAGAGTGAGCGAGCTTGTGGGCCTGGATAAAGAGGATATTGATTTTATAGGCGGGGTATTGAAGGTGGCCGGAAAAGGCAAGAAAGAAAGGCTTGTTCCCATAGGAGACAAGGCGCTTAGGGCTATCAAAGCTTATTTTGAAAAAATCAAGGTAACTGATATAAATGAAAAAAAACCGGTATTTATTAATAAGAGCAAGCGCCGCGTAAGCGACAGAGCTGTAAGGCGGATAGTTGATAAATATATCCGGAAAACCAGCCTTAACGAGAACATCTCCCCGCATTCATTGAGGCATTCTTTTGCGACCCATATGCTGGATGGCGGCGCGGATTTAAGGAGCGTGCAGGAACTTTTGGGGCACGCAAATCTTTCCACTACGCAGATATATACGCATGTAACCACAGAAAGATTAAAAGCGATCTACGAAAAGGTCCATCCAAGGGCGTAAAATCATGAAAAAAGCCGTTGTGTTATTATCAGGCGGAATGGATTCAGCTGTTACTCTTTTCATCGCAAAAAGATCCGGGTACAAGACAAGCTGCCTTACGTTTGACTACGGCCAGCGCCATAAAAAAGAGATATTGTTCGCCGGAAAACTGGCTAAAGCCGCAAAATCTCAGCGCATTACTTTAAAGATATCCCTGCCTTGGAAAAAAAGCGCGCTTCTGGATAAAAATATAAAAGTCCCTGAAAATAGAAATATTTCAGGAAAAGAGAAAATCCCGGCTACCTACGTCCCGGCCAGGAATACTATTTTTTTAAGCTTTGCGCTTTCTTACGCCGAAGCGATAGGCGCGAACGCGGTTTTTATAGGCGCGAACGCGGTAGATTTTTCAGGCTATCCAGACTGTAGGCCCGAATATTATAAGGTGTTTAACAAATTGTTTAAAAAAGCCACAAAACTGAAAGGCATAAAGATAGTCGCGCCGTTACTGTACAAGACAAAAGAAGAAATTGTAAAGCTTGGCAGGGAGCTTGGCGTAGATTTTAACCTTACGTGGTCTTGTTATAAAGGCGGGCGGAAACCCTGCGGAGTATGCGATGCCTGCAGGCTGCGGAAAAAAGGTTTTCAAAGCGCAACAACTTGACAAAACTGACATTGTCACAATGTCAAGTTTATGCGGGATGTGGTTATGAATAAGGCGAAGATAACAGAGATTTTTAGCTCGATACAAGGCGAAGGGGCGTATGTCGGGCAGTTTCAGACATTTGTCAGGTTTTACGGGTGCAATCTAAGCTGCGGATATTGCGATGAACGCAAAAAAAATAAATTTAAAGAATATTCGGCGGGAAGCCTTATAGCCGCTATAATGAGGCAAAAAAATACTGTAGTTTCTTTTACGGGCGGGGAACCGCTTTTATACGCAGATTTTTTAAAAGAGGTTTTACCGCAGTTAAAGAAAAAGGGATTCGTTATATATCTCGAAACAAATGGCACATTAAAAAATAAACTTTTGGAGATTATTGATTTTTTAGATATAATAAGCATGGATATCAAGCTTCCGTCTTCTGCCGGACTCCGGGCTTACTGGAAAGAGCATTTCGATTTTCTTAAAGCCTCCGGCAAGAAAAAAGTTTTTGTAAAAGCGGTTATTACAAATAAGACCACGGCAGCCGATATAAAAAAAGCCGTATCTGTAATAGAAAAAATAAATAAAGCCGTATTTTTTATACTTCAGCCCGTAACAATCAACGGCAGGATACAAAAGATAAAAAAGGCCTGGGAATTCTTAAGTCTGGCAGGTTCCAGGCTGGATAATGTAAGATGGATACCGCAGGTTCATAAAATATTAGGTGTAAAATGACCAGGATAGTAGATTCCAAATTAATACAAGACGCGGTAAAGGATTTGTTTATCAAGGCAAACACGTGTTTAAGGCCTGATATGCTTTCCGGCCTCAAGCTTGCGAGGAAAAAGGAAACCAGCGCAAAAGCCAGATACTGTCTGGACGTGATTATTAAAAACGCGTCTATCGCCAAGAAGAAAAAGCTGGCCATATGCCAGGATACTGGCATGGCGGTCGTGTATCTGAAAGTGGGCCAGTCTTTGATGATAAAGGGGGATCTTAAAAGTTCTGTTGCTAAGGGCGTAGCACTTGCGTATAAAGAAGGCTGTTTCAGGTCTTCGGTTGTGAGCGATCCGTTGATAAGAAAAAATACAAACACAAACCTGCCGCCTGTTATCTATACTGATATAGTTTCCGGAGATAAGATTAACATAAGGGTTATAGCCAAAGGCTTTGGCTGTGAAAATGTAAGTAAAATCAGGATGTTTAAACCCACGGATTCTGTCTCAAGCATAGAGGAGTTTATTGTAGAAACTGTAAAAGACGCTGGTTCCAGGCCTTGCCCGCCTGTATACATAGGTATCGGGATAGGCGGAACTTTAGATAAGGCAGTATCTCTTTCAAAAGAAGCGATATTCAGGCCTCTTGGAAAAAATAGTAAATACAAACATATTGCACAGCTTGAAAAAAACGTATTGAAAAAGGTAAATAATCTAAGGATCGGGCCTGTAGGCGTCAGGGGCAATACCACGGCTCTCGGAGTGAGCGTATCAGCCTATCCTACGCACATAGCAGGCTTGCCTGTAGCTGTTAATATAAGCTGCCACGCCACCCGCACCGCAGAATTTACTATATGATGTCTTACTTTTCCCGTTCTCCGAACGGGATACCTATCCCGTTCGGAGAACGGGAAAAGGTTAGTATAATGAGAAAAATAGCTTTGCCTCTTACAAAAGATGTTATTAAGACGCTCAAGCAAGGAGAGCAGGTGTTGTTGAACGGCTTTTTTTTAACTGCCAGGGACGCCGCGCATAAAAGGCTTTGGGATGCTTTGAAAGAAGGCAAAAAAATCCCTGTTTCATTGAAAGGCGAGACAATATATTACACGGGGCCTACGCCTGCCAGGACAGGAGAGGTTATCGGCTCATGCGGCCCTACTACAAGCTCCAGGATGGATTCTTTTGCGCCTTTATTATTAAAATATGGGCTTATAGGAATGGTAGGGAAAGGCGAGAGGTCAAAGGAAGTAAGTCTGGCTATAAAAAAACACGGAGCGGTATATTTTATTACAATAGGAGGAGCAGGAGCGTATTTATCGGAAAAAGTAAAATCAGCCGAAGTGATAGCGTATAAAGATTTAGGGCCCGAGGCGATTTACAGGTTAACAGTTGAAGATTTTCCAGCGATAGTCGATATCTTATAACCGGAGGAATTATGCGGATAGACGGAAGAAAATTAAACCAGATGAGGAAGGTAAAGATAAAAAGAAATGTTCTTAAATTTGCGGAAGGTTCCTGCATGATAGAAATGGGTAATACGAAGGTTATATGCAGCGCTTCCGTGGAAGACAAGGTCCCCCCATTTTTAAGAAATACCGGTTCAGGATGGATAACGGCGGAATACGGCATGCTACCGCGTTCCTGTAAGTCCAGGATAGACAGGGAAGCCTCCAGGGGCAAGCAGAGCGGCAGGACCCAGGAGATACAGCGCCTCATAGGAAGAAGTATGCGCTCCATCGCCGAATTAAAGAAATTAGGCGAGAGGACTATCTGGATTGACTGCGACGTGATACAGGGAGACGGCGGCACGCGCACAGCCAGTATCACCGGGAGTTTTATCGCTTTGGCGGACGCGCTGGCAAAATTGAAAAGCAAAAAACTGATAGACTCAATATCTCTTACGGATTATGTGGCTGCAATAAGCGTCGGGATCGTTAACGGTGAGAAATGCCTGGATCTGAATTACGAAGAGGATTCCGGCGCCGAAGTGGATATGAATATTATCATGACAGGCGCTGAAAAAATGGTTGAGGTTCAGGGCACAGCTGAGAAAAAACCTTTTTCCGCGAAGGACTTGAATGATCTTATAGCCCTCGCCAAAGGCGGCATAGACGACCTGATCAGCCTTCAGAAGAAATTAATCAAATTATAATATGGAACTAGTCGTTGCAACCAGAAATAAAGACAAGCTCAGGGAGATAAGAGCGCTTCTTAAAGGCCTTTCTATAAATGTTTTTTCGCTGGATTCGTTTAAAGGTGTGCCTGATGTCGTGGAAGACAAAAACACCCTTGAGGGAAACGCCAGAAAAAAAGCAGTCCAGACTTCCAGGTTCCTTAAAAAATTCGTAGTGGCGGACGATTCAGGCCTGGAAGTAGATTTTTTAGACGGCGACCCCGGAGTTTATTCCGCGAGATTTTCGGGGAAAGGCGCGACATATAAAAGCAACAACAAAAAACTGCTCGCTCTTTTAAAAGGCGTCCCTCTCTCAAAAAGAAAAGCCTGCTTTAAATGCGTGATAGCTATGGCGGATAAAGGCAAGATTATAGGAATAGCCGAAGGCATATGCAGAGGCAAGATAGGTTTTGAATCAAAAGGGGGTAGAGGTTTCGGATATGACCCTGTATTTACGCCGGACGGTTACAAAAAAACCTTTGCCCAGATGGGCGCTTCCCGGAAAAACAAGATCAGCCATAGAGCTAAAGCCCTGTCCAAAGCAAAAAATATTATCTCAAGATATCTTTCACTTTATCTATAGTCTTTTTAACCTTGTCAAAGATATTCCCAACGCCGACAGGATTCACGGTAAATTCCGGGTCGTCCATGTTACCCGTGATCTTAACGGTCCCCATGAACCAGCCTGCGCTTTCCAGCAGAATGCTGGATATCTTTGAAAGCCATGTGGATTCCAATATCAGCTCTTTTTTCAGGCGTATCTTTACGGAAGCGTCTACCGTGTTGTCAAATCCCAGGTTTCCCTTTATATCCAAAACCATTTCGTTGCTGACCAGCTTGAAATTATCAGTATAAAAGCGGCTGTTTTTTATCTGGAATGAGCCGGATGTATAAGTGAAAACAACATTGTCTAATTTCGGGATAAAAAGGACCTTGGCAACGCCTTTAAATAAGTTTGTCTCCCAGAGATTGGCATTAGTTATCTCGATCCATGATTTTCCATAGATGGAATTGGTAGCCCCCATGATGCCTTTAAGCTTGATATTCGCGTTGCATGTGCCACTCACATCTTTTTTTACGATGGAAGATTTGGTGGAGAAATCATATACGTCCATATTGCTGACGTTGGCGTTGATGGCAAAAGGCGGCAACGGGTTATCCAGGTCCGTGTAGCTATCCATGCGTAAAACGCCTTTATGAAAATCAGCTAGTAAATGATAAATATAAAGCTTATCCCCGATAAGCGCTATTTCAGAATTAATATTGTGCAGTTGGTATTTTTCGGTTTTTATAAAAGGCGCTATGATTTTTCCGCGTATCTCTGTCTTGCCCTGATTGTTTACAATGCTGGAAGTCGCCACAAGAAGCACTCTCGGAGAAGTGATTGTTATATCCAGTAAATC
>Ga0172370_10010550_pt1 | contig 10576 bp, 11 predicted proteins | sample LakKiv5m_FD_114538 | JGI IMG/M metagenome (GOLD analysis project Ga0172370, IMG submission 114538) | Freshwater microbial communities from Kabuno Bay, South-Kivu, Congo - kab_022012_11.5m | ecosystem: Environmental > Aquatic > Freshwater > Lake | place: Democratic Republic of the Congo...
GTGCAGGTAATCCGCGATGAACATCGCCGTTGCGAAGGCTTTGAAAATATCTTTATCATTGGCGAAGGCAGCGGCTATGCCGGAGGAATCACAAGTTCGGCGGTGGATGGAGTGAAAGCCGCGATGGAAATTCAAAAAATCTGATCACATGAATGGATTTATTTTTTCTTTAATTTCGTAAAAAAAATAGACTATGCTGATACAATGGTTCACAGAACTCAACCCGGTTGTTCAGGCATTGCTTGCAACCTGTTTTACCTGGCTCATGACGGCTTTGGGAGGCGGGGCAGTGTTTTCATTTAAAACCATCAACAGGTCGGTACTCGATGTTATGCTTGGCTTTGCCGCCGGTGTAATGATTGCGGCCAGTTTTTGGTCGTTGCTGGCCCCGGCCATCGAAATGGCCGAATTCCAGGGAATACCCTCGTGGTTACCAGCAGTAACAGGTTTTCTTGCCGGTGGAATTTTTTTACGGATTGTTGATAAAATATTGCCCCACCTGCATTTGGGATTACCCATCGAGGAAGCCGAAGGAATTCATACCTCCTGGCGGAGAAGTGTATTATTGGTTTTGGCAATTACGCTTCATAATATTCCCGAAGGGCTCGCAGTGGGGGTTGCTTTCGGTGCCGTTGCTGCAGGGCTGCCTGCTGCCGATCTTGCCGGTGCCGTGGCCCTGGCCATTGGAATTGGAATTCAAAATTTTCCGGAAGGAGCCGCAGTTTCTATCCCTTTACGTCGTGAGGGATTTACTCGCATGAAAAGTTTCATGTATGGTCAGGCGTCTGGTTTAGTTGAACCAATAGCCGGAGTAATTGGCGCTGCCATTGTCCTTTCGATGCAGTCCATCCTGCCTTATGCACTTTCATTTGCTGCCGGAGCTATGATTTTTGTGGTGGTTGAAGAACTTATTCCGGAATCTCAGATGGGTAAGAACACCGACAATGCAACCATGGGCGCCATGTTGGGATTTGCTGTGATGATGCTGCTTGACGTGGCTTTGGGATAGACCTTTATGCTGCCATATCCGGATTTTTTGTAGTAGTTTTACATTAAACTTTCATTAAGAAACCTCGCGGAATCGCGCACCCCCTCAGAATTTCATAATTTTGCCCTGGTTTTTAAATGAATTTTACTGAAATGGAAATAAAGAATATTGCTCTTGTGGCGCATGATAAAATGAAAAAAGACATGGTGGAATGGGTTCGGTGGAATAAACTCGTACTCATGAACCATAAACTGATCTGCACCGGAACAACCGGAAGATTAATACAAAACACCTTAGCTGCCGATAAAGATATTCCTCCCGACCAGCAAATTGAAGTTGTGAGGCTTAAGTCAGGTCCTTTGGGTGGTGACCAGCAATTAGGCGCTTTGATAGTTGAAGGTAAAATTGACATCCTGATTTTCTTCTGGGACCCAATGGAACAACAGCCACACGATGTGGATGTAAAAGCGCTTCTCCGAATTGCCGTGCTTTACAACATTCCAACTGCCGCCAACCGGGCTTCCGCCGATTTTCTGATCTCCTCTCCTCTTTTCGAAAAGGGGTATGTTCCCCAAAAGAAAGATTACCAGGATTACCTGCGAAGATCGTTGGGGTATTTGTAACTCCAACGGTGGAAACAGTATCCTTTAACAGTTGGTAAAAAGGGTTCCAATCCTTTAAAAGGATCGGAACCCTAAGTAAATCAACTCTTTCAGATATTTGATATAGAAATCAACTTTACCCAATTAAGGACATTCCCCACTTCTCAGCCCTTTCCAGTTCCCCATCTTTTAACGGGCCTTCCTCTCCCGAAACATAAAATCCTTCAGGGGGCAAAACGAGGATTCCCTCTTTTTTCTGAAGTTGTTTCGCGATCGTACTGGCAGCGTAGCCTCCATTGTCCACAATAAACCTGAAAAAACCTGATTTTATGTCGCTTAGTTTCACCCGTGTATCAAATGCGGCCACATTAATTCCCCGGAGGCTGTCTGCCGGGAGGTCTTTCAATAATTTAGTGATTGCCGGTGTTGGTCTGAATCCGCGGGTTGGCGAGCCAATCACCAGAAAATCCAACCCCTTCAATCGTTCCGGCTTGGCTTCCGAAATCTGAAAAACTTCGACTTCTGCACCCGTTGCCAGCCCTTTACCAATAGCTTCGGCTATTTTCCGGGTATTCCCAAAAACTGAATCGTAGATTACAATGGCTTTCATTCGTTTTTTTTGATAAAAGTAAAGAATTTTAATCTGCAGGTGTAACCTTTTCGTAATTTCGGGGTAATCATTTACAAACGGCAACAAAAACATAAACAGGTGAAGTTATTCAGTACAGATGAGGAGTTGATGTTGGAAGTAAAAATGGGTGACCTGGATGCGCTTTCACCCATTTTTGAAAAATATCATGTGAAGCTTTACAACTTTTTCCTGCGGCTTACACAGGACCGCGAAACCAGCCGCGACCTGACACAGAACGTTTTCAGCCGGATTTTAAAATACAGGCATACGTACGACGAAAAGCAAAATTTTAAAACCTGGATTTATGAAATAGCACGCAACGTCCAAATTGATCAATATCATCAAAACCGTTATCTGACAAGTGATTATGAGGAATCCGGAAATCTCGCATCGCGTGATAAAGACGCCCTGGAAGAGATGGAAGAAACCGAGAAACGGGAAATCTTAATGGAAGCCCTTTGTCAACTACCTCCCGATCAGAAAGAGATGATTGAACTGAGCCGCTTCCAGGGACTGAAATACGAGGAAATTTCAGAAATAACGGGCAGTTCTGTACCTGCGATAAAAGTAAAAATTCACCGGGCTATAAAAAAGTTGAGAGAGATTTATTTTGAGATGGCGTGAGAAGGCAAAGCGCAGAGGGCAGAGAATGAAAATGTTCAAGATTACGGGCGTTGAGCGAAGCCGAAATGCAGATTGTTCAAAGTTCAAAGTTTCGTGTTACCGAGCCCTGAGCGAAGTCGAAGGGCGGCCAAAAAAGTTCAAATTATTTAATATTCAAGATTTTGGGTGTGGATAGCATTGAAATAGTTGAAAATGAAGTATGAAGATAAAATGTGAACTTCGTAGAAGTTCCATAATTGTAGAAAAGACAATAATCCAACATTTTAAAACCTCGTAGAGGTTTCAGAAATTTCGTGTAAGACTTGAAAATATAGATTTAAAAATAGACTTCAGGAGATTAAAAAAAGATAAAAATGGAAAACTGCACCAAAATACAACCGTTATTAATTGATTTCGTGGATAAAACTTTAGCGCCGGAATTGACTGAATTGGTGGGCAACCACCTGGCAACCTGCCATCAGTGCAGCGAAGAAGTGGAAAAACTGGCCATTTTGTTTGGCGAAATAGGAAAAATTAAAGACGAACAACCCGGTGATGACCTTCACCAGAACTTTGAGACTATGCTTACCGACGAAAAGCGCAAGCTGAAAAACACAAAAGTTGTTGGAATCCACACCCAAAAACAAACCCGCTGGCTTTATTCTCCTTTCATGCAAATTGCTGCTGGTTTTGCACTTTTAATTGCCGGGATGATGCTTGGGTTATTTTTTGCAAAACAAACCGGAGGCAACCAGGAGGTGGCTGAACTTAAAAATGAGATGAACCAGATGAAAGACCTGCTCATCATGGCAAAGCTCGGTCAGCCCTCAGCCAGCGAAAGGATTTCAGCAGCAAATTACCTGGAAGAAATGACTTCGCCCGATCCTGAAATCCTGAAAGCACTCATTAACACCCTGAACACCGATAAAAACAGCAACGTGCGCCAGGCTGCCCTCAATGCCCTGGCCAGATTTAAAAACGAACAACTGGTGAGGGATGCATTCGTGGAAACCCTCTCTGAGCAAACCGATCCCATCATTCAGATATCGTTAATCAACCTTCTGGTTGATTTACAGGAAACCCGGGCTGTTGACAAAATGAAACAAATCATCCAGGATAACAGCGCCAACGAATCGGTGAAAAAATTAGCTGAAAAAGGAGTTCTTACACTCATTTAATTACAAAAAAATGGTTATCAAAATATTTGGAGATAATAATCAATTTGGGGATTCCTCAGTCGCTTCACTCCTTACTAATGGCACATTTTTGCAAATAGTTGAAAGCCAGGAAGAAGGGGATTCCTCAGTCGTTTCACTCCATCGGAATGACCTGGTCGTAGCGGGATTTTGGGGAGAGAGGGTCGGGCGGCGAAGCCGCCCGACCCTCTCTCCCCCTCCTCAATAAAACATTGACCGGTCATTCCGACAAAAATCCCGCATAATGCGGGATTGCAGGGAGGAATCCCCCGTTCATGAATTAAAAGAGATTAACAACATCAAATAAAAATAAATAATAATCAACAAAAGTCATGTTTCCCTGGCCGGCAGGAGGCAGACTGAAAATTCAAAATCAACAAATTGTTTCATCATTAAAAACAACATCAACAATGAAAAATTCAATCAGTTTATTAATTGTCATCTGCCTGTTTCTGGCAGGAAATTCTTACGGTCAGGAGTACAAACACAATGTAAAAAATGCCAAAAAAATCGAGATCAGCAGCCTGACCGGGTCTGTGAAAATAGTGGGAACCAGTGGTAGTGAACTCATAATAAAAGCCACGGATGCACCCGAAATTCCCGAAAGGGCCAAAGGTTTGAAACCGCTCTCGTCGGCAGGCCCCGACAACACGCAAATCGGCCTCACCATCAGCGAAACCGAAAACATCATTTCAGTGATGGGAGCTACAAAACAATCGGCGGAGTCGGGCTACACGTTCATGATTCCAAATTCAATACCGGTTAGCCTCGACTACACCAGCCCATTTGTTGAGGATGATGTGTTGGCCGAGGATTTTGGAGGTGAGTTGGAAATCAGTTCCTTAAACGCTGGTGTAAAATGTTTAAATGTTACCGGGCCGCTAATCCTTGACGTGATCAACGGCGAAATCGAAATCACTTTTTCTTCGATCAATCAGAACAGCCCAATGTCTATCAAATCCATCAACGACGATGTTGATATAACCATACCTGCCTCAGCAAAAGCAACCTTCGACCTGAGTTCGCTCCATGGCGATATTTACACTGACCTTGACATCCAGGTTGAAAAAAAGCGTGGTGAAGAGGATGGTTTGAATTTTATCGGAGGTATGAATGAGGTGAAAGGTACGCTGAATGGCGGCGGTGTAAAAATTAGTATTTCGTCCATCAATGGGAACCTTTTCCTTCGTAAATAATAAATTTCCGGCAGGTTTCCGGTCAGGACATTGGTTGACCGGAAACCTGTTTTTGCTTTCCAGAAGCAAACTGTAACATATCAACATTTTCTTTGTCTTAATCAACACGTACTCAATTATGAAATATCCATATAATTTTGTTACACCTGTAGGAATGATTAATCTTGAAAAATTCGGGAACATTCGTGCATTAGTGGCTATTTTTAATCAGATGAAAAATGTATTTGTAACATTGTTATTCCTTTGTCTCGCCTTTTCATGGGCTTTTTCGCAGGAAATCACCGAAAAGACCATCAAAATGCCCAGGCACAGCAAGGTTGTTTTTGATGTTGATTTTGCCGACCAGATCATCATCAAAACATGGGAAAAATCAGAGATTTTTGTAAAAGCAATCGTGAACATCAACGACAATTCCGACAATGATAAATTCCACCTCGATATTGAAGAAACAGGTCAGTCTTTAGTATTTACCGGGAAAGTGGATGACCTCGAAGAACTGTCAAACGAACAATCAACCAACATTCATGGGGTGGTTGTCCGTGGCGAAGACCGCTGTGTTCATCTTGAAATTGATTACGAAATTTTCCTTCCGGAAAATGCTCAGATCAACCTGGAAACCATCAGTGGAAACGTTGAACTGATTGGTTGCGGGGGTCCTGTAAAAATAAAATCCATCAGCGGATTTATTGATGTTTCGGTTGACCCATCTTTAAAAGCCAGTTTTGAACTTAGTACCATCACCGGAGAGGTTTATAGTGGCCTCGATCTCAACATCGAAAATCCTGTGAAGGGAATGCATCTTTTCCGGGGAGGTGATATAGAAGCAAAACTCAACAGCGGCGGAAAACCATTTGAATTAGAAACAATAAGTGGAGACATTTTTTTAAGAAAATTAAAATAACACCTCATGTTTAAAAATTATCTCATTTCAGCCCTGCGCAACATCCGCAATCAAAAAGTGTACGCCCTGATCAATATCACCGGGCTTTCGGTGGGATTGGCAGCCACCATTCTCATCATGTTGTGGGTGTTTCATGTGCTGAGCTTTAACCGGAAAAACGAGCATTTTCGGGATATTTACCGGGTCGTTCAAACACAAATGTACCAGTCGGGGCCACTAACCACACCTTGTATGCCTGGTCCGCTGGCGGCTGATTTGAGAAAAGATTTTCCTGAAATCGTGGACATTTTCAGGTTTTACGATATTCCGGGAGTGGTAAGTTATGGCGAAAAACGGTTTGCCGAAAATGTTCAAATGGCCGATTCGGGATTGTTCAGCGTTTTTAGTTTCGATTTTTTGAAAGGCTCTCCCGAAAATGCCCTTAAACCTTTCACAACCATCCTTTCGGAGAGCGGGGCAAAAAAGTACTTTGGTGACGACGACCCGATGAACAAAATCATCCGGCTCGACAACAAAATCAGTTTTACAATAAATGGCATCATCAAAGACCCGCCCGAAAACTCATCGTTTGATAAAGAAATTTTTCTGCCTTTTGAACATTTGAAAGACCTGGGATGGACGTTGGACAGGTACGGCTGGAACACCTATTTTATTTATGTGCAACTCCCTCCCGAAACGGATTATCACAAGGTTTCTGCAAAAATTAAAGACTACTTTAAGGTAGTGAGGGACGATGAAACGGGGCAGGTTGAACTATTTCTCTATCCCTTGCAACAAGAGCAACTTTATTCTTACACAGGTAAGCCCGAACTGATTATCATTGTGTGGACGCTTTCCATCATCGCTCTTTTCATTTTGCTAATTGCCTGCATCAATTTTATGAATCTTTCCACAGCCCGTGCCTCCAAACGAAGCCGCGAAATCGGGTTGAGAAAAGTTGTCGGCGCACGTCGGGGTCAGCTTATTTATCAGTTCCTGAGCGAATCGGTATTGATGGCGATTGTGGCAATGGTGGTGGCTATGTTGCTGGTGAATTTGTTTTTGCCACTATTCAACCAACTCACCGGAACGGAACTTGCACTCGACCTGCTGGATGTAAAAACATTGCTCATTTTACCAGCCATTACTATTTTTACAGGAATTATTGCCGGAAGTTACCCGGCTTTGTACCTTTCGGCGCTCAAACCCCTGAAAAGCATCCGGAAATCGTCGGGTGCGATGAATGGGAATCCCTGGTTCAGGCGGTCGTTGGTGGTGTTTCAGTTTGTCCTGTCTATTGGTTTGATCATTTCTACAATAGTCATTTACAGTCAGATAAGTTATATCCGGAACAAAAACCTGGGAATGAACAAGGAAAACGTGGTTTACGCCCAGTTGCGGGAGGACATTACCAAAAATTTCCCTGATTTTAAAAACAGGATTCTTCAAAATCCTGATGTGTTGAATGTTACCCGGTCGTCACACCTTCCTTTCAGGGTCGGCAGCAATTCAGGTGGCCTTACCTGGGATGGAAAAACCGGTGATGAAGATGTGTTGATCGGGATTCAGCATTGTGACCGGGATTTCATCGAAACCATGCAAATGCAGATGGTCGAAGGGCGGTTTTTCGAAACGGGCTATTCAACCGACACAGCAGCCGTTGTGATAAACGAAACCGCTGTAAAAACTTTGGGTATGGAAAATCCTGTCGGAAAGTGGATTGGATGGAATGAAGGCAAGATAAAATTCAATATTATTGGTGTGATAAAAGACTTCCATTTTCTCCGGCTTAACAGCCAGATAGAACCATTGGCTATGTTTTACAACCCCGACAATTCTAACTTCGCATTAATCAGGGTGAACGGATCACACACCAAAGAGGCTGTTGCCCACATCGAAAAAACCTGGAACGAATTTGCCCCGGCTTTTCCCTTCGAGTATAACTTCCTGGACGAATCGTATGAACGGATGTATCGCAACGAGACGCGGTTAGGCTCCATCATCAAATACTTTTCAATACTTGCTGTCATCATTTCCTGCCTTGGGCTGTTTGGCCTTGCCTCCTTCATGACCGAACAACGCACCAAGGAAATCGGGATTAGGAAAGTATTGGGCGCTTCCATGCAAAAAATAATCCTGATGCAACAGCGTGAATTCATGTTGCTGGTAGCCGTGGCCAACCTCATTGCCTGGCCGTTGGCCTGGAAACTGATGAAAGGCTGGCTCGACGGCTATGCATTTAAAATCAGTCTTTCACCTCTGTTTTTTATCCTTGCAGGATTTCTGTCGCTGGCCATCACATTTTTCACCATCCTGTTTCTTGCCTGGCGGGCAGCCAACAAAAATCCGGTGGATGCAATTAAGTATGAGTGAGTTGGAGATAAATCATGGATTGAATTTGCTTCCGCATAAATTTTAACAATAGTGTCCGATAGAAGTAATAAATTGAAGTGGGGATTCCTCACTTCGCTACTAATGACACATTTTTGCAAAAAGCTGAATACATTTTAGAAGGGGATTCCTCAGTCGTCCCGAAGCGTCCCGAAGCGCTGCGCTTTCGGGACTTTCGGGACTCCTTCGGAATGACTGGTCGCTGTGGGGATATGGGGAGAGAGGGTCGGGCGGCGAAGCCGCCCGACCCTCTCTCCCTCTCCTCAATAAAACTGACTAGTCATTCCGACCGCAGGGAGGAATCTCCCCCCATTGTCATAACACTTTGAGTTTCCACTTTTTTCGGGAATCATGGCTCTGAATGGCAGATAGTTTACTTTTCTAAAGGAGAGGTGGAGGGCAGCGGCGTTGCTACCGCCACCCACCTCAACTCCCGCTTTACCCTTGAGAGCCACGCCATTCCGAGCGGAGTGAGGAATCTCATCTTATTTTTACGGACACCCATGAATTTTAATAAAGCAACCCTTTTCAAAATTTCCTTTAACCAAGGATTACTCTTTTTGGCACATTAATTGGAAATTTTAGAGGACGTTTTTAATACAAAAAATTAAAACACTTTCTGCCATGAAAGCTATGAAAATGTTTTTGGCTACGATGTTTCTTCTTCTTATTGGTTTTTACGGATTTGCGCAGGATCAGATTATTAAAAAGAACCTCGAAATCATCAATTGCAAAATCCGCGAAGTCGCCTCTGACGAAATCAAATACCTTCTTCCTGATTATCCGCAGGATGTGATTTTCAGCATTGAAAAAGAAAAGGTTGGCAAAATTGTTTTTGAAAATGGTCAGGAAATGACTTTTCAAAAAGAAATGACCAATCCCGAAAACTATCTTGACCAAAAGAAAAATGCCCTAAAGATTGATTTCATGTCGCCACTCACTGGCAACACAACCTTCAGTTACGAACGCAGTTTAAAACCCGGAAGAAGCATCGAGGCCTCACTCGGAATTATTGGCCTGGGCATCGATCCCAACGATGTTGATCAGGGAGGAAGTTTTATTAAATTCGGGATGAAATTTATCAAAAGTCCCGATTTTTATCTTCAGGGTTTGCGTTATGCCCACATTCTGAAAGGTTCTTATTTCAAACCGGAAATTGGTTTTTGCCTCTATTCAAAAGATATTCAGACTGATGTGTACGATCCATACAGCGGCTATTATTACACCTCAGAAGATAGGGCCAGCATTTTCGCAGGGTTCATTCAGGTTGTTCTGGGAAAACAATGGGTGGTTGACGATGTTTTTCTGATTGATATGTATGGTGGAATTGGTTACGGTTTTGATGATTATGATGGAGATTCCGGTGGTTATCATTATGGATTTGTTGTAACCAGTGATGATGTTCCCTTCAGCATGTCAGCAGGTTTTAAAATAGGATTTCTGTTTAAGTAGAGATACACTTTTCACTGAAACACCTCGGGATGTCCTCAAAAGGGGCATCCTTTTTTGTTTTGAATTCTGAACAAGGTTAGAAATCTTCTTAATTTCGTGAAAAAAAAGTTATGACAACAGTGATTATTAATAACAAAACCAAAAGAGGAAAACTCCTTCTGAATTTAATCAGGGAGATGGGTTGCGGTGAAATTCTTTCGGATGAACCGAACGAGGAAACCCGCAAGGCAATTGATGATGCCCGTACAAGTAAATTGACAAAAGCCAAAAGCGCTTCTGAATTAATTAAAGAACTAGGTGTTTAACGATGTACGGATTACGTTTTACAGGCTCCTTAGCAACAAGGCGAAGGCTTACCGCACATTTAAGCGCTTTTGGTTTTTGCTGATAAACCAGCCAAATGATGAAAAACCAAAAATGATTAAATTGAGGCTAACACTATTAAAAATAGAAACATGACGAAAATTATAAATATTTAATATCTTTAGTTAAAATCTAATACCGATGAATACCAGATTACTTTTTTCACTATTGCTAATTTTAATTCAGATCTTGACAGCGAAGATTGTACTTTCACAGATTACCCGTGGCGCCCAGCCCGGAGAACTATACTTCTCCACCGACTGGTACATGGAAA
>Ga0172370_10010552_pt1 | contig 10575 bp, 10 predicted proteins | sample LakKiv5m_FD_114538 | JGI IMG/M metagenome (GOLD analysis project Ga0172370, IMG submission 114538) | Freshwater microbial communities from Kabuno Bay, South-Kivu, Congo - kab_022012_11.5m | ecosystem: Environmental > Aquatic > Freshwater > Lake | place: Democratic Republic of the Congo...
CGACTTTGCCGCAACTATTATCCGACGCTCCAACGAACAGAGTTGGTCCAGAGTTATATTTAATAGCTTCTTTAAATTCCGGAATTGATTTTAACATTGCAAGCACATCACCGACGGTTTCGCGCTTTTTTTTCTTTAATAAATCAAATAAAAATCGCGCGCCCAAATTATCGGCGATCGTATGAGTGCACATAAAATCCAGTTTCAAAACTTTGGCAAAATCCACGGCGCGGTTATGGTTGATTGGTGAAATGCCGCGATGCACTTCGGAAATGCGGGGGCGAATTACTGATTCGGCGATATTGATCGGTACGCCATAATCGGCTAAAACCTGCGCCTGTAAATCCATAACGCTATGCAAATCCGCCAAGGCCTTGCCTTCCGGATGATGGGCGATTACCAAATCAACGCCCAACTTATCTCCCAATAATAATTCCGGCCCTTCCATATCAACACCGACTAAAACTTTTTTAATTGCCTTCTTTTTATTATCAACTAAAATTCTCGTGTCGCTGTACGGATTGGTTAATTTTTCCTTATCAAATTCTTCCTTTCCCTCCTTATCTAATTTTTCAAACTTATTCTTGGCTCTTTCCAAATACTTTTTAACTTTTTCCTTGCCTCGTAAATCGGCTTCCATTCCGAGCCGAACCGCTAATTCGTAGATTTGATTTGTAGTCATACAATATAAATGCAAAAATCAAAATGCAAAACGCAAAATGACAATGCAAATTAAAAAATTATTTATTTTTATTTATTGATATATTTTTAATCAATTCTATAAATGAACTTTTAATATTACTCCAATCTTTTTCGTCCAGCTGTATCGTATCCCCTAATCTATATTTTTTAAAATTAGCATTTTCATCTACTTTATTAAGAAAATCTTTATCAACTTTACAATTTTTGTGAACAATTATATGTCTGCATTGCTGATAAAAAATAATATAATTCTTTATTTCTTCATTTATTTCAATTTTTATTTTTAAATATATTTCAAATGACCTCAAAATGCTTTGTAAATCTTGAAAATTTATTGAGTTATCCTTTTCCAAAAAAATTTTACCTAACTCGGGTTTTAAATTAAAGTTATATTTTTTTAACTCACCAAAATCTAACTTAATATTTTTATTAAAACCGACATCATGAACATTGCTATTTACATAATTTACAAAATATTTTTCTATAGTTGCCGATAGTGCCGAAACTGCCAATATACAAACTTGATTATATATAATATCAAATTCTTTTTTTAAACTATCATTTTCTATATTTTCAATTAACCTAATAGTATTATTTACTTTAGTTTGCTCTGTATAAGGAAGCCGTTCTAATTTTTTTAAATTTCCTAAAACAATATCTTTAACTGCAATAGGTGCGGAAATTAATTGCTCTATATTCTCTAAGTCTCTATTAAAATCTTCTTGATAATTAATGGGCATATATTAATATTGTCATCCCGGGCTTGACCCGGGATCCATGTTTAAACCGCAGGATTTCTGAATTTAGACGAACGATTTAAAATTGGCGTTCATTTCGCCTAACTCTGGATTCCCGCCTTCGCCGGAATGACAAAAAAACAAATTGTCATTGCGAGCGTAGCGAAGCAATCTCGGGGGCAAAAAAATCGTGTTTTCAATTTTAATGTTTTTACGGCTCTCGGAGATTGCTTCGTCGCCCGCGGCGGGCTCCTCGCAATGACATTAATTTTTTATATTTTAAAAAATTCCCTCTGAGCCTTTGTCGTTATCACAACTTTATTCCTCTCATCTATATAAAAATCAATCTCGCTCCTTATGCCGAATTTATTTTTTAAATATATGCCCGGCTCAATCGTGTAGCCGATCATTTTTGATAAGGGTTTTTTGAATTTCGGGCTTAAGCGGACGCCAGCGCCGTGCGGATTGGTGAAACCTAGAGGGTGCCCCAGGCCGTGGAGAAAATTATCGCCAAAACCTTTTTCTTTAATATAATCTCTCGCGGCTTTATCAACTTGAAACCCTGTCGGCATCTTACCTTTTTTCAGCTCTTTTTTCAAGTAGCCGACTGCCTTGTCGCGCGCGTTTTTTACGATATTAAAAACCTTTAAAAATCCGGTAGGAATATTTTTCCCAAAATAGCCCATTACCGTAATATCGGCAAACGGCGCGCCATTTTTATTTATTCGCCCCCAAAGATCAATCATAATCAAGGATTCAGGCTTAATTTTTAAACAATACTGCGACGGATAATAATGAACATATTGCGTATTCTCGCGGAAAGCGACAATCGGCGGATGGTCGATTTTAATTTTATATTCCTTAAATTTTCTTAAAATAAATCGCGCGGTTTCATATTCGTTCGCTACGCGATTATTTTTTATATAATCAAAAATTTCTTGAATGATTTTTTCTAAAATTTTAACGGCTTCAATGTGATATTTAATTTGTTGGTACGTCAATTTCATATTAAAGCCGAGCACATGACATAAATTCCGATAAAATTTAAAACAAAAGCAAGCACGGCGAATTCATACATTTTTACTTTTGAAATTCCGAGCATTAAAAGACCGATTTCGTCGGGAAAAGGAGAAACAATTATAAGCGCGCCGATAATTGGCCAAAGCCATCTTAAAAATTTTAACGATTTTAAAAAACTAACGAACTTATTTTCGTTCTTACTAGTAATTAAATCCAATAAACTTCGGGAAAAACTGTCTCTTAAAAAACGAAAGATAATTAAATCTCCAAATAACGCGCCAAGCCCACCGCAAAATGCAACCAAAAAAACGGAATTTGCCTGAGCAATTTCAATAAGTATAACCGCTGCTGGCGCGACGGTAAAAATAGAAACAAAAAATACGCCTGCTATAAAACTTCCGACGATCTCCCATTCTTTTGTTGAAGTTAATAAATCTTGCAACGTTCCCGTCTTTGCCAAAATAATTGCTACTGCTACGCTTAAAACAACAATACTTAAATCTCTTATTAAATTATTTTTGTTATCAGACATAAAAAATCGGAATTCAATTTTTTTACTCGCCTCACCTTATTTAACGTCCATCCCTCTTAACGCCGCTATTCTCTCATTCACCGGTGGATGGGTCATGAACATCTTTGTAAAAAAGCCGATTTTTTTTCCTTCGTTTTCTTTGAAAGGAGTGACGATATAAAGATGGGCGGTAGCGCGATTGGCGGCTTCAAGCGGCTCGGTATCGGCGGAAATTTTTTCCAAAGCGCGCGCCAAGCCGTCCGGATAGCGCGTCAGCAAAGCGCCGGAAGCGTCTGCTAAAAATTCGCGCTTCCGCGAAATCGCAAATTGCATCATATATGCGAAAAGCGGCGCTAAAATAGATAAAACAATTGCCGCAATAGTTATTAAGGCCTCAATTCGTCCGTCTCTTTCGCTATCGCTTTTGCGATGCCCGAAAAACGACCAACGCCTGAACCAGTCGGCTAAGAGAACCACTACACCGACTAAAACCGTGACAATAGTCGCGAGCAAAATATCGCGATTACCAATATGCGATAATTCATGAGCGATCACTCCCTCCAATTCCGCTTTTTCCAGTTTCTGTAAAATTCCTGTTGTAAAAACAATTACCGCGTGCTCCGGATCGCGACCGGTCGCGAAGGCGTTCGGCGCCGTATCATCAATGATATAAATTTTAGGAAGCGGCAACCCGGCAGTAATGCATAAATTTTCCACCAAATGATAAATTTCGCGGCCGTTTTCATGATTTACCTCCTTGGCCGAGCTCATCGCCAAGACAATTTTATCGCTCCACCAATAACTGGCGAATGACATTATGGAGCTGAACACAACGGCAAAAACCAAAATCCCCTGATCATTCATTGCATAACTGAATACATAGCCAACCAAAATAATAAAAATAAAAAAACCGGAAAGCAAAAACCATGTCTTTCTTTTGTTGGAATCGGAATTAGTATAAAGAGTTGCCATATTATTTTTTCTGAAAAAATTTATAAATAAGGAATAAAAGGAGGATTGAAATCACCACGAGCGAAACCGGCATGAGATAAGGATATTTCTCCGACTCAGCCGGCGCCCCTTCTTTCGCCACGCTCGCGTACTCTTTGTTATTTTTCTGCGCCGACAGGGTCACGTCTTTGGCGCTTTCTTTGTCTAAATATTGGAAATATTTTTCCAGATCGTACCCGCTCGTCCTCGCGTCCTGATTGCCGTAATACACGCGGTAGCTTTCTTCCGCTTCGGCGGTAAAAATAACCTGGCGGAATATTGAAAAGGTTTTTACTCCGGAAATCGCCAGCGGATCGTCATCCTGATTTTCTATCAAGATTTTTATGAACCTATCCTTGGTTTCACTGAAATTCAAAGTTAGATTTTCGCCCTTGAACTTCGGCGTATCGTACCGGAAAATATAGCTCTGCCCGAGCGGCCGCCAATCTTTCTGATTGTAGCTGGAATAAACAGAGACGCCGCGGTTGAAATTAACGGCTTTGATGTTGAGCGCGATTTTATCCACCGGAATTCCGGGCGACCCCATATCGGCGTTTATTTCTGTATTGCCGCCGTCCTCTTTTGAAGCAAATTGCGGATCCCGAACCAGTTCTTTGGCATTTTCTTTTTTATATTGCTTGGCGCTTATAAAGTCAACGATAACCGGATCATTAGCCGGATCGGTTATCTCTATTTTTAAATAGCGAAAAACGCTTTCCGGAAAATTAACGGCGATGTTTTGAGATTTGAAGCCGGCTTTTTTGTCCGTATAGTCGTAAATATAAATATTTTCCTTGATAACCCGCCAATCCTCTTTGTTGTCGCTACCAAAAATTTTTACGTTTCTTTGAAAATTTTCCGAGCGGGTATTGATAGTAAGGGAATTCACGGGCGAATTATTGCCTCCGAAATCAAGAATCGCGGAGGTGCCCGCCCCTTCAACATAAGAATTATTGAGCAGAGCCGGATTATAGACGGCTATTTCGGTTCTGGCCTCCCCCACAACCAATTTATAGGGGACTTCTTTATTTCTGCCGCTAACAACGCGCAAATCACGCAAGTCGCTTTTGGTATTGGCAAAAATCTCATCGTCGATGGAAAACTGCGCCAGGTCGGAAATTTTTTCATTCACATCCTTATAATACTGCCAGCTCCGCGGATTAAAGTCGGCCCGGCAGAAAGAAGGAAAAATAAAAAACAATATTAACGCGATAATAAATTTTTTCATAACCTTTATTGAATTATTTCCCTAAAAACATGTTTGTATCTCTGATAGGCAAAAGAAATACTCAGGAGCACCACGCCCAAGCTAATGGAGGCAATTATCCTGTACAACTGCCCCAAGCTCCATAAATCATAGAAGAATAATTTCAGTATCGCCACGATAAGCAATAAAATGCCGCCGATGCGCACCCATTTATACCTTTTGGCGAAGCCGATGGCCACCAGAATGATGCTGTAAATAAGCCAATAGATAGAAATGGAAGTGCTGGCTTTGTTTTCCAATTTTTTTATTTTTTCTCTTGCAGCCTGACAGGCAATCGAATCGTATTGCTTGGCGTAATTGAATTTACTGATCAGGCCGGTATCGCATTTTTCCCTGATTTGGGTATTAACTATATCTATCTGTTTATTGTAATAAACCACGATTTCACGGCTGATCCATAAAATGGAAAGGATGTTAGCAATAATGATAAATAAGGCAAAAGCGGACGCAGGCTTCATGAATCTGTCTTCGGCGCCGCCGACGTTCTTGTACGCCCGGAACATGGCAGCGGTGATATAAGCGGCCAACACCGCGAAGCTGGCGATAATCGGACGCGCGTAGGTGTCCATTTCCCACAAACCGGATAAAAGGCTGAAAGCGATCAAGATATTCAAAGCAGCTCCGCCCGCGATAAGCACGCGACTTTTGGCGGATACGCCGACCGTCAAAATTATTATTCCGTAAATCAGCCAAAAAATAGAAACGGCCAGCCGGTTATTTTCCTCAAGGTTCTTAATCAAACCATGGTCGGCTGTCGCGCGATATTCGTTATAATTTCCGTACCGGTCAGTCGTCTGGCTGTTAAGCCGCGAAACCCTCGCATATTCCGCATCTATTTTAATATTGAAATAATGGTTAAGGTCGCGGGTAACCGAAAAAACAGTCAGAAAAGAAGCCGTAAAAATGAATATGGCTATCACTTTTTTTATGGTTTCCAGCGCCTCTAAATTTTTTTCGTTAAAAGAAGCGTATTTGTAAAAAAAAGCGATCAGATAAGAGCCGATGACGGCAAAGAACGAAGACAGAAATACTTTGTTTAAAAAGATGGTGCTCTTCGCGGTATACTCAACCTGATCTACGGCTAAGATTCTTGTGACCGCCATCATAAAGACGATCAATCCGAAGGCTTTTATCACCAATCCCTCGCGTCCTTTCATCCTGGCGCCGGTCAGAGAAATCAAAACACCCTCGATCGTCCAGAGAATGGTGATGACGAATTTATCAAACTGGAGCGGCACTGCCAATGTGATGAAGCTGATCGACAAGAATGCGAGAAAATTATAGAGGCGATCATCATCCGGGGTGACGCTCTTCACCGCGTATGCCCATATAAAATAATAAATCGCGATAAGCAGGGCAAAAAATCCGAGCGCGCTTTCATGCCTGGCATTAAGAAGATTATAACTGACGGCAAAATAAATAAAGGCCGCCACAAGGGTCATCGCTTGTTCCACCCCGGTGGATTTCTCCTTGCTGACGACGTTGTAAATAAAAGACGAAATAGAATAAATGAGGAAAAATACCGTCAGGAAAAACATGGTTGAAACCAATTGCTCTTCGGTATAAAATCGGTCGAACCACGAGCCAAAAACTATGAACGTGCCCGTCAGGCCGGCAATGGAGAGCGGCCGCCAATTTTTAAAGAAAGAAACTATTAAAACGGCCAAATCCAGAAGAGCGATATAAACAAACAGAGGTATCCGGAAGTTTGCTCCGCTTCTTATCAAAAACGGCGTGACGAATCCGCCGATGATGGCCGTCATCATAAGCGACAGGGCGTTATACCGCACGCTCAACATAATGCCACAAAGCGTCACCAGCGCCATAAAAACAAAAGCTGTCAAATCTATAATCAGGTGGTAAAAATTAAACGCGGCGAATATGGATAAATAAAGCAAAGCGATGCCGCCTCCGGAAATAAGCTGGCCGTAATTCTCATATTTGCGGATGGTTTTTTCGCCGATGGCGAGCAACGCCAGGCCGGCAACCAGTCCCATCACTACTCTCATAGAGGGAGTAATCCAGTTCTGGTCAAAAGCGTATTTAAGAAAAAACGATACTCCGATAATAAGGACGGTAATGCCGATTTTGGCGAACCAGCGGCCGCCGATTTTTTCCTCCAAGCCTAAAACCTCTTCCTTTGTTTTCGCTTTTTTCTCCATTCTTTCCTCTTCTTTCGCCGCCGCTTTAAAGTTTTCAGCTTCTGGCGCGGGCGGAGGAGGCGGAGGAGGGGTGGGGGCGGAAAACGCGGACGCGGACGGCTGGTAAAATTCTTTTTGGGGCGCAGTTTGCGATGTCGCGCCTCTAAGAGCCGAACCTTCTTCCAATTTTATAATCCTTTTGCTCTGCTCGTTCACTTTTTTATCCAAACTCAAAACCGCCTTTTTTAAATCTTCCAAAACATTCATTATATTTTGGGAACTTTTTTCTTCTGGCATATTATTATTTTAATTGTTAATTTAAAAAATAAGTATAAAAAATAAAAAGCCGGCGATGGGTATTAATAATTCCGCCAACAGGCCGTAAAAAATATACTTTCTTCTTTTAAAAAAATAAATCAACGCCAATATATATATTATCGGTGAAAAAAGCATGATGTAAACCCCAATAATTAACTGTATAAACCAAACTATGGTCCAAACAACAAAACCGCCGAGAAAAAATCCTGATAAAAAATCAATGATTTTTTCAGATGTTTTAATGTAGACTTTTTGCGCCCGCAAATCATTCCAAAGGCTCATCTTTCTCTCTCTTGGCGGTGCGGGCGGTTCATAAATAAAAATGGCGGCTTCGGCTATTTCCTCTTTTTTATATCCGGCTTTTTCCAATTCCGCAATTAAAATTTCCCGGGAATATTTTTTCTTGTTATCGTTAAAATACTTTATAATATTTTGGTTCATATTTATTTCTCTATAAAATTAACATTAAATCTCGCGCCAAAAAATAAAACGGCGAAATCGCGCTTGATAATATTTTCAACTTCTTTTTTAAATTTTTTGGTAATAAAATTTTTTTGAATTAACGGGCAGGTCTTATCCCAAAAATGCAAGTTAACGATTTTTTTGTCAAAATTAATCGTATCCCAATCAACCATAAAGGGATAAATTTTGCAGTCAATCGGTCGCGGATCAAAATCTTTATTTAAAGAATTTTTGATAAACTTGCAATCCTTTCCATCCGAACAATTTCTAAACTCTACTCGGTCTCCCTTGAAATTTATTTTTACGCCTAACGATTTTAAATAGTCCTTAATTCTTTCATGCATTGCGAAATATTCATAAATCCATTCTTCAACTTGGTCGTCATCGCAACAACAATTACTGCACTTAACGCCCTCGCATTTATTCAATTTGCCTTCAAAATATTGTCCTTTTGGCATAAAAATATTTTTTGTCATCCTGAACGAGTCCCGCCGCGGGGCGAAGTGAAGGATCTGTAATCCATAGTATTTCGATTAAATATCTACTATAGATCCTTCGGCTCGGCGCCTCAGGATGACAAAATAATATAAACAGTTTAAAACTTAACCTGCACATTTTCCCTTTGCTTCTCGTCTCCAATCTCAAAAAATTCCCTTCTCTTAAATCCAAGCATGCCGGCCATGATATTGGTTGGGAAAACCTCCAGCTTGGTATTGAAGTCGCGGACGTTGCCATTATAGAAGCGGCGAGAAGCCTGAATTTTGTCTTCGGTGTCGGATAATTCGCGCTGCAGTTCTAAAAAATTCTGGTTTGCTTTTAAGTCCGGATAATTTTCGCTTAAAGCGAAAATTGATTTTAAAGTTGATGACAAAGCGTTCTCGGCTTCAAGCTGTTTTTTTAGATCTCCGCCCGATTGCGCGGCCATCGCGGCGTTTCTCGCGCTCACTACTCTTTCTAAAGTTTCTTTTTCGTGCGCCGCATAACCCTTGACTGTTTCAACCAAATTTGGAATCAAGTCATAGCGGCGTTTTAATTGGACATCAATATCCGACCACGCCTCGTCCACGCGATTTTTCAGCCTGATAAGACTGTTGTACATAGCGATTATCGCAATCGCGATTACGGCGATAACGCCCAGGATGATTAATGATGTGTTCATATTTTTTTCATAACTCATAACGCGTAACGCATAACGCGCAACTCGTTAGAAGTTTTAAATAATTTCTTAATTTAAAAATTACTAACTATAATTTGAAAAAATTCTCGCATTACTCAATCTTTAATAATAGGCGAATTTTTTATTTTTAGTGAATTTACGATATATAACAAAAATAAGCCTCCGAAAAATGAATGAGCCAATGAAATATTATGAGAATTTTTATTAAAGAAGTAGTATAGCAATATCACAATAATTATTATTAAATATAAGTAATTTTTTGGTAAAATTTTGTTTGTCGGCAATAATACTGTTAAATTATTTGCTACCGTTTCCATCGAGTTGGGAGATGAAGCATAAATGCTTACCGAATAGAGTATAGAATATAGTAAAGAAAAAACATAAACTGATCTAATAATATTAATAATGGCATAAAAAATTAAAAAATAGTCAGCTATGTTTAAAGATTCTACGCTATTATAGTTTAAAATTAACTTGTCATAAAAATATAAAAAACTCGCATAAACACAAAAAATTATCATTACAAAATTTATTCCCCTTGAGTAATCATCTTTTGCCTCTATTTTTTTGGCAATTAATAAAAAAGAAAATATTGTACTCATTATGGCAATAATAAAAATAAAATAAGCAAAAAAATAATTCCTTGAGAAATAATGGAACGAAGATAGCAAGATTAAAAGTGACGCCAGAAAAAATTCATCAATTCTATATGATGGAAATAAAGAAGAAAATATTTTTTTAAGATACCCCATAGAATTTATTTTTTGTCCGTTTTTGGTCAAAATGACAAAAAATTTTTAATTCCTAATTCTTAATTGAACAATTGACTTCTTCCCTCTCGCTTTCGTTGCATAATAACCAGTCAATAAAGCGGCGATACTTAATATCTCTTCCTCGCTTTTTTCTTCTCCTAACCTCAACTCACTCATCTTTAATACAACCGGCACCTCAACTTCTAATTCTTTATTTTTAAATCCTAAATCATAATTCTTAAATCTTAATAACATCGTCGGCCCGACTTCATCTTTTAATTCCATTAAAATGTCTCCAATTTGCGCTAATTTTTCCAAATTTTCACAGTCTTCCCTGTTTCTGCCAACCGCTACTATTATTTTACCATTTTTTCCGTTTAACCAAAAACTTCGTCCGAATTTTAAAATTTCAATATCGTTGCCGTCGCAATCCGGCCAATATTCAAATAATTTCATTAAACGCTCGCTAAATTCCGGATCAGTTAAAAGACATCCCCC
>Ga0172370_10010553_pt1 | contig 10573 bp, 11 predicted proteins | sample LakKiv5m_FD_114538 | JGI IMG/M metagenome (GOLD analysis project Ga0172370, IMG submission 114538) | Freshwater microbial communities from Kabuno Bay, South-Kivu, Congo - kab_022012_11.5m | ecosystem: Environmental > Aquatic > Freshwater > Lake | place: Democratic Republic of the Congo...
CCCGCTGAGAAGAGTTACCGTTGCATTTGGCACAGCCATCCCGCTTCCACCGTAAAGTGTCCCGTTGAAGTTCCACTCTCCCACGCCGTTTAGCGCAAAGAGGGTGTAGTTGAGTTGGCTTCCCGCGCAAGTCAATGTTGAGTGCGATTTGTCCAAGAGCGTGTTTGTTAGCATCTCGTCGTAGCCTTGGGTTGTGTCTTGAATTGCCCTTGTTTTTCCGTTTCTATCAACATATGTGATGTTTCCAGCTGTCACCACCACATTCCCGCCAGTCACCGTAACACTGCTCAGATTGGCGTTTGAGCCGTTTTGGAGCTTAGTGATGTTCAAGGCATCGACACGCAAATTGGTGGTGTTGTTGCTTGATACAAGAGCATTGGCAGTATCATTGACGGAATTAATTGCAGATGTGTAATTGATCACATAACCTGGAATGCTTGTAAGATATGACCATGCAAGATTGCCATAAAACGTGATTGCACTGACGTTGCCGCTGAACGTGCCGTTGCCTGTCACACCTCCAAGCGTGACAGTGGTGGTATTATTGTAACCGAATTTGGTCGGATCACCGGATGCAGCAAACGCAATGCCCATTACGAGAAGCATCACAATTATTGTTTGGAGTTTCATAACCGCACCTCAAAGCTGTTGAATAATTCCCTTGATGGACAGATTACCATCTGCATCAAGACTCATCAATAAATCGGTTCCGTTGGAAGCATAAAAATCAATGCTTTGCCCGGCCGTCATTATAATTTTCTCGCTTGTTCGAACCAGTTTAGTATCAAGTAAAATACGTTTATCAAGAATATCGGATGCCGAAAACGAAGTTGCCCCGTCGGTAATATACACTTCTGCAATAAGAATTGACCCGGCCGGAAGAGTTGGAGGATAAGGAGTATATTTTTGAAACGTTGTATCGTTTGACGATGTTCCGGGTGTACCTTTTACAACAGCAAGGCTGCCACCGCTATTAATTGTAACTAAATCGCGTCTATCGTTTCCCGTCTCAGCGTCAATTGTAGCGTCCCCACCCGCGTATGTTGTTTTTACACCCGCAAGATAAACTACACCCGATGCAACCGTAACCTTGAGCCCGGCTCCAGGAGACGGCGCACACCCTGACCAAATTCCCGTCCCACTAATACCCTGCCGTATCGTATTGGGGTCATTCTCAGTGAACAGATCTTTGCGTGTGGATGATTGTGGCGCTCCCATATCTACACCTTTTTTTCTTCCTCTATTTGCATCCAGGTATTTCCAGTTGCATCCTCGACCCAAAGACTGATTTTCAAATCCCCGGTTCGCACAATATACCTGCAATACTTTTCTTCAGCCGCTGTTCCATCGTTTCTAAAAGACTGTATTGCTCGACGGCGATAATCAAGACTAAAAGGAACAGTTGATGGAAATTTGGCTTTAGGCGATATTGACGGGGCATTATGCGTTATTCCGTTGTTTTGAAACCGAAACCCGGTAAGAGCCGCGGCTTTCTCCTTCATGATCACCATCAATTTCTGAAAAGCGGATTGCTCGCCGGCAACGGTAAGTTCTAACTCAGCATGGCTTGTTCCATCAGACAAATTCGCTGTCCAAACAAACCTTTCCCCTATAAAATCACCTTTTGGCTTGATGCACCAGAGGTATTGTTCCTCTAGAAATAATCAATACTTATTTTCCACGCGAAGGATGTTTTTTCTCCTACCGATGTGGGTGAGGCCGACATAATTACATAAAAGTAATGGGTTACACTTGACCCCTGATCGGCTAAAGTTACTGCAGCAGCCGACCCGCCGCATTCCGTCCACGCTGCATCCCCTTGTTCTGCAGCTTGTGCAGTGACTCCGGTTGGAGGATTGGCATCAACCGCACCATCATAGGCATAAAATACCCCGCTTTCGGTTGCAACGGATGTCGCCCCGTCTGTAAACGTAATTCTAACCGATTGTTGTTGAGTAACGGTATTAAGATTGACAACCCCACCACCATTAACTTGGCACGTTCCTGCAGCAACATATTGCACTCCGGTCATGTGATTTGCGGCACAGGCGTCAGTATTAACACCGGACGAAGTTCTAAGATGGGCCCCAACATTATAACTGGAAACCCGTACTTTTGTATCATATGTTGTGGAACCGTAAAATCCTATAAGGTTACCTGCTCCAAACGTAGTCCACGTCGATCCGGACGTATTATACCACTGCCATGTAAAATCATAGGACATTTATACCACCTTTAACTATTCATTTCTCTTCTTTAAAAACGCTCTGTTTCGTTGAAACCAAATCGGCAAATTCCACTATCTCCTGTCTATCCATATCTCCAGTGCTTTTACGATAAACGGTTGCCTGCCCGTCCGCAAATTCTACAACAAGACTATGATCTCCCTCTGTCATCCTTGAAGCAAATTCCACAAGTTTTTTTTCTTCCTTTGGGGAGATGCGCGCGTCCCCAACCACATTTCCGGCCTTGTCGGCTAAAAGAACCCCCGCCTTTATCAGGGTTTCCCGAAGCCTTTTTTCCTCTGCCTCGCGGTCATATGTGTGCAATTCAAGTTTTTTGCGATGCTCGTCTATAATGTTTTGCATATAGCTTTGTTCGGTTGCACCAAACTCGGATTCCATGTTGCCAAGATTAATCGCGCGCGCCGGCTTGTTTAGGGCCTTTTGCTGCGCGACGTCTTTTGATGTAACTATTTTCATAAACTCGCCTCCATTTTACTTCTTATTTTCTCTTGAATACCCATATAAATTCCTCTTATTTGCGACCAACTATCCATCGCCAATAGGAAACCATCTTTCCTGGCACATAATTCGATATTCTAGAACCGTATAGCATACCTTGCTTTAATGTGTTATCTCCATAATATTTTGTAATTAAAGCTAATAGAACTCTCCCAATCCCTTCACGCGTCTCTTCATCCATCTGAGCCAACTGCTGCTCGGTCGGCATCAACATATCGGGCGTTACTGGTTGCGCGTTTTTATCAAGCGTGAGCCCCATAGGCATCTCCTGCGAATATCTCTGCACAATGGCCTGCAACCACTCGCCAGTATCCGGCTTGACCCTGGCCGGCTGCTCCGCGGGCATCGTTCCAGGGCTGCCAGGAACTGCTGCAGACCCGCCGGTATCATCAACAAAGCCCTCTGATCGCGTCTTGGCCATCGCGTTGGTCGCGTTTTGCTCGCGTTGGTGGCGCATCTTGTCGTCGAGTTGCGGGTTTGCGTTTTTATATACCGCACGGGATACCCCATTACGGTCAATTACTAGTTCGCGCTGCCCTATTTCCCATGGGCGGCGCGGTAAGGTTGGATCTGGCGTCACATTTTCACCGGTGTCATTAATATATCGAGATTGATTTTCTTTCCGTTTTCATCAAAATGCCCGCCGCAATACGCGCATTTTAAAAGATTTTTAATATCGATTGGAATGAATTTATCCGTAGTATACTGCGACCCCTGCTGAAATTGGCACACTTGTTTTTTCTCGAACCAGTTGCACCCACAGTCGCAAGTAAACAGCGGGGTCTCAATTACTTCTATCACTTCATCGCTCATCTAATCGCCTCCATCTTTTTCGCCATCCCAGTGAAGCGGCCTAGTAGCCTTTTTTTCTCCATCTTTTCCAGGATTATACGCGTTAGACTTAGCCTCTTCCGATTTAACTTGCAACTTGGCCGGTACCCCGCCTATAGACATATATGTGCCCATAGCTTCCGTTGGAAGCAATATATCAAGTTCCATTCCGTCTATCTTGACTTTCATATTGCCCATTCTGTCCCTCAACTCATCATAATTTTTAGTAGTGGATTGCCCCTTTGGATCGGCCTTTCCGGGTTCCAATAAAGAGGATTTTGACAGGTTAGTTCCTGTTAATGCATACGGGTTAATAAAAGGTTGAGTGTCCGGAACTCCCTTTCCACCCTCAATTACCCGTATAGTCGGCCCATCTTTATCTCCCTGAATATCGCGACGCTCAAAAGATAATATCGGAGACGTGGTTAATCCCGGAGAATTAACACGAATAATCTGCGGGGTTGCCTCTGGAATAGACCCAGAAAGTCTTTTCATCTCTTTATCGGTAATGGTTTGAATAATGGTGACCGGTTCGCCACGCTGATCACGATAAGACTGGCGCTGATCGAGAACTGCAGGGTCGTCCATTCTACCTTTATTCTCAAATGGAATAAGAGTATCGCCTTTAACTGGCTTTACGCCGTGCCTTGCAAGCCACTGTTCTATACTGTTTTTCTTTGGCATAATCCAACCCGCGTTATTTGTGCTTCCTTAACCATGACTCCGTAACATTATAATACTCTTTAGTTAACTGAGGTATACTTTTAAGGGTCGCCTGTATATTATATTCCTCTTGAAAAAACTTCTTGAGTGGGGTTCTATCTTCCAAAATACGGTTTGGCATTATTGCCCAATACCCGGATTTTGGAAAAAGCAATGCAAAATAATCTGGCGGGCGGAATTTCTTTAAATATTCCTTATCTTTTCCAAAAAGATCCTTATACATAAGCGCTTGCAAATAATAATCCGTAATATGCTTATTTATTGAATTGTTCATAGAATTATAATCTGTTATATCAACATCAGATCCCTTAATATCTGTCATCACCGTCTTTCCTTCAAGAGCAGTGCCCTTCCTGCCAACACTTAATATATCGAATTTCCCGGCAAATCCTATTTTATGAGGAACTCCTTCCACAGAGTTTTTATTTTGAAGCCCAAAATCACTAGGTAGCCCCTCTGCACGCGTATATCTTTCTTTATCAATTACTTCATTATCATCCAGCCATCGCAAAAAATTAGATTGGGAATGGGTTTCGGGGTCATCGTCGTTTGATTTGTATAAAAACGCAAGCCCACCCTGTGAAAGTTTTTTAGGGGTTTTTAGCGATGGGTCAGGTTCCCAATTTGAACTCGGGTGTTGCGCTCGTTCTACTATGGAATATAATTTATCTTCTAATTCTATTCCTGCTTTCATGGGCGCTGTTTGTAATTTTTCTCGAATATAAATATCCTGTTTTGGATTTTTAAAAACGTTTTTTGCCGCATATCTGCTAAATGAAAGATTTTCGCGGCTTGGATCCTGTATAATTGACGCCCCAGGGGAATCAGTTCCAGCCGGAACAAGACGTGAAGTCAGATTCGCTACTCTTTGCCGCTCGTTTGTATCGGGAATTTTCATTATATGCGATTTAACCAATGGCTCTACTTGCTCTTCAGTAATTCCCGTTCCATATCTTGGCGGAGACCTTTTGTAGTATTTTGCGGCCTCTTCCAGATTTGCCTGGGTATTTGTGGCTAAAGCTGCGTCGGTATCGGTCATTATCTCAAATCCTTAAAATTTAATCCTTTGCGCTTTATAGTTGGGGCAGGAGGCGTCGCAGGCGGGGGGGATGCATCGGCAGGAGCGGGCTGTGGAGGAACAAACTTCGGAACGGTCGAGACACCCAATGTTCGAATAGAGGTAGGCGTTGCCTGCGGTGTTGGCGCCGGTTGGTCTTTTTGTGCGGGTGGTGGCGGTGATGCGCGTTGTTCTCCTTTTAAAAATACTTTACTTTGTGCCGGATCAAATTTAATTTGTTCCAATAGTGATTGATCTATTGGAAACTCTGCAATATCGCCCGTTCCATGCGCCTTTACACGAGTAACGTGTTGCCCAGAAGCTTCGTCCCATCGAGTATCCTGAATTTCCCCGGATTTACCTATAGGGGTTTCTTGCAATGCGCTGTGAAGAGCGTCTCTGGATTGCTCCCACTCGGATAACTTTTTTACAAGGGGGTCGTTAACAGTCATTTGTAAATTCTGTTGAGCCCTCTTTACCGCGTTGGTTTGTTTCATATCTTCTAATTTTTGTTCCTCAACTCCAATTTGCGCATTGGTTTTTTGCGTTTCAAGTCCGGTCATTGCCGTTGTTTTTTGAGCATCTGTTTCGGCTTCTTTTTCCTTAATGGCCATCTCCTTTTCGTCCATTTTTTGTTTAAACGCCTCCTTCTTTTCTTCGCGTTGGGCTTCTTTTTGTTTTTCGGCCTTTTCCTCTTTATCGTCGTTTTGTTGTTTAGCGAGTTTTGCCGCTTTTCCCATATTATCAATTTCTATTCCCTTCCTTTTTTCTTCTATTAAGGGGTCAACCGGCGCCTCTTGTTGCCCATACGAATCAGAGGGAACGGGGATATTATATTTTTGAGTAAACGACTGCATAATATTTGGAAGTTTACCTCCTTTGGTTAAAGCTGTAATTATTTCACTACCCATTTGTTTAAACTCCTCTGCGTCTGTACCCAACTCAGCATATCTTGCATTTATTGCCGTTTCTAACTTTTGAGCATCTGCAACCGCCTTTTCCTTTTCTTCAGGGGTTTTTGCAAGGGTTATTGCTTTATCCGCCTCTTTGAGCGCTTTATGCGCTATCTCGGTTTGTTCACAGAAATTAATATATGATGAAGGCAACATGGAAAAGAACTTTGCCGGTGAAGTACCCAACTTCATACCATGCAAAGATCGTGCAGCCTGTTCCGCAGCCTGTGGATTACCAAAAAACTCTTGCAAAAACCTCCTACGCTGATTGATCGGTATTTCAATATATTTGGGTTCGATTCCTTCAGGCATATATTCGGGGTTTTCTTGTTTGATTTGACCTCTTGGGCTTATAAGATAACCGGCGACAATCAAACTATCAAGAAGCTGGTTGGGTGGAGTTGTTTCCTGGGGGCGATTAGAAACTGGCGCAAATTGAGGGGGGAATGCATTAATTTCTTCGTTTTTATTAGAGAACTGTTCCGATTCATCTTGAGGGCCAAAATTAATATTAAAGGCCATATTTGCCCTATGGTTTCTAAAATCTTCTTCTTGCTTTCTTTTCACGTTTTCGTATTTACTAAAACTATTAAATTGGGAATCGCCTTCAGATATATCGGGACGAGGCATGTTTTTTACTAATTGTGGGGCAAAATTAGATAAAAGATGGTATACGTGATCATCAAGTGCATTCATTATAGCTTCTCTATCCTCTTCTTCATCTCCACTAACGTGTGTCATAGCCTCAATCAAATTGCCCATTGCAAGCATATCGGAGGTTTCTGCTGACCAATTATCAAAAACGGCTTGCTTACCTTGTTTTTCCCAAAGATCCTCTGCCGTCTTCGGGTCAACTATACCTTGTTCATGCATATTTCTTATAAACGCATCTTTCAAATAACCGGTATATTTTTTATCCCGTGTTAATTTAGCAAGCAATTGCCCGGCTCTTTGTTGCATGTTTTTAATAGTGTTTGCAGCACTGGTCTGAGCATGATCAATACTCCAATCATCTAATATAGAGGAGTCAGCATAAGATTTTCTAAGAACATCTTCTAAAAACCTATAATGCTGTTTAAGCGGACCCGCCCAACTGCTGTGACTTTTAAGATATGGTTGATATCTACTCATAGAGTCAATAATCTTTCCTCGTTTTTTTATAGGATCAAGTATTTCATCCTTATTTGCCAAAAAAACGTTCGGATGGATCCCTTGTAATGGCGCCAAAATATTACCATACCGCTTTACGGGATATTCGCGGCGTAACGCCTGAATCTCTTTATTATAAATAGCTTCATTTTTAAAATTCTGTGTTTGCCCTTTTGGATTCGCTGCAAAGTCTGCAAGATCTTCCAAAGTGCCTTCCTTGCCGGGCCCGGTTTTATACATACGCGCCGCGGCATTTAGGCCATATGTTGCTGGGTCAGAATCAAGTTCTTGTAAAATTCTAATACGTGTAGTGGCGGGAGCTGCAACATTTGCTTCAAATTTATACCAATCGGCGGTGTTTCCTTTCATATATACGTGTTCAACCATTGGTTCCAAGAATGCCAAATTTTTATGTTGAGGATACATCATATCAAATAATTCAGGATTTTGATTGCGTTCAAATATTAACGCGCGCATTTCCGGATTATTTTTCCAAAATAAGGCTACCTTTTTTAATCGTTTAGCTCGATCTTTAAACCCTGCCTGTTCAGCTGCAGCTACTTGTTCTTCGTACCGTTTTTGGTCTGCGCTTAGGACATCCATAAACTGGCCCAACAATTTTTTGGAAAGGCCCGTGGTATCAACAAGATCCGCCATCTTTAAACCTCTTTAGCATTTTTCTGAACATGCCGTACTTGTTACAAGCTTACCCTTATTTTCGTTTGTGGAAGGAAGAACATGCGCAGGAGTATCATTGAATTCCTCTGCGGCCTCTGCAGATGAAGAGTGTTTGTTAAGAAACTCTTCACAAACCGCTTTAGGGTCCTGGACAACTTCAGGAGTAACTTCGTTTAGATCAGATGCTGTCATCTTGTTCTCATCGGTATTACCAACCACCCCTCTAAGCGCGTCGGAACCCATCCATTTACCTGCTGCTCCACCAATTACACCGCCAAATGGGCCTGCAACCGCTGTTCCCAACCCAGTACCAATCGCCATACCACCAAGTCCACCAGCAACGTTTGCTGCGGATTTCATGGCCTTATCTCCGATGGTTTTTGCACGAGGGTCCATTACGCCTCCTGCAATACCTCCAGATACTGGGTCAATAGTTTCCAATATTCCAGCCGTTTCTACCTGCAGTTTTTTTTTGTGCATATTATCACCTATTTTTTAAGAAAACGCTCAAGAATATCTTCATCGTTTTCCTCATATGAATCCGATATCGAAGGAACTCCGGTAGTTCCATGTTTCTTTCCTTCTTTTGCTAATGCGTCGCCACCCACAGTGGCGCCAATACCCGTTACCATTGGAGTTGTTGCAGCTTCAGCAAGTTTCCCGCCCCACTTACCAATATATTCGCCGGCTCCCTTGAACCCTTCACTAACCGATTGACCAAGAGTTTTAGTTGGGGCAGTTGTTTTTGGAACAGCCCCTCCCGGAGGAGCCGATCCGGGCGTACTTGGCCCAGACGCAGGGCTGTATAGTCCGGTTCCTTTAGGCGCAGGGCTGGATAGTCCGGTTCCTTTAGGCGCAGGGCTGTATAGTCCGGTTCCTTTAGGCGCAGTTGAAGACAACGATTCTTTGGAAGCGGGCGAGAATAACGTTTCTTTAGGCGCAGGCGGGGTGCTACTAGATGGTATATTTGTTGGAGACATAGTCGCACCTTGTACCGCCCCTAGCCCCGCTCTCCCCATTGTTGGCACTCCAGTAAGTTCTGTTCCTATCCTTACAGCACCCCCAATGGGGTCTGTCGCCATGGTATGGCCTATGTCTCTTGCAGCATTGCCTAATCCTGATGATGCTTTTTCTATAGCTCCAGTAGCGGCATTTGTTGCACCACTTGCTAGATCAATTGCCGTTTTATCTACACCCTTAAGAGTATCAAGAGCCCCCTTGGTGTATCCTGTCGCTCCTTCCCCCACTTTATCTATCCCGCTCTTCCACTCACTTCCAAATTTATTTAGCGCATTAACAGAGTTTTGTGTTGCTGGCATATCGGAAGAGGAAGCCTGATAATTTGTTTGAGGTGTGTAACGAGAATATCCAAAATCTTTCACTTCGCTGGTTGGGGGTGTGTAACGAGAATATCCAAAATCTTTCACTTCGCTGGTTGGGGGTGAAGGGGCTCCGGTTCCTGTAACAGAAGATGCCGCGGACTGCGTAGCTCCCTGTGAAGGAAACGACTCGCCTGCCCACTTGCTAATTCCATCAATTCCTTCACCAATCGCTTTTCCAGCGCCTCCTACCATATTACCGGCATTTTGCGCTCCTTGAACCGCCAATGGAGTAACCGCCTTTCCAACACCCTCGCCAAGCGCGCCGCCAACCAACCCTCCTGCTGCGGCATGTGCCGGAGCATCGGGATTTTCAACAACAGAACCAATTGCCCCACCAACCGGGCCCATAAAGGCACCGCCGATCATTGGAAGCAATCCCGCAGTTTCCACAATTTTCTTATCTTTATCGCGTTCAAACTCTTCAGTCGCAGGACCACTAAGATACTTTATTTTAACTTTAAGAATAGGATGAAGATGGACTATCTGCCCGCCTAAAACGCGCGTTTTTTTCTTCTTTTCATCGTCATCATCACTACCTGCAGCCATTTTATCAATTGCCGCATTTACGCCATTACCAATACTTTCAATTGTAGATCTTGGATTAAGACTTTCGCCAATGCCTATTTTACCTCTTTTCCTTGAATCCCGTATTGCGTCTCTTTTATCCCTTACAACCGTCGCCGCCCCTTTTACTAATCCTGGGACAGTTGCTCCTATTACAGCGGTAGCGGCTGGTACTGCTAATGCGGCTAATGGTATTGCCATCAATAATCACCCGAATCAATATGATCTTTAACTATCTGCATCACCGTTTCAGCATCAAGAGACGGGTGCTCTTTTTTCTCCTTAATAAACATCAATTTTTTTAATGCATCGTCGAGTCCAATACCACTCGAGGTATTCCCACGAGCATTAAGAAACTGGTCGATCTCTTGCCCGCAATCGGGAGCATCTCCGGATACATCCGCAAAAGCATCAACAAGATGTGGAAATTGTACGCCGATAAACGATTGCTGCCTTTCAGGAACTATCGTAGAAGAATTATCTTGTTTCATC
>Ga0172370_10010557_pt1 | contig 10569 bp, 12 predicted proteins | sample LakKiv5m_FD_114538 | JGI IMG/M metagenome (GOLD analysis project Ga0172370, IMG submission 114538) | Freshwater microbial communities from Kabuno Bay, South-Kivu, Congo - kab_022012_11.5m | ecosystem: Environmental > Aquatic > Freshwater > Lake | place: Democratic Republic of the Congo...
ATTGAGGAAGCGAAAGCAAAATATATCGCTTATAAAACATCAACAAACTTTACCGATGTGCACCTTCAGCAGTCAGGAGTAAAAATATATCTCAATGTAAAAAGTGGACAACTTAATGATCCTCAGAGTTTAGCTCGCGATTTAACAAAACCAAAACATATTGGACATTGGGGCAACGGCGACTATGAAGTAAAACTTGAAAGTGAAGGAAATTTAGAAGCAGTCTTTGCGCTTATTAAGCAAAGTTATGATTTGAATAAGTAATTTTATGGCAACAAAATCATTAAATAAAAATCTACGCAATGCAAGTAAAGCAAAAAAAGACGAGTTTTATACTCAAATTGTTGATATTGAAAAAGAACTAAAACATTATAAAGAACAGTTTCTGGGTAAGGTTGTTTATTGTAATTGCGATGATCCATATGAGAGCAACTTTTTCAAATATTTTGCTAGCAAATTTAAAGAGCTTGGCTTAAAAAGACTTATTGCTACTAGCTATAAGCCATCTCCCATAGCCAATACACAATTAAATTTATTTGGCGAGTGTATGGCACTATCCACACCCAAAGGACGCCCTAAAGTAACGGCTAACAAATTTATTATCAATGAAGTTAATGATGTAGATGGTGACGGTGCATTTGATTTGAGTGATATAGCAGAACAACTTAAGGCCAACAAAAACAATGAATGGCTACCGCTTAAAGGTGAGGGGGATTTTAGAAGCGAAGAAAGCATAGAACTATTAAAGCAAGCCGATATAGTCGTAACCAATCCACCGTTTTCGTTATTCCGTGAATATTTGGCTCAACTGATGGAATACAAAAAGAAATTTTTAATTCTTGGCGATCAAAATAACATAACCAAAAAAGACATTTTCAAATTTATTAAGGAAAATAGAGTATGGCTTGGTTACGATAATGGCGGTACAAAGTGGTTCCAAGTGCCAGATGATTATGATATTGCAACCGAGTCAAGAAAAAAAATTGTAAATGGAGTCAAATACTTTAGTATGGGAAGAATTTTGTGGTTTACCAATCTTGAAACTACTAAGCGACACGAGAATATTGTGTTGTATAAAAAATATGTGCCAAAAGAACATCCCAAGTATGACAATTACAATGCCATTAACATTGACAAGGTTTCCGAAATCCCAATGAATTATAATGGAGTGATGGGTGTTCCGATAACATTTATTGATAAATATAATCCCGAACAGTTTGAGCTACTTGGGATTATGAATACAGGCGAGAAAAATATAGGCATAAGATACAAAGGAACACTACATGGGAGACCGCTTGTGAATGGCGTTGAAAAGTTTCTTCGTATTTTAATAAAAGCAAAAAAACTAAAAAAATAATATGAAAATCGATCTACAAAAAATTAAAATTCGAAAAGTTATTGATGGCTACAAAGATAGTGCAGAGGAAGGCGTTGTAGCTTACGGAGGAAAGCTTGATATTCGTCCGAAGTATCAGCGCGAATTTGTGTACAAGGAAAAACAGCGCGATGCCGTTATAGAAACCGTAAAAAAGGGTTTTCCGTTGAATGTGATGTATTGGATGATTAGAGATGATGGCGGTTACGAAGTATTGGACGGACAACAACGCACTATCAGTATCGGGCAATATGTTACTGGCGATTTTTCTCTGGACAACCGTTTTTTCCATAACTTAACCAAAGAGGAGCAGGATAAAATTTTGGATTACGAATTGATGATTTATCTTTGCGAAGGAAGTGATAAAGAACGAATTGAATGGTTTACAGCCATAAATACATACGGAGAAAAAGTAAATGCGCAAGAAATTCGCAACGCGGTTTATACTGGTCCGTGGCTTTCTGACGTCAAGCGCAATTTTAGTAAAAGAAACTGCGTAGCTTATTTACTTGCTAATGACGGAGGACAATTGGTCAGCGGGGACACAGTTCGTCAAGAATACTTAGAGACTGCACTTTCGTGGATCAACGACGGCAAAATTGAGGATTATATGGCAAAACACCAGCATGATAAAAATGCTGATGAGCTATGGGATTATTTTCAAAATGTTATTGCTTGGGTGCGAGAAATTTTTACAAACTATCGGCGTGAGATGAGTAATGTGCCATGGGGTGTGTTATATAACCAATTCAAGGGCAAAAAGTTTGACTCAAAGAAACTGGAAAAGGAAATAACCGAACTGATGCAAGACGAAGATGTAACTAAAAAATCTGGTATTTACGAATATGTTTTGACTAGAAATGAAAAGTTTTTGAATATCCGCGCTTTCACCGACAAGATGAAGCGGGAAGCGTATGAGAGGCAAAAAGGAATTTGTCCGCACTGCAAAGGTAAAAACAAGAAAAAGAAATGGGAAATTGAAGAAATGGAAGCCGACCACATAACACCATGGCACGAGGGCGGAAAAACTATTGCCGAGAATTGTCAGATGCTATGCAAAGAACACAACCGAACTAAATCTGGGATATAAAATATTATGAAAATTTTAGTTTTTCTACAAGGCACACTAATAATGCACAAAAGCGCAGTTGGTAAAACCCGCGAGGAAATTGTTGAACAAGGCAAAGCACAAGGAGAATCAGTGCGCGATTTTGCCTCTTATGTGCCTATCGGAAATTCCGTTGATAAATTGAACAAATGGGCAAAACGAGGGGCAGAAATTTTTTATTTGAGTGCATTGACCGAAAACAAAAAGGCCAGAGGCGATGAAATTGTTGGTAAAGATGGCCTAAAACTAGACCAAGAAATTTTGAATAGATACGGCTTTCCAAAAGGTGAAATTTATCATCGCCAAAAAGGAGAAAATTATGCTCAAATCGCCGAGAAAATTACGCCCGATATTTTAATTGAGGACGATTGCGAAAGTATCGGTGGCGCAAAAGAAATGACAATAACTTTAATAAAGCCAGAAATTAAACAGCGGATAAAATCAATCGCTATCAAAGAGTTCGGAGGGGTTGATCATTTGCCAGACGACTTGAGTCAATTGCTTAATTATGGAAACTAAAAATTTGAAAAACAAAAAAGAATTTTTTATTTCCCCAACTTCGCCGTTCCATTTCGACGGCACTTTTCACAAACCCTCTCATTTCCCCGACAAATTGGACGATTGGGAAACCGGTAAGTATTGGCAAGCTGTTAGAATTGATAAAAAAATATTTGGCCTCAAAATTGAAAATAAAAGCGAAGCGCAAAAGCCAAAGATAAAGGTTTCAGTTTATTACGACAAAGGCGTTTCTGATAAAGAAATTGAGAATATAAAGCAAGAGGTTGTTTGGCGTTTTGACTTAAACGCAGATTTAAAAGAATTTAACAAGCTTGCCAAAAACGATAAACGCTTTTATCCAATTTTCAAAAAATGGCTGGGGATGAGAAATTCTAGTTCAGAAGATTTGTATGGGTTACTTATTGTTGCGGTGGTTTTACAAAATGCCACAGTTAGGCGAACAGTGCAAATGATGAACGCCTTGTTGGATAATTACGGCACGAAACTAAAGTTTGACGGCAAAGAAATATTTGCAATTTGGCTTCCCGAAAAACTAGAAAGTGTTTCTGAGCAAAACCTTCGAGATTTGAAAATTGGATATAGAGCAAAATTCATAAAGCGTTTATCGCAAGATTTTGCCGTAGGCAAAATTGACGAACAGAAACTTCGGGAACTTGATCAAGAGAGCGCAAAAAAAGAATTATTAAAGTTGTATGGTGTGGGTCCAGAAACCGCTCGCATACTCCTTTTTGAAGTCTGTCATCAATATAATACTTTTGACCATATTGCGCCTTGGCAACAAAAAATATATTCCCAACTATTTTACAAAAAACCTTTAGTATCGGCAGAAAAAATTCGAGACGATATTATAAAACAATATGGCGAATATTCTATGCTCGCGGTTCATTATATTTGGGAAGATATTTTTTGGAGAAGAAAAAACGAGAAAATTGACTGGCTCGAAAAAGAAATCCGACTTTGATTTTATCTGATAATCTGGTAAATTAAAGATGTAAAAGGCGGCGCGCCAGCTTCGCTGGCACGAAATTCGGCGGCGGCGGAAAAATCGGAATCGGAAAGCGAGGGCGGGCAAAAATTCCTTCCCCCCAACCCCCTTCCTTTTTGCCCGCCCGAGCGTTCGGTTTCTGCCGCGCGAAGCGCGGAAATCATTCGGAGTTTCGTTCAAAAAAGGTTCGAGCTTCGTTCAGTAATTGCGACCATAATTTTTTAGAATAATTAATGTATGAAGTTCTACATCGCTTCACGAGTAAAAAATAAGCAATTAGTAAGGAAGATCCACAAAACATTAACTAAATTAGGACACGAGGTACTTTCAGATTGGGTAGATGAGACAGATATTATTCCGTATGAAAAGCACATTGAAGCATCAAAAATTCGGGCCATAGAATGTGCAAAATACAGTAGTGAGTGCGATGTCTTTATACTAGTTTCAGATGAAAGTGGAGCGGGTATGTACACTGAGCTAGGAATTGCTTTGAATTCAAACATATCAGGTAACAAACCTAAAATTTATGTAATAGGGGATTATGTAAACCGTTCAGTATTCTTCTTTCACCCGTTTGTAAAAAGATTTAAAACTATGGACGAGGTACTTGAAGATCTAAAATAGTTGCAAACACCGTCCACTAAGGCCGGCCACCGAAACTCACAAATCCAATATTTTTAGACCCTTCAAAGTCAAAAACTAATTAGTTTTAGCAGGAGCCGGTTGAGTTCCACCCACACCTGAATTTCCCATAGGATTGAGCGGATTCTGTTGAATATCCTGAGCAATCACACTACCATCCGGACTTGTACTTCCGAATACTCTTATAGTATCCCCAACCTTCAGATCAGCCACAGCGCCTTGACTAGCTTTACTTACTGTCGTTGTCTGTGAAAATAAGACAATTTTGCTACTCCCATCATTTAATTTAACTGTAATACTTTTATCATCCTGGGATAGTATTTGTCCGACTAGCGGTCTGTAACCCTGCATGCCCAACCTTTGTTGACCGGTATTTTTTCCTTGAGCTTGTTGTCCTTGTCTATTGTTGCTTTCAAGCCTTCCACCCCTATTCGCCTGACTATTACCAAATTGTTTAGTCTGCTGGTACTTCATTCCCACTACAAATCCTGCCGCGGCTCCTGCAACAATCAATACAATCAAAACCGAAATAATTACTTTTGTTTTATTCATAACTTATGCTCCTTATTCGTATCTTAGCGCCTCAATTGGCTGTAGTTTAGCCGCTTTTTGCGCCGGATACCAACCAAATACGACTCCTATTACTCCCGAAACACCCAATGCTAGCACAATAGAATGAACGGCAAGTGTAAACGGGAGTTTAATTAAACTCGATATAATATACGACACCAGACTACCAAGCAGCGTTCCCAAAATACCGCCGGCGAAGGTAAGAATAATTGCTTCAATTAAAAACTGCGTTATTATTAACTTCTTTTTTGCACCTAGAGCTTTTCTAAGACCGATCTCGCGAGTTCTTTCGGTCACCGTTACAAGCATGATGTTCATAATACCTATACCTCCAACTATTAGTGAAATGGCCGCAATTCCCGAGAGTAGGGCAGTGAGAGTACTTGTAATCTGGTTTGCCGCACCAAGAATGTCGCTTTGAGAAAGTATAGAAAAATCCGCACTTTCCGGATCACTTAGTTTGTGACGGGCAAGTAAGAAATAGCCAATTTGATCCTGAGCATTTGTCATGTCTGCTTGCGAAGTGGCTTCAACAGAAATTGTTGATATATAATCAAGACCAAACAATTGCTTTTGAGCAGTGCTAATTGGAACAAATACGGTATCGTCAGGATTCTGGAAGCCGCTGCCTCCTTTTGAAACTGTTACACCGATTACTTTTAGTAGCTGGTTGTTTATTTTTATAGTTTGGCCTACAGGATCAGCACCGCCGCCAAAAAGGTCTGCAACAACGGTCGGTCCAAGCACCGCTACTTTACTCATTGAGTCAACATCTCTTTGTGCAATAAAACTTCCGGAAGATAGCAAGACGTTCCTGACCTGCTCGTAAGTTGGGGTGACACCTACCACTTGTGTGTTTGTATTGTTTTTTCCTGCAACAACTTGAGCCCGTCTGGAAAGTTCAGCAGAGACGTTTTTAACATAATTTAGCTGTGCACTGTTTGCCATTGTTAGCGCATCTTCAAGAGTCAAAGTTATAGAACTGCCGACAGCACTCCTAACACCGCCGCTATTTTGCGAACCAGGCATTACAGTAAGTAGATTAGACCCCAGTGACTGAATTTGTGTCTCAACTGACTTCTGGCTGGCCTGACCCAAGGAAATAAGCGCAATAACGCTGCCCGTCCCGATGATAATTCCAAGAGTTGCAAGGGCAGTACGCATCTTATTTAATGTTAACGATCCCACAGCTTCTTCTAGTAATTCAAGTATATCCATACACTCACTTAGTAACCTTTCTAAAAGTTTTGTTTACCTTATCTTCAAAAACTTTCCCGTCCTTAATATGAATTATCCTTTTTGAGTGCTCTGCAATATCGGGCTCATGCGTGATCATAACAATTGTGTGCCCTTCTTCATTAAGTTTTTGGAATATGCCCATTATTTCTTCAGCTTGTACAGACGCGATATTGCCTGTTGGTTCGTCTGCCAACAAAATACTTGGTTCCATTGAAATGCCACGCGCAATGGCAACACGCTGTTGTTGTCCTCCTGACAGTTGGTTTGAGTGGTAGTACATTCTGTCTTCCAACCCAACCATTTTCAAATATTTTTTTGCCTTTTCCTCCCTTTCTTGTTTTGAAATTCCGGCATACGCCATCGGTAACATCACGTTTTTAAGAGCCGTGGTTCTTGGCAACAAATTAAACGCCTGAAAAATAAAGCCTATCTTTCTATTTCTTACCCCAGCTAATTCGTCATCAGACAAATTTCCAACATTCTCACCATCCAAAATATATTCTCCGGTAGTTGGTGTGTCTAACGCACCCAAGATATGCATAAGGGTTGATTTGCCACTACCCGACGGTCCTGTTATTGCAACAAATTCGCCTTTCTCGATTTGAAAAGAAACGTCAGTAAGAGCAACGGTTTCAATAGCTTCGCTCTTATATATTTTTGAAATGTTGTTAAGTTTGATCATACCAAAAGTGTTAGTGACCGGCGTTTCTACCTGTACCGCCAAAACCACCTCTAAGGTTAAAGATCGATGTACCTGTGGACGAATTGCCAGAAGTCGAAGAAATCACAGACGTAATTACCTCGTCCCCCTCATTTAAGCCTGAAACAATCTCCGTGGAAGTGTCCGATGCAAGCCCTGTAACAACAGGTATGTATGTAAGTTTTCCGTCAGTCAATGTCCTTACAACTGTTTCGTCATTTTGAGTTTGCACAGCGCTTGTCGGAACATACAAAACGTTATCCTTTGAATCAATAATTATGTTTGCGGCAGCTGACATATTTGCATAAATCTCGGGACTTTCGATATCAAGGATTATCGTTGTTGGGTAAGTTGTTACACCCGATGATACCGAACCTGTTGTGTTTATACTAAAAACCTGGCCTGTAAAAGTTTTGTCGGGAAACGCATCAAAAGCGAGGGTTGCTTTGTTCCCAACCTTTACTTTTGGGATATCAATCTCTGTCAGGGCCACGGATACAACAGGGAAGTTAGACGTAGTAATGTTTGCAATATTTTGAGAAAGATTCTGAGATGAAGAAGAAACTGCCTGTGCGGGAATAACGGAGCCTACCTCTAAAGATAACCCTGTTATAGTTCCGGAAATTGGCGCGTTAATGGTAGGCGATACGTTTTGGAGGGATAGCCACGCACTTGTCAAAGACAGATTAGATTGATTTATTACGTCCTGCTGCAAATAATATTTCTCTTCTGCCGCTTTTTTCTCGGAGTTAAGCTGTCTGTATATTGCATCATCCGAGGCCTTACCCTTGTTTACAACATTTTTAAGAAAATTCTGCTGGGCAGTAATCATGGAACTGCGCAACGTAAGTTCATTGGTTTGAGCCGAGGCCAAAGAATTTTTAGCATTTTGGTATGAAGAAAGCTGCTGAATATACTTTTGGTAAGAACTTTGATCAAGCTCCAAGGTTGCAATGCTTTGACCAACCTTGACAGTATCACCATTTTTTACAAAGAGTTTGGTGATCTTACCGGATACTTGTGTAACAATGGGCGTGTTGTTTGCAGAAGAAACCTGGCCCGAACCGGTAACGGTTGCTACCAAGGAACCTCTTTGTACACTTTCAGTTTGGTACTGCGCTTCAGTAGTTTTTTTAAAACCGTATTTGGAGAACAGCCGGTAACCAATAATAATGACGATAACAAGAACGGCCAATCGGACAAGCCAACCAAATTTACGACGTTTATTAGTATTCATACTAGTTAATGGGCAGATCCGTTAAAATTGAGTGAACCGGACGGTGCGATTGCATTATATACCTCCAAACATGTACACAATATGAATACGATATTTTCAAAACAATGGCAGTATGTTTGCAAACCAATCTGAACACACCAAGAGTATAATCAAAAAGTATAAACTGCCTGAGGATAAACCGTCTATGGTAACCGATCATACCAATTTCATATGCAGTAAGTGCGGACAAAAAGTATCGCTGCAAGCTCCGGGAACAAAAAACCGTAATCACTGTCCGTTTTGCTTATACTCATTACACGTAGATATTGAGATAGGGGATAGGCAGGGGCAGTGCAAAGGCCTCATGCAACCAGTAGCAAGAACTTTGAAAAAAGACGGGGAAGAAGTTTTGATACACAAATGTTTAAAATGCGGGCAAATACGAAAGAATCGAATTGCCGGCGACGACAGCTTTGAAGGTGTTGAAAGCCTATCGGTTGTGGACTTTAACTCAATAGAGTGATTAAATTTACGTATGGACCAGAGCGAGTTTTATAAGTTTGAGGTAGATAATCTCATCAATGAACTGACTTCACAAATAAACTCAAACAGGCAGATTTACGAACGGGTAAAAGAAGAGGAATTTGATAAAAAAATACACGAAAAAATCAATTCGATAAGAGAAAACCTCCGCCACCAAATCAGAACACACAAACAGTATCTAGCCGGACTTGAAAGTGGGTTGATAAGCTTTTCTCTAACTATTCCGGACGATACTTCGATAACTAAAAAGGACCAACTTATCTTAATGCAGGTAGAAACTGACAAAAAAATTGTTTTAAATTTACGCAGTATGGATATACTTGCAAAGCTTTACACCGTTCCGTGGCGAACAGAACAGGTAAAAGCTCACGAGATCATCCGCAGCATGTTGCTGCACGAATCCTACTTTTTGGGCAGAAACTCGGTTTTGGTAGATTTTTTAGGGTTGACCAGTCTTACTAACGCCGAAGAAAGCTGGAATAGCCAACAACCGCCAGCTAAGAACGGCTAAGTATCGCTTAGGGCGTATGACTTTATGGTCTAAAATAAGCTAATCACCCATTACTTTTTTTCAGATTTTATGCTATGTTTCTTATGCCCACTATGGATAAAAAATACTTTATACGAAACGGCAAGGTTATAAAGCGTTTCGACGATACGTTCTCCCCTCAAAGCACCGGTTACAGTCCGGAGTATGTTAGTAATATTTTCTTTCCGGAGAAACAACATAAACTAAGTTTGGGCCAAAAAGCATATTATCTAAGTGCGGATATCGGTAATATGCTCAATAAACTATTTAGCGATCTTGAAACAGCTGTAAGAAACTTATTTAGCAAAAACTTTAAAAAAAGGCATGCACAGCGCTGGATATTTGCTTCCGTTTCGCTGTTTCCGTTAGTTGCATTTGTGTACCTTTTTACACCACCGCAACTAAAAGTATCAAATCTTAAGAGATACTATGCGTACACTTCAAAACCGATGAGAATTGACGAAGCCTCTTCAGATGTGTACATTCGCGACTCGCGCTCTCAAAGAATCAACGAGGTATTTAAGTATTACAAATGTCCGTTGGAAGGCATGGGTGAGGTTTTTGTACACGAGGCGGATAAAAACAATATTCCGTGGTGGCTTGTGGCTTCGGTTGCATTTCAGGAATCAACATGCGGCAAGTTCACTCCAAAGATCGACGGTCAGGAAACATACAATGCCTGGGGCTGGGCAGTATATGGCGATAACAAACACGGTTTTGAGAACTGGGCTAGGGGAGTTGAAACCGTTTCAGCCTACATGTATCAAAGATTCTTTTCCCGAGGCATTACAGATACCTGCGACATAATGAAAGTTTATACGCCACCTTCAAACGGTTCTTGGTGTAAAGGCGTTGACTATTTTGGAGATATTATCCAAAGCTATAAGAGCCCAAACACTGCGGGAATAGCTGAAGCAAAAGACTAATCAGAGTACAAAACCGCGATTTTCAACGCAACGCCGATTTTTCCAATATTTTCAAGCTAAATGGTAAAATCTATGTTGTACTCACTGGAAACACGGGCAAGTGGCGGAACTGGCATACCTGCCTGCGCAGGCAGGCGCGCATGAAAATGTACAATGTATACATACTTAAAAGTAAGAAATTCGATTGGTACTATGTTGGGATGGCTTCAGACATTAG
>Ga0172370_10010558_pt1 | contig 10568 bp, 9 predicted proteins | sample LakKiv5m_FD_114538 | JGI IMG/M metagenome (GOLD analysis project Ga0172370, IMG submission 114538) | Freshwater microbial communities from Kabuno Bay, South-Kivu, Congo - kab_022012_11.5m | ecosystem: Environmental > Aquatic > Freshwater > Lake | place: Democratic Republic of the Congo...
AAGGGATTACCGAAAAATAAGGCAGCAATATTTTGAAAAACAAACAGCAGATAAACGCAGATGAACGCAGATTTGTTGCCTGTTTTTATAGGTAAAATTGGATATGTTGTTTTTCCGTGACCCCTAAGTGGGCAATCTTTCCACCTTCGCCTTTTCGATGGGGATTATAGCGGGTAAGGGGGTTGGATGTGGGGGAGGATAACGGTGTTGCATGGAGAAATGTGATGCGCCGGGAAATTTATGACATATTTTTAATAATTTCTAAAAGTTCCTTGGTAGTATATATCTTAACTTGGTTCTGCTGTTGGAATCCTTTATCTTCGCTCCATATTCCATCAACTTTAGTCTTCATAGCCAGCGCCAGAAAAGGGGCATCATCCGGATCAATATCTTTCATGATTTCTTTTGCCTGAATATAGCAATCAGAATATTCTTCTTTTGGATAAATAGTAATTCGCGTAAATAGCATATCCATCACATATTGCAGATCATTAGGTGCGAGTTTTGCTTTCTTTTTGATAAGATCAATATGCTTTAATAATTCAGCAAAAGTGTATTCTGGCGATATGAATTCAATATTTGAATTCATTAAAATATGGCGCCTTGCTGAGTTGGATATGAGGGAAGATATTATAATATTAGTATCTATCACCAGTCTCATTTCCCAACTCACTCGATGTCGTGTTGTTCTCTTACGGCCTTTTTAATAAGTCTTCCAATCTGGGCTGCATCATCCTCGGTCAATTCACTTTTATCCAGTATGCTGTCAACTAACTGAATTCTTCGGGCATACTCCCACATAGCATTTCTTGCAATGACACTCCATTTTATTTCTTCATGATGTTTTATGACAGTGTAAAGGTCATTTGGAACTGATAATGTCATGGTTGGCATAGTTCATAATATGTGTATACACATATTTATGATTTCCTCAATACTTTATTTTGGATCTTTCAGTTTAGCTCTAAGGTAAGCATTACAATAATAGAAGATGTGCTGCTGCAAAGAAACTTGTCAGAATTAACGCCACAGGTATTTTCAAACTGTTATTCCAATAAATATATTGTTACATAGTACAATATAGTAAAACGTGTTTTGGAAAATGTTAAGCACATCTTAACAGACGATACTCATTTTGACGAGGTCAGCTATTTGAAAAAAATTAACCTCAAAACGGCTTTAAAATTGGCCAGGTGAAAAAAGAAAGTTAAAAACCTCTTCATTTATGTTTTTATAAACTAGAATTCTCATCTTTTCCTTGAAAGTTCCAATGTCTCATTCAATTTGACCAGAAACTCCTCCTTCGGAAGATACCCGGGTATCCTTGAAAATTCGTGTCCATCTTTATCAAAGAAGATCATATATGGTGATGTTCGAACGTTCAGGTTAAGAGCAGCCTTTTCTTGTTTGATTGTGTCTATGGATATTAAAACAAATTCCCTGTTCAGGATATCTATGATTCTTTGATCCGTCAGTGATTCTTCTTCGAAAATGATGCACCAGTAACATGTTTGCGACCTGAAATAAACAAAGACTGGTTTACTCTGGTTTTTTGCTTCCCCGATACCGAGCTCAATGGAAGTATGAAAAGTCAGCCCCCCCAGTTTGATATATCCGGTATCAATTTCCTGCGTTGAATTTTCCCACCAGAAAGCAATTGAAAAAAGGATAGTTCCAATTGCAATTATTGATAATAGTTTATAAGTTGGTGTCATTGTAATGCGTTAATTATTTATTTTTTTGTTTACATCGTCTGCAAAATTATATATACTTAACTTTGTCTATATGAGAAAATAATGGATTTTGATATTGGAAAACAAATCTCAACTTTTTTCAAATCCCGCAAACTTGCCATAATACTTATTGTTCTTATCATTCTTTTTTCAATATTAGGCACATATATACCCCAGAAATCGCAGATCAAACCTGAGTTCTTTGATATATGGGAGAAAAATAATCCAACACAGGCGCAAATTTATGATTTCCTGGGATTAAATCATATTTATTCATCATTTATATTTATAAGCATAGCAACTCTGCTTTTTATCAATACACTGTTTTGCACAAAAGGCATGTTCACCAACGCAATGCGGCGAATAGACACAGTTACACAATTCCAGAAAAAAACGTTTATCAGCAGTCTTGATAAAAATACACTGATCAAAACGAAAAAAAATGAAATGGATGTTATTTCATCGGTCAAATCAGTTCTTTCGTCAAATGGCTATAGGGTTTCCATTAATAAAAATTTAATATTTGCGCAAAAGAACAGGATTGGAGTTTTGGGGATACCGCTTTTCCATATTTGTGTTATGTTACTGATGCTGGCTGCTGTTTATGGCAGTACCGGACGTATGGAGGGAGACATGCGTTTGATAGAAGGACAAAATCTTTCAGAAGATCATGGCAATTATATGTTCATAAATGAAGGTCCTTTCTTTTATGAGAATCACCAGAAATTCGATATTTCCCTGGAAAAATTTTATGCTGATTATACAGATGAAACCGGTACACCTAGAGGATCTGCTGGAAAAATTACAATAATAGAGAATGGCCGGAAGATGAAAACGGATATTGTTTATTCCAACCACCAGATGACCTATAATGGCTATACTTTATTAGGAAATGTTTATGGCCTTGCACCATTATTGATCCTTCGAAATCCTGATGGATCGGTATATTCCGGTTCTTATATTACTGCCATTGACCAGGATAAAAGCAAGAGATATGTTTCGTTTTTTGATCTGGGAAATACCGGGCTTGAAGCAGGATTAATGGTTTATATGACCGTTCCGCTGACATCGAAAATCACGGAATCTGAAGTTTCGCAGGAACCCATTCTTTTTTTGAAGATCTTTGATAAAGGAACGCAAATTTACAATGGGACAATGCACCTGAATGACACAGTTCAAATAGGTGATAAGACGCTGGGTTTTTATGATATAAAATACTGGAGCAATTTCTATGTGGTCAAGGATGACAGCGTCTCTTTAATCCTGCTGGGATCAGCGCTTATGACACTAAGCCTTTTTATTTTTTATTTCATAGTTCCTAAAAGGATTTGGGTGGAGGTCTTGGACAATGAGAAAAATGGAATAAGGGAAATTTATATGGGGGGAAAGTCTGATAAATTCAGGTCATTATATGAAGAAGAATTTTCAGGAATTATAACTGATATAGAAAAAGAGGTTTAATATGTCAAAAGAAAACATTCCCCCATCTATTTTGAGCGAAACAGAAGCGCTGCGTCATCAACTGACCGAGGACATTCTTGGATTTATCGAGGCTGGCGTTGATGCCAAACTTCCAAGCTTTAACGACTATGCCATGCGATTGTTTGCCCTGCACTATGACAGCAACCAGCTCTTCCGTGAGTTTAGTGATTTGAAGAAGGTACATCCTGGTGACATCGATCGCTGGGAAGATGTCCCGATGGTTTACAATGACGTATTTAAGACACACATAGTGGCGTCCTTTCCTCTTGAGAATGCGGTCATGGCCTGTCTCACAGGCGGCACAACCAGCCTCACGCAACGGGGACGCATCTTTCGCGACGAGGATGGCAAGCGCCTCGTGTTCGCAGCCAACCGGGTAATGACAGGTGCATACCTGTTCCCGGATTTTGAGGCAGGGAAGCGCTGCCGTATCCTTATCCTTGCACCCAGTCCCCAGCTTGCCCCATCGATGGGAATGGCAGTCGGGATGGAGCAAACACGCCAGGCTTTCGGCACACCCGACAGCATGTTCCTGTTAGGAAAGACGGGTATCGATATCAAGGGTCTCCTTAAGGCTCTTCGTGAATCGGAAGCAAGCGGCGTACCAGTGGCGCTTATAGGTGCAACATCGGCCTACGTGTATTTCTTCCAGGCCTGCCGTCGCAAGAAGATATCCTTTTGCCTCCCACCCGGAAGTCGCATATGCGACGGGGGAGGCTACCGAGGACGATTCGGGAAAGTGACCCGTGAGGACTACTATGGGATGGTGGAAGAGATACTTGGCATTCCACAGTCCCACTGTGTCAATGTTCTTGGTGAAGCGGAAACTGCGACGAACCTTTTTGATGATGCCCTGCGCCGACATGTTTTGAGGCTGCCCCCGCAAAAGCGCACAAGACCTGTGCCTCCGTGGTCGCGTGTCCTTGCGATGAGCATCGATGACTTAAAGCCGCTGCCAGATGGGGAGGTCGGTCTCCTTGCACACTGGGATCTTGCTAACGTACCGACAGTACTTGCGGTCATAACCGACAATCTTGGTTATACCACAGATGGCGGATGCGAAATGGTAGGTCGTGCGAAGATAGAGAATGGAAAGGTTTCACCACTCCCTGATGAACAACCCATCAACCCGATGGGTGACTCAGCGATCTTTAGGATGCTTGAGACTTACGTGAACTTCTCGATTGAATTAAAAATGCTCATGGCTAAGGATCCAAAAGTTGCGCCCAGTGAGCGCGAAGAGATCGAGGCCAGGCCGGGTTCTGTTCCTTCCTGCCCGCAGGTAGTGGATGAGATCCTTGTCTCGCAAGCCAATGCTGAGGCTGCAAAGTTGCGGGATGAATCTTTGAACGCTTTTAAGGAACAGGCAGAGCGTCCTCTGGATTGGTATAAATCCAGGGCTGATGAGCAGGTGCTTGAGGATCACCCGAAAGGTCTTAAATCAGAGAAAAAGGGAAAGAAAAGTTAGGTTTCTCTTTATAATTAAGAAAAATGTGCATGAACTGTGAGAAGTGATGTCTTGCTCAATTAGTGACCTAACCGCTCCCACCGACCATGGCTTTATTTACCAGCACATGCGGCGAACCATCGCTCACAGGCACAAGCTGTCCTGCTTTCCCGCATCGTCCTGAATTCATTTCCAGGTCATTTCCAACAGCAGTCACATTATTTAATATTTCAAGAGTATTGCCGGACAAAGAAACATCCCGAAGAGACGTTGTAAGCTCTCCGTTCTTTACGATGAACCCGCGCTCGGCATTGAACTGGAAAACACCTTCACCGGGATTCACCTGGCCTCCGCGCGATCCTTTCAGGTATATACCGTCTTTAAGTTCAGATAGCATTTCCTCAAATTTCATCCCATCGGGGGCTATGAAGGTGTTGCTCATTCGTATTACTGGACGGGCATATCCCTGGGCGCGGGAATTTCGGCTTTCACCGCCAAGCTTTCCCGCGGTCTCTCGTGAATGGATAAAGGATTTAAGGACCCCATCCTGTATCAATGTAGTCCTCTTTGATCCCGCCCCTTCGTCATCGAATGGATAATATCCATATTCATGAAGAGAAGGGTCATCAAATACCGTAATAACAGGAGATGCTATTTGTTGGCCAATTTTACCTGAAAGTATGGAATTTCCTTCAAGAACATGGTCGGCTTCCACAGCATGACCTACAGCCTCATGAATAAAAACACCTGCAAGTTCCTGGTCAAGGATAACGGGATATGTTCCTGCTTTTGGAGTGGATGCAGACAGAAGCTCAATTGCAGTAGTTGCGGCTTTTTGTGCAAGCTCAAAGGCATTGTGTTTTTTAAACAGCTCAAAACCCATAACTCCAAACCTGCTTTCCCTTCCGATCTGGTAAACGCCTTCGGACTGGGCTACTGCACTGATTGCAAACCCTATGCGGTTTAACGTATATTCACAATCAAGCCCTTCTGAACTTGAATATTTTACATTAATGAGTGATTCGGAATATACTGCATTCGTGCTCTTTATTCCTTCTATTTTGGCATTTTGTTCTATTTCAAGGAGCAATTTGACCTTGTCTTCAATAGGAATATCCCTGGGATTTTCCTTGACTTTAGGAAGATCCTTAATGTCAGGCTTATTTATGGGAGCAAGTTCGATAAGGCTTCTTGGACTTCTATTTCTTGCAGCTTCGGCCAGCCTTCCTGCGGAGGATTTGGCTGCTTCAAGATCATCTATAACGCCATCCAGGGAGACAAAACCCCATGAACCGTGATCAAGAACCCTTACAGCAGCCCCACTTCCGAAATTGTTTGAAATCTCGCGGATCTCTCCATTGTCAATTTGGATGGAAGTACTGACGCTCTTCAGTATACGTGTATCAAAAAAATCCATGAATTCTCACACTACTACAATGGGTTTTGTTTCAGTGATGGGAATATTGAATTTCGTTCGTGAAGCGAATTTCTTAAGGGTCGCTATAAGACCTTCCTTTTCTCCGCCTACGAGACTATATTCAAGTACTTCTTCAATATTTGATACAGGGATGATTCTTATCTTATCCTTATATTCATCTTCAATTAGTACGTCTCCCATATTCGATTTAGGAATAATGATGGTCTTTATTCCAGCCAGGGCCGCAGCTTCTATTTTATATGTAACGCCGCCTACAGGAAGAACATCGCCCCTGACAGAAAGTGAACCTGTCATTGCTACTGTCTGGTCAACAGGAATTCCCTGGATCGCAGAAAGCACCGCAGTCGCTATGGATATACTTGCTGAGTCGCCTTCTACTCCTTCATATGTTCCTACGAACTGAATATGGACATCCATTCTTGAGATATCCTTGCCTGTTGTCTTCTTAATAAGCGCTGAAACATTCTGCACTGCCTCCCGTGCAATATTTTTTAGCATACCGGTTGCGATAATATGACCTTCGGATGTGGATTGCGTAGGTGTGACCTCTGCAATTATAGGAAGTACTATTCCTGAATCCTCACCCATAACCGCCAGTCCATTTACTCTTCCAACCTGCGCTCCTTCCTTGATATAGAGCTTGTAATCCTTTCTTCTTTCAAGATACTGATATGCAAGCTGCTGTTCCACAGAACGGGCAATGCTTTTTGCTTTCAGGACATGGACGGCCGTAGTTAGCGGCGCATTCTCGCCATGTGCGATATCACCCGCGACGCGTACAAGACCTCCAAGATCCCTGAGTTTTAATGTCAGATGTCCTTTCCTGCCCGCACGGCGGCGAGCTTCACGGATGATCTCTTCAACCGCTCCGCTATCAAAGTGAGGGATCTTACCATCCCTTACGACTTCCTGGGCCACGAATCTTACGAGTTTTTTCCTGTTGTCAGGCGTATCTTCGATAGTATCGCTCATATAAACTTCATATCCATAGCCCTTGACGCGCGAGCGAAGGGCCGGATGCATACCCTTTATGGCATCAAGGTTTCCAGCCGCAACCATTACGAAATCGCACGGGACGGGGTCGGTCTTGACCATGGCGCCGCTTGAGCGTTCAGACTGTCCTGTAATTGCAAATTCCTTTTCCTGAAGGGCTGTCAGAAGACTCTGCTGTGATTCGATCCGCAGCGTATTGATCTCATCTATAAACAGCACTCCTTTATGCGCCTTATGGATAGCGCCGCTTTCGACCCTGTCATGTGCAGGCGTTTCAAGCCCTCCTGACTGGAAAGGATCATGGCGAACATCACCAAGGAGCGCTCCTGCGTGTGCGCCTGTAGCATCTATATAAGGGGCCATTTCCTTGCCTGTATTTGAAACAAGGAGCTTTGGGATCAATGCGGTCTCTTTTGGCATAAACTGCCGCATCATCATGGCAATTAATACTGCTGCTATTATACCCATCAGGTATTCTCCTACAAGGAATGAATAACCAACTATACCAAGAACAAGCAGCATTATGAACATATTGCGCGCAGTGGTTCTTTTTTGCGCTTCCACTTTATGCGCATCCGTGATCTCTTTACCTTTTCCGGCTGGCACGATGCGTATCTTTGGGTTATTCGGGTCATCAGGATTATTATAGACCATAACATCCTGTAATTCTTCTTTGGGGAGCAATTCAGCCATTGCTTTGGCAAGCATTGATTTACCAGTACCTGGCGTTCCAAGCATCATTACATGTCTTCGCTGGTTAGCGGCTTTTCGTACTACTTCAACGGCATGTTCCTGGCCGATCACCTGGTCTATCATTTTTTTTGGAACTTCTATATCTTTAGTTGAAGAGATCTCAAGACCTCCGAGAAGTTCCCTGTTCTTTTCTTCGTTTTCAGTATTTTCCATAATTTACCTGATAATATAAATGATTATTTTAATAAGCTTAAGAGTATCGCATAATTGGAGAATTCTTAATAGAGTTTATCTTATTTTTTAAGCATTAAATTAAATTTTTGGTATCAAATATTGTATATGAGGTTTATATATGAATAAAGTTAACGATTTGAAATTTTTTCAATGTTTTGATGACTTTGCCTCTGAATCTTTGTGAGTTCAAAAAAAAAGGCCGTAGAGTCAAAGAGACCACATAGATAAAAATTATGAAATATAGAGAGAGTTGAAACCAGCGGTTTTATCGGCATACCCCCAAAACAAATTAAACCAGTTACCAAAATTCGAAACGCATAAATATCCGATTGGACATGTAATTTATTGTAATAGCTATTATTCATTTTAATGAGGGGCGAGCGATAAAAGCAATGAAACTCCTATGATTGAATAATTTTGTACATTTTTTTCATAAATATAATTATATAAAATAAATTTTTTAATTAATGTCAAATTATATAAATAAAATGGAGGAACATAATGTCCAGAGATAGAACCAAATCGTTCAATATCCATATAGTGGGGTTGTATGTATCATCAACCCCGGAAAAGCATGTTGAAGAATATAAAATGTTGAAATTTACCTGACGGAGGAACATGCCAATCACACCAACATATCCAGGCGTTTATATCGAGGAAATCCCAAGTGGTGTACGTACAATAATGGGCGTGGCCACATCCATCACGGCCTTTATTGGCCGGGCTGTTCGAGGACCGGTCAATGAACCGGTCACAATAAACAGTTTTGGGGATTATGAGCGTATTTTTGGCGGCATGTGGACTGAAAGTACAATGAGCTATGCGGTCCGCGATTTTTATTTAAATGGAGGCAGCCAGGCGATCATAGTCCGGCTTTTCCATCCTTATTTCCCAAATGATGCGGCAAGGCTCACAGCACTCGCCACAGCCACAGCTCAGGCACAGACAGCGGCAGATGCAGTATCAGCAGCCGCAAGTGGTGCTGTTGCCGCAGCTACCACTCCTGAAGAAGTTGCCGCTGCTGCAGAAGCAGAAGTGGCAGCAGCCGGGGCCCCCGGTTCAGCGGCTTTACATGCAGCAACAGCAGTTGCCCAGGCAGCAAGAGCTGCAGTGACAGCAACAGCAACCCCGCAGGATGTCGCAGATGCTGCAGATGCAGCCATCGCAGGAGCTGTTTCTGCTGCGGCTGCCCAGGAAGCGCCAAGGACAAAAGCCCAGCTTACCGTGAGTGGCCTGGGACTTGAAGCCGCAAATGAAGGGATATGGGGCAACTCATTAAGGGCACGAATTGACCATGATGTGAAAGGCTCTGATACAAACCTTTTCAATCTCTCCATTAAAGATACAAGTACAGGCCAGATCGAAGTAATACGAAATGTATCAGTACAAACAGGCCATACCCGAAGAGTTGACAGAGTACTTGCGCAGGAGTCAAAACTTGTAAAAGCAGCAGGCGCTTTGCCTGGTTCAAGACCAGACCATAGCGCGCCTGATCCAATAGGAGTTGTCACACCAGGGCAGGATCCGTTTGGTACTACGTATTCAACTGGCATTACAACTGGAATTGCTTCTGACGGAAATGATCTGGATACACCGGATTATTCAGGAAGTTCAACGAATAAACAGGGTATCTATGCTCTTGAAAAAACAGACCTTTTCAATATTCTCTGCATACCGCCCTATACATCTGCAACGGACGTTGCAGGCACACTATGGGCAACAGCAGCTTCGTATTGTGAAGTCCGCCGTGCGATGCTCGTCGTTGACCCGCCGGTTGGCTGGAACAGCAAGGATACTGCCAAGGGTGACGGTTCAACGACAGGTGTCGCTGTTATTGGCACAAATAGCAGGAACGCATGCGTATTCTTCCCGCGCCTTCGACAGCCCAATCCGAAAAGGGAATACCAGGTAGAAGATTTCGCTTCATGCGGAGCAGTTGCCGGAATATTCTCAAGAACAGATTCCCAGCGAGGGGTGTGGAAAGCTCCGGCAGGTCTTGATGCAACCCTGGTTGGTGTTCCGCAATTGGCAGTTTCATTGACCGATGCTGAAAATGGAGAATTGAACCCTCTTGGCATCAATTGTTTAAGAACCATGCCGGCTGCAGGTCGCATTGTTTGGGGTTCACGAACACTTCAGGGAGATGACCGCCTTGCATCCGAATGGAAGTATATCCCGGTCAGGAGAACTGCTCTTTTCATAGAAGAATCCCTCTATCGGGGGACACAATGGGTCGTCTTTGAACCAAATGATGAACCGCTCTGGGCGCAAATTCGCCTGAACCTGGGCGCTTTCATGCATTCCCTGTTCCGTCAGGGTGCTTTCCAGGGAAAAACACCAAAGGAAGCTTACTTTGTCAAATGCGACAGGGAAACAACTACACAGGACGACATTAATCACGGCATTGTTAATATCATAGTGGGGTTTGCCCCGCTCAAACCGGCTGAATTCGTGATCATAAAGATCCAGCAGATAGCCGGCCAGATACAGACATAGGAGGAAAAATATGGCACAATTCAGCGTAAATGCAACACGTTTTGACCCTTAC
>Ga0172370_10010560_pt1 | contig 10568 bp, 9 predicted proteins | sample LakKiv5m_FD_114538 | JGI IMG/M metagenome (GOLD analysis project Ga0172370, IMG submission 114538) | Freshwater microbial communities from Kabuno Bay, South-Kivu, Congo - kab_022012_11.5m | ecosystem: Environmental > Aquatic > Freshwater > Lake | place: Democratic Republic of the Congo...
CCGGTGCATGCTGCCGAGCCGCAGGAACGCGGCCTTCTCCAGCCCGGGTATCATTCTGAACACACGCTCCTGCTCGCCCTGCTTAAGCCGGGTTTGAAAGCCCACGAGGTTGTACATCGTCTCATCCGCATTCTCGCGCCGGAGCTGGACCACGGCGAACGGCCGCTTGCCGGTACGAGGGTCGGCAAGTCCAACCGGCTTCATCGGCCCGAACGCGAGCGCCAGCCTGCCGCGCCGGGCAATCTCTTCGACCGGCAGGCAACCCTCGAAGAACTGGGGTGCGGGACATGACCCGATTCCTTCTGCGGAATCGGGATCGTGTCCCAAGCCGACTCGCTCAAAAGAGTGCAGCGGATGCAGCTCCGCCGCCAACAGCGCCTGCACGAAGCGGTCGTACTCCTCTTCGTTCATCGAACAGTTGAGATAATCTGACCCAGCGTCATAACGCGAGCCCTCAAAGACGCGCGTCATATCCAGCGACTCGGCACTGACAATCGGCGCAATTGCGTCGTAGAAGAACAGCCGGTCGGTGCCAAGCAGCGCCTGCAACGCGTCAGCCATCGCCGGCGAGGTCAGTGGCCCGGTGGCGATGATCGTGATGCTACGCGCTCTGTCACCCCGAGGGAGCGCAGCGATTCGAGGGGTCTCGCCCGAGAGATTCCTCGATTCGTCCGACTCCCTCGGAATGACTGAAGGTCCTGTCATATCCACCGTCGGCTGGTACGGGTCGGAGAAAACACACCGCAAGCGGTAGCGAAAATGGGGACTGTACCACGCGTCCTCGCGCTGTGGACACATCCGCGACGCGTTCGACGCGTCGCTCCGTGGACGTGTCCCCTCTGGACTGTCCCCGTTTTCGCCCGTCGTCGACGGAAGTGAAATGATCTCTGCACGCTCAATCGTGACGCCTGCGCATTCCAGTTCAGCCTTCACCTCGGCCGAAAACCGCCGCCGGTCCACAACCAGGGCTTTCCCGCCGGGAACCCGCGCCCGCTCCGCGCACTCAAGCAGGACCGAACCCAGAACTCGCAACTCGGCTTTGAGCAGTCCGTGCGCGTTCGTCGGCTCATCGGACTTGAGGGAGTTTGAGCACACTAACTCGGCCACGTCGCCGGTCTCATGCGCGTCAGTCATCTGCTGTGGGCGCATCTCGAACAAACGCACCGAAACGCCGCGCCGCGCGCACTGCAGTGCCGCCTCGCACCCGGCCAGTCCGGCGCCGATGACCGTCACGCCTTTCACATCAACAGCATAGTCGAAACTGACTTCGCTTCCATCGAAGGCTTGCCGGAAGCGAGAAACCGGAAGAACAGCCAGTCGGTCTAACTGGTAAACTGAGGAGGGTCCATGTCCACATATCCGTTGGTACTGCCCGCAGGTCTATTGGGACTCGTGCTGGGACTTCTGTTCCTGGTGCCGGTCGCCGCATTCGGCCATTGCGACACAATGAACGGCCCGGTCGTTGCCGACGCGCGCAAAGCGTTCGCCGCCAACGACGTGACCCCGACCCTCAAGTGGGTGAAGCCCGAGTCGGAGGCCGAAATCAGAGGCGCGTTCAAGCAGGCCGCTTCGGTCCGCAGCAAAGGCGACGACGCACGGAATCTGGCCGAGCGCTACTTCTTCGAAACCCTGGTACGCGTGCATCGCGCGGGCGAGGGCGCGCCCTACACCGGGCTGAAGGATGAGCCGGTCGAACCGATTATCGCCAAAACCGACGCCGCCCTTGCCACAGGATCGGTCGATGATGTGGTGAACTTGCTTCAGGATGCGGTGGCAGAGGGAGTCCGGCACCGTTTCGAACGTGCACTGGCCAGCTCGAAGACCAGGGACGCGAACGTCGATGATGGCCGGGAGTACGTCGAGGCATACGTCGACTTCACCCACTACGTAGAAGGGTTGCACGCCGCCATCGAGAGCAGTGGCGGCCACCACGAGGAATAGGCAGAGATAGCCGTGCCCAGGCACATACTGCCGATTGCGCGCCTCATGATCGAGCATCGGCTCATCGAGCGGATGATAGCGGTCATGCGACGTGCGTCCGCGGGAATGGAGGAGTCGCACGCTGCCGACGTCCCGTTCACCGACGCCGCCATTGACTTCATCCGGACCTACGCGCACCGGCTGCACCATGGCAAAGAGGAAGGCATTCTGTTCCGCGACCTTGCTCGCCGGCAACTGGCACCCGAGCATCGCCGGATCCTGGACGAACTGATTGCCGAGCACGGAATCGGCCGCAAGACCGTAACCGCCCTGGACGGCGCGAGATCCCGCTACGTGGCCGGCGACAAAGCCGCGCTCGCTGACATCGTCTCGTCGATAAAGTCCCTCGTCGATTTCTACCCGAAGCACATCCAGAAGGAGGACCGGCACTTCTTCCTGCCGGCCATGCGCTACTTCTCGGTCGAAGAACAGGATCGGATGCTCGCCGAAGAGGACGACTTCGACCGCAGGTACATTCATGACCTTCACGGCGGGATAGTCAAAAGATGGGAACTCGCGTCCGGTTCAATTTGATGCGGCCCGGCCAGAACTGATCGCGGCCGACAAAGAAGCGGCCATTCCTCAACACCGGCGGGTCGTCGAGGCTTACCGAACTCAGGGCGGGACAGCGGCCCGGACTGCGAGATAGACAGCACAGGGAACCAAGAGCGAGGCGCAACTGGAGCCGACAGGCACTCGTCAAAGCATGCGTCGAAGCACCGACCGAAGCATCGGCAGACCCATCGTTCACTGCATACTGAACTGCATCGGCCAGAGCGTCGTCAACTGCATCTCGAACTGCATCGCGCACTGCATCGCTCATTGCACGCGGCATTGCGCGAGTCAAAGCTCGCGGCATTGCTCGGTGCACTGCACCGGAAAAAGCTTGCCTCATCGCTCGGTTCAAAGCTCAACTCAAAGCTTCGGTTATTCCATGCTTCAATGCGTCTCGCGATGTGTCCGCGACTGCAGCTACCTGGGCGGCCTCCGGACCATCCCCCCGGCGCCAGAATTGTGGTCGGGAGCAGCCCAACTACTACATATAGACGAGAGATCTCCTGTCCGTATCTGCGATCCAGGCAATCGGAAACCGACCCGAAGGGATACGTCGCCCGGCAGGTATTGATACGACACTTCTCGGAAAAAGGTGCAGTTTTCCGGGAAGTCCCCCACCCCCGGGGGAGCCATATGGGGTCTCAAATCACCGCTCAAGACTCAGGCCAAGAGACCTGTCACGACTTCTGCCAAGTCTCTTCCCACGATACCTCTCAAAACTCCGGCCAAGTCACCGGCCACGACTTCAATCATGACTCCAGCCAGAACTTCCACCAAGACTGCTGGGAAGTCATCGGCAAAGACTCCTCAAGAGACACGGGCCACCACTTCTCTCACGTCAACCGTCACGATGTCGACGAAGACTCCCGCCAGGACACCGGCCAAAACTCCTCCCACATCTCCCGCAAAGACTGCTCCCACGACTCATCTCAGGTTTCCTGCCAAGACTGCTGTCACAACTCACCTCACGACAACCGCGAAGATACCTCCTAAGGCTCCAGCCAAAACTCGTGCCTCGTTTCCTCGCGGAACCTTCAACTTGACAGCTGCCAGGTCTCGAATATCCTACTCCGCAGTGGAAACGCCTGCGCCGAAGCCGGTAGTCCAGTTGCAGAGCGGTTCAAGAGGGACCGCAAGGTCTTCCTGTCCGCTGAACTGCCATTTCGACCATGTACCCATCTGGCGAGCCTCAAGCCGCTTCCGACCAATGCTCAAGAGGAAACCAATGATTCACCCAAGTCCGTCAGTGACGGCCGCACTACTTGCGGCCGTCGTCGGTCTTGTCACGCCGGTGCGCGCCGATCAGTCTATCGTCCCGGTTCGGATCGGCTCGAAGTACGGATACGCCGATTCCACCGGCCGCATGGTCATTGCGCCTCAATTTGACTCAGCGGAAGACTTCCACGAAGGTCGAGCCGTAGTCAACGTTGGAGGCAAGTACTATCCGGTCCAAAACGAGTACCGAGCAGAGAGTACCTTCGCCCTCGGCTACTGGGGATTCATAGACACGACTGGTCGTTTCGTGGCCGAACCTCAGTTCACGTCTGCGACGGCCTTTCACGATGGCCGAGCCGCGGTGCTTGTAGGATCCAAATCCGGCTTCCTTGACCGCACCGGCAGGACGCTGGTCCCGCCTCGTTTCGACCGTGCATCCTGTTTTCACGAAGGCCTGGCCGCCGTCGAGTCCCTGGGGCACTGGGGCTTCATCGATACAGCCGGGCGCACGGTGATTCCCTTTGTGTACGGCTGGGCCGACAGTTTTGCCGAAGGCCTTTGCCCGGTTGAGTCAGGCGGCCGATGGGGGTACATTGATCGCACCGGCAAGACTGTGGTGCCATTCTCCTTCGACGGCGCTCGGCAGTTCTACGGTGGAGTCGCGGGAGGCCAGAAAGGCAAGAAGCTTGGGTTCATCGACCGTAGTGGAAAGTGGGTAATTCGTCCCAAGTTCGACCGAGTGTCGTCTTTCTTTGGTGGCCCATTCCGCGTCGCGATTAATAGCAGGCGGGTAAAGAAGCCCGAGGGGAAGTACGCCTACAAGATAGTCGAAGTCGGAGGGGGTTGTGGTTTCATTGGCGCCCGTGGGCGCGTGATTGCCGAACCTGTATTCGAGGAAGAGGAAGCCTTCAGCGAGGGTTTCGCACAGGTTAAGAAGAACGGAAAGTGGGGATTCATCGACACGACCGGAAAGTACCTCGTCGAGCCCGCCTATAGTTCCGTCGGTAACTTCCACGAGGGGTTGGCAGGAGTCCTCGACAGCGCCGGTTGGGGATTCATCGACCGGACCGGAACACTAGTGATCAAGAACCAGTTCTTTGGGCAGGGAGGGTTCTCCGAGGGACGAGCGGTCGTCGACATCGACACCGGCGGAGGTGAGTACGCCCAAGGGTGCATAGACCGAACTGGCAAGCTTGTCATCGCTCCCCGGTTTGCCAATATCGAGTCTTTCTCAGAAGGACTGGCGTTCGCCGAACTGGCTGAGTCAGTTGGGGGCCCCACCAATGCCGACTGGATTCCGGGAACCGGCAGGCGAGTAGCTCCGAGGAGCTGCTTCATCGACACGGCCGGCAAGGTTGCCCTTCGGGTCGAGTCCTACGACGCGTTCGTGGAGTTCCACCAAGGGCTCTGTCGGACACAGGTCGAGCAGAATGGGTTTTGCGGGTGCATAGACCACACCGGCAAGTACGTCATACCGCCGATATACAGCGACATTTCCATTCCAGACAGCGGCCCTCTGGTTGTTACACTCCCTGAGCGCTGGGGATTCATTGACAGAAATGGCCGGATGGCGATTGCGGCCAGGATGGCTGCAGCTTCGACGTTTTCGGAGGGTCTCTGCGCGATCCGATTCGGCCACAAGTTCACGCCATGGGAGCCGTACGGCTACTGCGACACGACAGGCAAGCTCGTCATTGCTCCGCAGTTTGATGAAGCATGCGACTTCTCTGAAGGCCTCGCAGCGGTGGTGGGCTACGACTCTGAGCAGGGGGTATTCGGATACATCGACACAACGGGTCGGCTCAAGATCGCGCCTAGATTCACCGATGCGATGCCCTTTCGCGAGAGTCTCGCATGTGTGCAAGACTCCGCAGGACGCAAGTACGGCTTCATAGACCACAGTGGTCAGGTCGCGATTCCGGCGGCATTTGATGCCTCACGGTCATTCGTCGAAGGTCTGGCAGCGGTCGATACCGGAGCTTGGTGGATGGACGGCAGACCCAACGGCGGCCGCTGGGGTTTCATAGACCACACCGGGAAATACGCCATTTCCCCGAGTCTCCTTGACGTACGTGATTTCAGTGATGGTCTCGCCGCTGCTCAAGCCGCAGGGCCAGCGGACAAGTCTGGCCGTGCACGAGCCGGGAAGTGGGGCTATCTCGACCGAACAGGCAACTGGGCCATCAAGCCCACCTACGACCGAACCGAGTCGTTTGCACACGGCCTGGCCGTCGTCCAGATCGGCGGCAAGGTCCTCCACATCAACCGCTCTGGCGCCCCCGTCTCGTTGACTCCGTAGAGAATCATGGCCAGTCACTCGATTCGATGACGAGGGTAAGGGCGGACTGACGAGATGGTCGAGCTGGTGGAACGGATGCTCGACGCTTCGGCAGGCTCAGAGCTTGCCCTGAGGAACTCGAAGGGCCGGCTCAGCACGGGCAGTTGCCCAAGGCCAAGACCCCGCGCGTTTGGGCTAGCAGTTCACAGCCGACGGCTGACGGCCGGAAGGCGGCTGTCCGAAGCGGCAAGCCGCAAGCCGAAGGCGGTCGTCGATGGCAGATTGGCGGAGTCGGATACGCGGACGGCGTCGTGAATCCCGTTGTCGGCTGATGGAGCAGAAGCCCAGAGCATGACCGAAGGATCCCTGCAGCGCACGGCGCTGTTGGTCGGCAACTCCGACGGCATGGGGCTCGCGACAACGAAGCGCCTGCTCGCGCGCGGGTGGAATCTCATCGGGGTATCCCGGAGCGAGTCGCCGATTCAGAGCACGCGGTATCGTCACCGCGTCCTGGATGTCGGCGACCACAGATACTCGGAGCTGCTCGGCGAATTCCTGGGCGACGTGGCGGTGGACCTCTGCATCTACTTCGCGGGGATCGGCGCATTCATCGACCTCGCCGACATGAAGAATGAGGCGGGCGTATTCGATGTGAACCTGACCGGGATGGTAAGGACCGCCGCAGCGGTGATTCCGCAGATGGTGAGTCGCGGACAGGGCCACTTCATCGGCATCTCCAGCATGGCTGACGAGTTGCTGTCCGCCGAGGCCCCGTCGTACTTTGCCTCAAAGGCAGGCTTCTCCAGTTATCTCGCCAGCCTTGCGCTGGCCCTGAGGCCGAAGGGCGTGCACGTAACGAATGTGCGGTTCGGGTTCGTAGACACCAAGATGGCAAAAGGCAACCTGAAACCGTTCATGATGAGTGTTGAGAAGGCCGTCGACCATCTGGAGACCTGCATCCGCCGGAAACCAGTCCGCTACACCGCGCCGCGTATCGCCATCCCGATTATGAAGCTCAGCAGGATAATGATGAGCATCACCCGATGAAGACGTTGGGTGACTTGCTGGCTGCGGCAACTGATTCTGGATGGTAGTTTGGGGGACCGCGCGATGATGCCCGACGGCCTACGGCGATGAGGGCCTGCCTCTGACGGCCAACGGCCGGCGGCCCGAGGGAAGGGTCACGAGAGACATCGGTTAGTAAGGAACACCCGACTGGCGTGTTTGACCCATCTGTCAGTTAGGCTATACTGAGCGCATGAAAGTCAAGACTGTTGGCCGGTTCGTCGTGACCGACCCCGAGGTCTGCCACGGCGAGCCCGTCTTCCGCGGGACGAGGATACTGGTCGCCGACGTGCTGGAGCAGGTCGCGAGCGGGATGTCCTGGGAAGCGATAGCGGAGGAGTGGCGCGGCTCGGTGACGCCCGAGGCGATTGCCGAGGCCGTTCGGCTGGCTCGCGAAGCGCTCGTCGCGCATGCTCCCGAACTCGTTCCGGCGTGAACGTTCTGGACGAGAACATACCAGAGAACCAGCGCCAGCTGCTGAGAGGCTGGCGTATTCCGGTTCGTCAGATCGGGCACGAGGTTGGTCGCTCGGGCACCAAGGACGCGGCTATCATCCCGCTGTTACACCGCCTGAGTCCGGTGACGTTCTTCACTCGCGACCTTGGCTTTTATGACCAGCGGCGTTCCCGGAACGCACGTCACCGCAGCCAGCCTCACGGTCGTCATCCTCACCGGCGTGCTGGGAACGGTGGCGACGCTGTTCTGGTGGGAACGTTCAGACCAGACCGTGTAGAGCACAATGGCCAGCTCCCGATTCGATGACGGCGGCAAGGCGCGGCGGTGACAGGCTTTGACTGTGAGGTGGGTCGGGGCTAGCATCGGTTTCATGCGGAGCACAGTATGTGGCGTCACGTTCTGCCTGGCGGTAGCGTCGGCGTACTACGCGGCGAAGTTCGAGCCGCCGGACGGCTTCATCTATCACGGCTGCGGCTGGGACGGGTATTCGAGCCAGGCCTACTACGATTCCATGTTCCCAACCGGCCACGACCCGCTGATACTGCAGGTCGTTTCCGACATGCCGGGAACTCGCTGGTTCGACGTCTCGCATCTTGTCCAGTCTCTCACCCGTAACATCGTGCATTCCGACAGCCAGTACATTGAGTTCGGGGTGCACTTCCGTGGCCGCGACACGCTGATGCTCGACTCGGTGTTTGTCTTCACCGACTCGCTCGACCACTACGTCGACACGCTGGCCACGGCCCTGCAGCAGGTGGGCAGGCCCTTCTTCCTGCGGGTCGGGTTCGAATTCAACGGGTACTGGAATCCGTACCGCCCGTACATCTACCCGCTGGCGTTCCGCAAGTTGGTGACCGATCTCCGGGCGCGCGGCGTGCCCGAGTTCGCCTCGGTCTGGTGCTTCGAACCGGACGCGCAAGCGGACTTCGCCGATTCGACCGCGCAAGGCTGGAAGTGGTATCCCGGGGACGACGTGGTCGACTGGTTCGGACTCGACCCGTTCGATATGGAGCACTTCAATCCGGCCCTGCCCGACACCGAGCGCGGCCAGCTCACTCCCAAAGGGAGGAGCGAAGCGTTCCTGCGCTTCGCCCAGGAGCGACAGAAGCCCGTCTATCTGAATGAGCTCTCGGCCCGGAACGTCTTCATCGTTCCCGACTCGCTCGACCCGCAGGGCGACTCCGGCCGGGCCGACTGGTACTACTGGTTCGACCCATTCTTCCAGTTCGTGGCCGACCATCCGGACATCAAGGGCTGGAACTATATCAATCTGGACTGGACGCGATACCAGACGTACCAGACTTGGGGCGATGCACGGCTGGAGATCAATGCCGAGATCAGGACTCGGTGGGTCGATTCGCTCATGTCGCCGCGGTTCCTCAACGCGGGCTACGACATGACCGCAGGCGTCGCCGAGACACCGGCACCAGAACTGCCACTGCGCCGGCCCGGTTCGACCGTGGTTCAGGGAGTGCTGCTCGTTCCGGCGGGCGTACGTGCGGGTTGCCTGCTTGATGCCATGGGACGCAAGGTCATGGCGCTGCGAACCGGCGCGAACGACATATCTCGGATGCGTCCGGGTGTTTACTTCGTCAGAGAAGCACGGTTGCGAGGTCAGGCCGATGCGCGGCCCGCACGGAAGATCGTGGTCGTGCAAGGAGGGCGAAGCACGTTCGCCCACCGGATTCGGTGACGGCGGGATGACGGCCGATAGCTAACGGCACATGACGGCATTTCAGATTGCAAAATGAAGATTGCAGATTCCAGATCGTCGGCCGCAGACCGGTGCGTTTGACTGCGGGAATTCACACCTCATAATCGCTCGTGCCGATAAAGAGAACCGGTCGCCGAATTCGGCCCTCGCCGTCGAGACGCACTCTCTGGGGGCGCGGCAGGATCGTCGTATCGAAGGACGGGCCGTATCTCGTCTCCGGCAGTCTGCCGTTGCGCAAGGAGATTGCCGTTGTGGGCGAAGACGGAGAACCGGAAAAGTGGACCAAGGGCAGGAAGTATCCGCAGCAGGCGGCGTACGCATTGTGCCGCTGTGGGCAATCAAAGACCAAGCCGTTCTGCGACGGTACGCACACCCGCGTCCACTTTGACGGCACCGAGAGAGCCGGCCGCAAGTCTTTCGACGAGCAGGCTGAGATGACGCGGGGACCTGCTATCGATTTGAAGGATGCAGAGCCGTTGTGTTCCTACGCACGTTTCTGTCACGCCAGGGGCGGAACCTGGGAACTGACTCTGAATTCGGATGACCTTGAGAAGAGGAGGAGTGCGATCAGGCAGGCCGGCAACTGCCCATCGGGCAGAATTGTCGTGTACGAAAAGAGGACCGGAGAGCCGATCGAGCCCGAGTTCGTTCCCTCACTTAGCCTCACCGAGGACCCGCAGAAGCGAGTCAGCGGGCCGATCTGGGTGAAAGGCCGCGTCCCTGTCGTGTCGGCGGGCGGCAAGGCCTACGAAGTCCGAAACAGGATAGCTCTCTGCCGCTGCGGCAAGTCGAAGAACATGCCGTTCTGCGACGGGCACCATATCCGCGTCAGATTCAGCGACGACAACAAGCCGCGTTTTAAGCGGTAGTTCTCGGGGCAGTCCGGGCTTGAGGTCGGACTTTCACACTGGAATACTACGCTCCGGCGTCGGTATATAGAGTGATGTTTACAGGAGGCTCTATGAACCGACTACTCATCCCATTGGCCCTTGTTCTGGTGGCCGGGTGTGCCATGCCCAACCTGTTCGGGCAGCAGGCCGACCAGCCAGTCATGGCCGACACCGCACAGACGGTTGTGGTGCGCGAGATATACCACGAAGCGCCGGTAGTCTATGTGGACACGGTGTACATGGCAGCGGACCCGGAGCCCGCGCCGGTCTACGTGAATGAGGAATACAACGAATACAATGAGTACAACCACACCGATGTCTACGTGCATGAGCGTGTGGTTGTGCCGCCCCCACGCCCGTATCGACAGGACCGCAGGTGGTCACCGAGAGAGACTGAGCGGCGACCCGGAGACCG
>Ga0172370_10010562_pt1 | contig 10568 bp, 5 predicted proteins | sample LakKiv5m_FD_114538 | JGI IMG/M metagenome (GOLD analysis project Ga0172370, IMG submission 114538) | Freshwater microbial communities from Kabuno Bay, South-Kivu, Congo - kab_022012_11.5m | ecosystem: Environmental > Aquatic > Freshwater > Lake | place: Democratic Republic of the Congo...
CGTTATCTGGCTGTTGTACGGATTTTTCAAAAGCGTTCCGGTGGAGATCGAGCATGCCGCACTGGTAGACGGCTGCTCGCGCATGCGGGCGCTGTACCAGGTTCTATTGCCGCTGGTGTTGCCGGGCATCGGCGCAACCGCTCTGTTCGCCTTTTTAGGGAGTTGGAATGAGTTCTTTTTCGCAATGATTCTGACTTCTTCTGATCTAAAGCGCACCATCCCGGTCGGCATTGGCTTGTTCGTCGGCGAGTTCTCGGAGGTGTGGAACCAAATGTGTGCCGCAGCGATTTTTTTCAGCATCCCGCCGCTCATTTTGTTCTTATTGCTGCAGAAGACTTTTATTAAAGGATTATCAGCAGGGGCGCTAAAGTAGGAATTAGGCTTTACAGCCGTGCCAGAAGGACAATCGCAAAAGGTCTAACAAAATCCAAATAAAAACGATAATGGAGAAATGGCTAAGATATCCGCTGTTAGCCGAGAGGATTTTGCCTACGAGATGAATACGGCGCTGAAAGAGGTAAGAGAGACGCATTATTGGCCGCGATTGGCAAGGGATATGGGCTTGATAGATTTTAGCATAGTGGAGCCTGCCTTAAAAGATGTGAGGAGGTAATGCAAATCTTGGGGCAATCGTGAAAAGCTCGAAAATGGCTTGATTTTTAATTCTTCAAAAAGCTCCTCACCTGTTCCAATGTAGGGCTGGAAAAAACTCTCGAATCCTCGGACTTAACCGCTAATCCTCCCCTCATTCGCCAATTGGCTATCTGTCAGCTCATCGAACGCGGAGAAAATATCTTCTTCTGTGGTCCTACCTGCGCGGGTAAAACCCACCTCGCCAATGCTCTCTGGCATCAGGCTTTGAGAAAATTTCTGCTGGGGCTGTTCTTCTCCTCCACCAAGCTCTTAGAGAAAATCAGACATTCCAAATTAAATGGTGTTTGGCCGAAAACTCCAAATATTGTCATTTCGAATCCGCCTCGGCGGATGAGAAATCTGACAGCGCTAAATTTTGCAGGCGTCGACCAGATTCCTCGACTCCGCTTCGCTCCGCTCGGAAAGACCTCAAGAGGAGTTTTCGTTTAGACACTAAATAGTACCATCGACGTCTTGCTCAAGAAAAGCTACCGCGAGGAACTCTTGGTCATCGACGACTATGCTCTAAAAAAATTTTGCAGCAATGCGTCAAGCTCCTTTGCACTATCATAGATGCCAGGCAAAATGCCATATCCCTGACATTGACCGGTAATTGCGCTCTCGCCGATTGGGGTGCTATTTTCGCGGACCCCGTCATAGCCAACGTCATACTCGACCGGATTGCTCATAATGCCCGCCACGTCATTCTAAAAGGAGTATCGTCAGAAAAAATTATCGGCCCCCAAATGATATCGCTTGACTCTCATTTTCTGACTTGTTATCATAATGGTAGTCCACCAAGCGAGTGGGGAAGATATGTGAAACTGGAGTGGGGGATATAGACGGACTTAAAGGACAGATGAGCAGCCTTAAATTATCATCAGTAGCCGTCCAAGCGAGCGAGGAAAAAAAGCCAACATTTTTCTTGTGTCTTTAATTCATTTTCTATAAAATTATATAAAGGTATCTGTTGTGGCATTACCGCGGGATCATCCATAGCGCGGCTACAGCCGCAACCAAAGCTATAAACCACGAATCGACGCTAATAAACGCTAATGAAAATTAGCGTCCATTGGCGTGAATTGGCGGTTGGAAATATCTTCGCGGGCATGATAGCTTTTGCGGGGTAATACTATAATACAAAAAGTACGGTAGCTTGACATTTTGGAATTTCGCTTTTGCCTTCTTTTAGCAAAAGACCTCGGACTGATATTTAGACCAATAGATATTTTATAATATCCGGATTATTCTATGATCGGCCAGACTGTCTCCCATTACAAAATTCTTGAAAAGTTGGGCGAAGGTGGAATGGGTTTGGTCTACAAAGCTGAGGACACGAGGCTCAAGCGAACTGTTGCCCTCAAATTTCTCTCCCCTGCATTAACTCTGGACCAAGAAGCCAAAAGATGCTTCATAAATGAAGCTCAAGCAGCATCCGCCCTCGACCATCCCAATATCTGTACGATTTATGAAATTGATGAAATAGCCGATGGGCAAATATTCATTTCCATGGCTTATTATCAGGGCGAAACCCTGAAAAAGAAAATAGAGCGGGGTCCGACGTGTCTGCAGGAAGCCATTCACCTGATCCGGCAGATTGGCGAGGGGCTTTCCAAAGCTCACGAAAAGGGTATCGTCCACCGGGATGTCAAGCCGGCCAATTTAATGGTGACGGATGATCAGGTGGTTAAAATCTTGGACTTTGGAGTAGCTCAATTCCAGCTTGCATCCGGTTTCACCCGCCCGGGATTCATCAGCGGAACTCCGAATTATATGTCTCCTGAACAGGCTTCCGGAAATCCGACAGACCAGCGCTCAGATATTTGGTCAGTTGGTGTAATCCTGTTCGAGATGTTGACTTTAAATCTTCCCTTTGAAGGAGACAGCGACGCTTCCGTGATGCATGCCGTTGCTAATGATATTCCTCAATCGTTGAGTAAATTTTTGGCGAATCATCCAGTCCATATTCAGAAGGTCATCAATAAAACGCTGGCAAAAAATCCGGAGGAGCGATACCAGAACATGAAAGAGCTCCTCACTGACGTGGAGCTTTTCAAATGGAACAGACCCTCGACCGCGGATACCCAGGTGTTTGCTGTGCCGCAACCGACAGTTCCATCTATTGCCATCCTTCCCTTTATTGATTTAAGCGCTGAAAAAGATCAAGAGTACTTTTGTGACGGTCTCGCTGAAGAGATTATCAATGATCTGTCTAGGTTGAAAGTATTGCGGGTAGCGTCCAGAAATTCGAGTTTTCAGTTCAAAGGGAAGAATCTTAATGTATCACAGATCGGACAGGATTTGAACGTCCAAAAAGTATTGGAAGGAAGCATCCGCAAAGTGGGTAACCGGATTCGGATTGCAGCGCGGTTGATCAACGTACCTGATGGCTTTTTAGTCTGGGCAGATGAGTATCAGCGGGAGCTGGCTGATATTTTCGAAATTCAAGATGATATCTCAAGATCGATAGCGAAAAATTTGGAAATTCAATTTGCAGGAGGTTCCGAAAAAGAACTGAAGAAGCATTATACCGACAACGTTGAAGCCTATTCGAGCTATCTGCGTGGAAGATTTTATTGGAATAAAAGGACCGCTGAATCTTTAAAAACCAGTATTGAGTACTTTCAATCTGCCATCTATATTGATTCGAAATATGCTCTTGCTTACTCCGGCTTGGCAGATGCTTACATTGTTCTGGGTCTGTATGCTCGAAATTGTCCCACCGAGGTAATGCCCAAAGCGATGCGGGCGGCTGAACAGGCACTGCAGATCGATGGATTACTGCCGGAAGCTTATATCTCTCTCGGCTGCACCAAGGCAGTATACGAATGGAAATGGAGCGAAGCGGAAGATCAATTTAAAAGGGGGATTGAACTAAAACCGGAATATGCCGAAGCTCACCACTGGTACGCCATCAATTATTTGACACCTTTAGGCAGATTTAAGGAAGCTGTTCAGGAAATTAAAAAGGCACTGGGCTTGGAGCCTTCCTCACTTATCATTAATGCTACTGTAGGACTTGTCCATTATTATGCCCGCCAGACCGATGTTGCGATTGATCATTTTAAACGAACCCTGGATATGGATCCGGACTTTCCGGTCACCAACTTTTTTCTTGGTCTTGCTTATGTACAGAAATCCAAATTCGAAGAGGCTATTGACTATTTTCAACGGGCTTTGAAATTTTATGGCGACAATAACAACATGTTGGCTACCTATGGATATGCTGCCGCATTAGCCGGCAAAAAGGACGTCGCCCAAAAGGTGCTGGAGCAGTTGCTGGATGCTTCCGAAAAAATGTATGTCTCCTCCTACGATATTGCCACAATTTACTGCGGATTGGAAGATACGAAAAAAGCTTTGTCCTGGCTGGAAAAAGCCTTGGAAGAGCACGCCTTTTTATTGAGCTATCTGAATGTTGATCCCATCATGGATCAACTGCGCAATCAGAAGAGGTTACAGGTATTGATAAAGAAAATCCTAGGAGGAAATTGATAGGCCCCGTTTCGGTTTAAAATATGGTTCATCCTAATAATGAGTATTTTTTGTGAAGCATGAATCGGTTGGTTCAATTGGTGCAGAGATGAAAAAAGCAAATATCAAAATGCAAAGACACAAAGCAAAATGCAAAATCCTGATCAGCCACCTGACGGAAAAGAACGATGAGAAACGCATCCGGCATTTCGACGTCACCGGCAGCGGAAAGAAAAATGATATTCTTTAAGAGCACTCTGAAAAGGCATCCGTTTAGGATGACTCTGCTCGCTGAATTTTGCATTTTCATTTGTCATTTTGCCTTTTGATACTTAAGGAATAGCAAGTACGTGTTAAGTGGATGAGCCTAAAATATCTACGTACTTGCTAAATCAATTGACTATTGAAAAGCGGAAAATCATTATTTTTCGAAGAACATCGAAAAGGAATAATGATGCCAAAAGTCCAGGAAAGCAAACCTTTTAGCAACGAGCCACCTCCCATTAAAGTAACAGCTCAGCAAGAAGGTCAAAATCCTATCGAGCTGCAGTTCCGCAAAAAATTTACTGTTGGACGGGAAGATAGTTGTGAGCTGCAGATTCTGAGCTTAGGAATCAGCCGCAAGCATGCAGAGGTTTATTTCGAAAAGGGACGCTGGTGGATTAAGGATTTAAATAGTGCAAACGGTACCTTCCTGAATGGGGAGAAAATTAACAAAATTCCCATTGGAAGTTCCACAAAGGTTGAATTGGGCAACGGCGATGCTTCTTTGTTGTTCACAGTGGAAGGATTTTCTGCGGCGGCCATGACCCTTCATGAGGCACCTCCTTCAATCACTCAGGTTATCAAACAATATTTTACTCCCGAATCCGAGCAGCAATCGGGGCAGCATACTATTCTCATCCGGGGGGCTTTTAAACGCCTGCAATACCAGCAAAAGAAAAAATATTTTCTGGTCATTGGTGGAGTCTTTTTGGTCGCGGTAATCTTGGCAATTTATGGTTATGTGCAACATCAGGAAGTAAAGAAACAAAAGGCACTGGCCGTACAAATATTCTACAATATGAAATCGATGGAATTGGAGTTGGTGAAGCTACAGGAGCATGCGGAAGCCAATAAGGATGTAACAGCATTAAATGAAGCCCAACAAATCCGGAAACGACAGATAGAGCTCACCCGCAGCTATGAAAAATTTTTAGAGCAGCTTCATTTTTTCGAAGATTCTAAATGGAATGAAACAGACCGAGTGATTTTGCATGTGGCCAAGCTATTTGGGGAATGTGAGCTGGGAATGCCGCAGGAATTTTTGAACCAAGTTTATCAATATATAAAAGAGTGGAAAACAACCGATCGTCTGCAAAAAGCCATGACTATGGCCGAACAGAACCGGTATAATGAAAGCGTCTCCCGTATTATGCTGGAGCACCATTTACCTCCACAGTTCTTTTATCTAGCGCTGCAGGAAAGTGACTTTAATATTAGAACCATCGGACCACGCACCCGCTTCGGAATCGCCAAGGGAGTCTGGCAGTTTATACCGGCAACCGCTGCCCGCTACGGCTTAAAAAATGGTCCTCTGGTTGGACTCCCTCAATATGATCCCAGAGATGAACGGTTTCATTTTGAAAAATCCACAAAGGCGGCAGCTCGTTACATCCGAGACATTTATAATACCGAAGCGCAAGCGTCCGGGCTGCTGGTAATGGCCTCATATAATTGGGGAGAACGAAAGGTGACGGAATTGATTCAGAAAATGCCGCTGAATCCTCAGCAGCGGAATTTCTGGGAATTACTCAGATTATATCAGAGCCAGATCCCCAAGCAGACTTATGATTATGTATTCCATATTTTCTCCGCCGCCGTGATTGGAGAAGATCCGTCTCTGTTCGGATTCGACTTTGAAAATCCGCTGCAAGTGCCAACAGAAAATTCCGGAGCAGGAGCAATTATGAATGATGAATTGAGAATTTTAAATTAAAAGCGATGCGAGGCAAATCTGATCACTGGAGATGTCGCACAATTCAGCATTCAAAATTCAGCATCGTGAATTAGAGGAGGAGGAAAATCTGGGAACAAGAAACATGATTCAGAAAAAGAGCTATCAGTTCGCCTTAGAGATTATCAAATTGGTTCAGCAATTTCCAAGGACTACTGTCGGTTTTGTGATTGGGAATCAATTGCTAAAAGCGGGCACTTCAGTTGGAGCGAATGTTGAAGAGGCGATTGGCGGATTTAGTAGGAATGATTTTACTTACAAAATGAGCATAGCGCAAAAAGAGGCAAGAGAGTCCCACTATTGGCTAAGGTTGACCAGAGATTCCTAGATTATGCCGAATGATAAAGTGAAATCCCTAATGATTGCCTCAGAAGAGATCAGAAAAATACTGACCTCGATAGTGAAGACTGCTCAGGAAAGGTTATAATTCAGCATTGTTCTTGCGATTCAAGGGTATGTTGCACTCCAGGAATAAAAATCGCCAACAAAATCGCCAACAAACCACTTGACTTTTTAAGAACGTGGTTGTAACTTGCAAACGTTACCGCAAACGTTTGCACTTTTACTGGGGAGCAATTTCGAAAAGACTCACCTCATTATTTGACCGTTTGTCCAATGAAGAGTGGTCAAGCAACGATAAAGGATATAGCCGAAAGGCTGGACATTTCACCATCGACGGTTTCGCGCGCGCTGAGAAACCATCCCGACATAAATCCGGGAACGAAAGAAAGAATTGCTGCATTGGCCGAGGAGTTGGATTACCATCCCAACTCCATCGCGCAAAGCTTGCAAAAGAGAAGGTCAAGCACGATCGGCGTTATCGTGCCAGCGATTAAGCACTATTTTTTTGCTGCTGTGATTAGCGGCATTGAGGACGTGTTTTACGAGGCGGGATATACTATCACGGTTTGCCAGTCGAACGAGACCTACGAGCGGGAAGTGATCAACACGCGCGCTTTGGTTTCCAATCGCGTGGCCGGATTGCTGATTTCCATATCCCAAACGACTAAGAAAAGCGATCATTTTAAGATGCTGCAAAGGCGGGGTATTCCTTTTGTTTTCTTCGATCGGGTTTGTGAGGACATCAACGTAGATAAGGTGGTTGTCGATGATTACGAAGGCGCTTTTAAGGCGGTTGAACATTTGATTTTGTCCGGCTATAAGCGCATTGCACATCTTGCCGGGCCTAAACAGATTTCTATCGGTAAGGATAGATTCAGAGGCTATTTTGATGCGCTGCAAAAACATGACATGCCTTTTGACGATTCGCTGGTAGTTTGCGGCGGCTTCAACGAAGAGGACGGAATACTGGGCTTTCAAAAGCTACGCCAGCTTGAGAAGCTGCCCGATGCTATCTTTGCCGTCAATGACCCTGTGGCGGTGGGGGCATTTATGCAAATCAAAGAAATGGGATTGAAAATACCGGATGACGTCGCACTGGTGGGCTTTAGCGATAATCCGGGTGTCTCGTTGCTTGATCCGCCATTGACGACGGTCGCTCAGCCGCAATATCAAATCGGCCAAGCAGCAGCAAAAATGCTGCTGCAGCAAATCGATCGAGGTCAAGAGGTGGACGAGCCCCAGGTTGAAATATTGAAAACCAAATTGATCGTTCGTAAGTCAACTTAGCTTTTATGGCTCATCCGATTAATGCATACTTGTCGCTACCCTTGTTTGACAGCAGACTTGTCATTCTTTAAGCATCAAAGGGCAAAAATCAAAGAGCAAAATGACAAATGAAGTAAAACCTCACTTACGGGTGAATGAAAACCTATACGGGCATCAAAGGAGATTCCTGCATGCGCAGGAATGACGCAGTAGCGGGTGTCATGCCTGCGGATGCAGGCATCTCCACCAATAAGTGAGGTATTACCAAATGAAAATGCAAAATGCAGTACGCTGACTCAACCTAAAAACGGATGTTTTTTCAGAGTATTCTTAAAAGAGCATTAATTTGCAATTCCGATAATAGCGACATCGAAATGCCGGATGCTTTGGTCATCGTGTTTGCCCATCAAGTGGCTGATCGGAATTTTGCATTTTGCTTTGCATTTTTGCAGTTTGATGTTTGCTTTTTTAACTCCGCTTCAATTGCACCATCTTGTTCATGCTTCACCGAAAGTACTCATTATTCGGATGGACCGCTTTTATGAATGCAATATCAATCGTTCAAACGGGGTTCTTAATGGTCTTGTCCTAAATCATTTTGACTTTTTATCAGGCCGAGTAATTTGAACTCCTGTAATCAGTCACCATTCATCTACACCCATTATAAATGTAGTTTGTAGTTTAAGTCCTCTTATACCTCGAAACAAAAACCCATATTAATGAGCACTGGTCCTATGCCAAGGGTCGAAGCTTGGATCGTGCCGGAGCTTGTTGTCAGAGTTAAAGCCTGTTAAGGCTTTCTCACGGTTGTCCTATTCTATTCAGTTTTTAGTGCAATGAAATTTCAATGCGGAGGCAGTATTATGCCACTTGATCGGATTCTATTCTATGCTACAATCGGATCAATCTGTTTTTGCGGTTCTACGAATGCCCAGAACTTAGTCAAGGACGGCTCATTCGAGCAAGTCACCAAGTCCCCGGTTGGCTGGAAGAAAGGGAGCGGAGCCATTCTGTCCTCAAACAAAGCGTATCGAGGCCAGTGCAGCATTGGTGGAAAAAGCCAGCGAGTCGCCACGCCCTGGACTCTTGATGATGTTACAGTCGAAAAAGGGCAAAGCTACCGATTGTCAGGCTGGCTTTCGACAGTAAAGGGCAAGGCTCATATTGGGATGGATGTCCAAGACCAAAATGGGGTCGTGCTAGAGACCGTTGTCAGCCCATCCGTTGTTGCGCCGTCCGATCCTCGTGACATGGCAAAGTGGCACTATGTTTCCATAGAACGTGACATGCCCGATGCGGCGCATGCCGTAAGCGTTTGGCTGAAAACAGAGGGAGAAGCCTATCTGGATGAGGTGGTATTGACGCCTCTCATCAGCAATCTTGTTTTCAATCCGGAATTCAATGGCGATCGAAAAAAGCGCGTCGGATTTTGGGATGAAAGTGCGCTGTTGGTGTTGCCGGGACCTCGCTCCGGCTCTCACCTGGCGGATTCTTCAGGAGGCCGCAACGGCTGGGGACTCATGGTGACGGCAGACGCCGGTTGGAGAGCGGTGCAGTGTCTACCTTCTCCGATACCGGAAGGCATAGCCACATACCGTTTCACCGGCTGGTCGCGCAGCGACAAGGGCGAAGTGGAGATTTTGATCCTGTGGCTGGATGAATCGGCCAATATCATCAAGATAGATCAGGCGGAAGAAGGAAAGATGGAAGGAGATTGGAGGCAGTACGTGGCCGAAAGCATCCAGGCGCCGGAGAAGGCAGCTCGCGTGGCCGCCACGGCTGTTGTCCGAATGGGGCAAGCTTGGTTCGACGATTTTGATTTACGCGCGGTCGCGCCGGTTAAGAATAGACGGCCCAGCGTGAAGGTATATGTGAATCAGATCGGGTATGAAGCCTCCGGACCGAAAAGTTTGGTTGTGGCGAGCAATTTCGCCCCGGCTGAAAATATGAGCGCCGAGGTGAGTATTAAGGTCTTGGGCGGTAAGGAAGTAATGAAGGTTCCCCTGACGTGCGTTGGACGAATTCAGGAGGGAACGCCCGATGATTGGGATTCCTATTTCTGGCGCGCCGATTTTACGGAATTGCAGCCAGGGTACTATAAAGCCGTGGCACGAATCGGTGAAAAAGAAGGCATCTCGCCCTCGTTCAGAGTGGCCGAAAATATTCTTTTTAGCGAAACGGTGGATTTGGGAGTCCAGTTTTTCTACGTGCAGCGATGCGGCTTCGCCGTTCCCGGCTGGCATGGCGCCTGTCACCTTGATGACGCGAAATTGCCGGATGGAACGCACATCGATGCCACCGGCGGATGGCACAGCGCCGGAGACTATAACAAGCTGATGTACGAGAACGGAGATGGCGGCGTGGTCTATGGCTTGTTGACGGTCTATTTGGCCGATTCAGCGTATTTTGAGGATCGGGCGGATGGTTTACCCCCCATACTTGATGAGGCAAGGTGGGGAGCTGATTTTGTCGCCAAGATGCAAATTCCGCAGAACGGGGGACTTTATAAAGACGTCAAGCAAGGGCCTGGAAGAGATTGGATGAAATGGACGCCGCCGGAGGATCAAACGGATAATGTGGTGGGTACGGCGGATGATCCTATCATTGTAGAAGGGGAAGGCGGCTCTCCGCTGATCATTGGCGGTTGGGCGCGGCTTGCGGCCTTGCTGGACGAGCGGGGAATAAGCAATGATTATATGGATCATGCCCTGCGACTGTGGAATCATGACGCGGATGGTGGGACGAAAGTGGGGGGCGCACATCTATTGGTCAGCGCCATAGAATTGTATCGAGTGACAGGAGGTAAAAACTATCTTGATTATGCTCGAAAGAGTGTGGAAAGCCTTTTGGCCTCACA
>Ga0172370_10010569_pt1 | contig 10565 bp, 10 predicted proteins | sample LakKiv5m_FD_114538 | JGI IMG/M metagenome (GOLD analysis project Ga0172370, IMG submission 114538) | Freshwater microbial communities from Kabuno Bay, South-Kivu, Congo - kab_022012_11.5m | ecosystem: Environmental > Aquatic > Freshwater > Lake | place: Democratic Republic of the Congo...
AATTGGGAGGAAACGCTCTATACCTATCACCTAATGAAATTAATATAGGAGTAAGGGAAAGTATAAAAGACGTTGCCAAAACTATTTCAAGATATGTTGATGGAATAGTTTTAAGGACTTTCGAACACAAAAATTGCCTGGATATGGCAGCTAGCGCAAGTGTGCCGATTATAAACGGACTTTCGGATTTTTCGCATCCTTGCCAGGCCTTGGCGGATTTATTTACGGTTCAGGAGAAATTAAAGGGCCTAAAAAAAGTCCTTTTGGCGTATGTAGGAGACGGCAATAATGTTTGTAATTCATTGTTGTTTGCGGCTGTTAAATGCGGGATGAGTATGAATGTAGCTACTCCTAAGGGATATGCCCCGGATGAAAAAGTGATCAGTCAAGCCAAAATCTTGGCCAAAGAAACCGGTAGCAGGATAAATATATTTGAAGATCCTTTTGTTTGTGTAAAAGGCGCTCAGGTAGTTTATACTGATGTCTGGGCCAGTATGGGGCAGGAAGAAGAAGTAAATAAAAGAAAAATTATTTTTAAGGATTTCCAGATAAATTCAAAGCTTTTATCCGGAGCAGATCCGAAGGTTTTGGTAATGCATTGCCTGCCTGCGCATCGGGGAGAAGAGATAACCGATGAAGTTTTAGATAGCAAGAATTCGATTGTTTTTGACCAGGCGGAGAATAGGATGCATGTTCAAAAAGCGATTTTAATAAAATTGTTAGGTAAGAATTAACGGGTCCTGATTTGGGTATTTTCTTGCTGCTTGCGCGCTGCGAAAACAACCAAGTCACCCGTTAATATAGATGAAATTTTATTTCAATCTGGGAGAAAAGATGAAAAAAGTAGTATTAGCATATTCGGGCGGGTTAGATACCTCTTGCATAGTCAGATGGTTAAGGGAAAGGAATTATGAGGTAATCTGTTTTGTAGCCGATCTCGGCCAGGGTTTAGGCCAAGGTGAAAGTTTCGAGGCGATTGAAGAGAGGGCTTTGGCTGCGGGCGCATCAAAGGTTTATATCAGGGACCTTCAGGATGAATTTATCTCCGATTTTATTATCCCTGCTTTAAAGGCCAATGCCGTTTATGAAGGAAAATATCTTTTGGCTACGGCGTTAGGCCGGCCACTGATTGCAAAATATCTGGTTCAGATCGCTCACAAGGAAAAAGCCGGCGCAGTCGCCCATGGATGTACAGGAAAAGGTAATGATCAGGTTAGGCTTGAAGTGGCCGTAGGCATACTTGATCCAAAGTTAGAAATTATTGCCCCGGTAAGAGAATGGGAATTTAAATCAAGGGAAGAAGAAATCGAGTATGCCTTAAAGCATAATATACCTATAGATGTTACCAAAAAGAAGCCTTACAGTATCGATAGAAATATCTGGGGGATAAGCATTGAAGCCGGAATATTGGAAAACTTAGAAGTTGAACCGCCGGAAGATGCCTATATGATTACTAAAAGCCCGACCCATACTTCGGGCTACCCGAGGTATATTGAAATTACCTTTTTAAAAGGCGTGCCGGTAAAAATCGACGGGAAGAAATTCACTTCTAAAAACCTGATTAATTACTTAAATGAAGTCGGGGGGCAGTTTGGCGTAGGAAGAAGCGATATGGTTGAAAACAGGCTGGTAGGAATTAAATCTCGGGAAATTTATGAAGCCCCGGCAGCAACAATTCTTCATACCGCCCATAAAGAATTAGAGGCTTTGGTTTTAGACCGGGAGCTGGCCCATTTTAAAGAGATAGTCAGCCTTAAATATGCTGAGTTGGTCTATTATGGGCTATGGTTTTCTTCTTTGAAAGGCGCATTAGACGGTTTTATAGATAAAACTCAAAAACTGGTAAGCGGGACAATAAAATTAAGGTTATCCAAAGGAAATTGTGTGGCAGTATCCAGAAAATCAGCCAATTCACTTTATAAAAAAGAGTTAAGCACTTACGGCCGGGAAGATAAGTTCGACCAGAAATTAGCGGAAGGGTTCATTAAGCTTTGGGCATTACCTCATAAACGGTGAATTAGTTTTTAGTTTGTAGATCTTAGTCCGTAGAAAACCTATTCATAAATAACAGGAGAAAGATGGCGAATAAACTATGGGGGACAAGATTCGGTAAGAAAACAAGCGCTTTAACCGATAAGTTTACTTCATCGATAGCATTTGATCAGAGGCTGGCCAAATTTGATATTTTAGGCAGTATTGCCCATGCAAAAATGCTGGGTAAGCAGAAAATAATTCCGCTAAAAGACAGTCAGAAGATTATAAATGGATTAAATACGATCCTGAAAGAAGTAACTAGCGGCAGGTTTAGATTTGATTTAAAAGCCGAAGATATCCATTCAAATATCCAGGAGTTACTAGCCAAAAAGATCGGAGAACCGGCGCACAAACTGCATACGGCCAGAAGTAGGAATGACCAGGTTGCCCTTGATATAAAAATGTATTTAAAAAGCGAAGTCGACGATATTGCCGAATATATTTCTCAGCTCCAGAAATCGATTCTAAAACTGGCCAACTCCAGCCTGCAGGTGGTAATTCCGGGCTATACTCATTTGCAACTTGCTCAGCCTGTTTTGATGAGCCACTACCTTTTAAGTTATATTGAGGGGTTGGAAAGGGATAAATCAAGGATCTTAGATGCCTATAAAAGGATCGATGTAATGCCTTTAGGGGCCTGCGCTTTTTCGGGCACGGGGTTAGCTATTGACAGGGAATATGTAAGAAGGGAGCTGGGGTTTCAGGCTTTAACCTCAAACAGCATTGATAGCGTAAGCGATAGAGACTTCATTCTGGAAGTGTTGGCCGATTTAACTATACTTTCTGTTCATTTATCCCGGATTGCCGAAGACCTCATCTTGTGGAGCACAAAAGAGTTTAATTTTATTGATATTGATTTTTCCTTTTGTACGGGCTCAAGCATTATGCCCCATAAAAAGAATCCGGATATACTGGAGCTGATCAGGGGTTCAGTCGGTAAAATCCACGGCGACCTTTCCAGCGTAATGATTCTGATGAAGGGTTTGCCCTCATCTTACAACAGGGATCTACAGCTGGATAAACCGCCGCTTTTTGACGCCGTTGATACAATCAAAGATATACTGGAAATATTTACGGCGCTTTTCCAGAATATCGTTATTGAAAAAGAGGCGATCGCCAGCAAGGTAAGGGACGAATCATTATTTTCAGTGGATATCGTGGAATACCTGATAAAAAAAGGGCTGTCCTATCGTAAAGCCCATGATACCGTAGGTAAAATGGTAATTGAATGCCTGGATAAAGGTAAAAGGATATCCGGTTTATCCAACAGCGAGCTAAAAAAATATTCGGATAAATTTGGCCAGGATCTAAGAAATATCCTTAACGCTAAGGCTTCGGTAAATTCGAAAATATCTTTCGGAAGCACGAACCCTAAACTGGTAGCCAGGCAGATTAAATTTTGGGGCAGGAAATTAAAATAAAGAGAGAATAAAATGCATGAATTTAAATACAAAGGAGATCGTCTCTATTGCGAGAAGGTGAGAATATCGGCCTTAGCCGATAAGTTTGGTACTCCGCTTTACATTTATAGCCGTAAAACGCTTATCGACCATTATTTGAAATTAAAATCTGCGTTTGCCAGGATTTCACCGCTTATCTGTTATTCAGTTAAAGCCAATTCTAACCTGGCTATATTAAGGGCGCTGGTGGAAAAAGGCGCCGGGCTTGATATTGTCTCAGGCGGTGAACTATTCCGCGCGCTCCGGGCAGAGTGTCCGCCGGAGCGGATCGTATATGCCTCGGTAGGCAAAACCGACGAAGAGATAACCGCAGCGATCTCAAAAGGTATTCTTTTCTTTAATGTTGAATCTTTGTCGGAATTAGAGAATATTAACCGTATCTCAAAAAGGCTTAACAAAAAAGTGCGGGTGGCAATCCGGATAAACCCTGATGTGGAAGCTAAAACGCATAAATATATAACTACCGGAAAAATTACCAATAAATTCGGCATAGACCTGGATAGCGCATATAAGATTCTGATGCTTGGTTCGAAATTCAGCAACCTTAATATCTGCGGTTTACATATCCATATTGGTTCCCAGATAACCGAAAGCGCGCCGTTTGTTGCAGCGATAAAAAAAGTTTCTAATTTTATAAACCGCCTGCAGGAACAAGGCCTGGTTTTAGAATATTTAAATATCGGAGGGGGTTTGGGGATTATTTATGACCGGGAAACCCCCCAGACCGCTGAAATTTACGCCGATATGATCACTCCACTTTTAGAAAGGACCGGGCTCAAAATAATAATGGAGCCGGGCAGGTTTATTGTCGGTAATGCCGGGATACTGGTGGCCAAAGTACTTTATATAAAAACTACGCCTAAGAAAAAATTCATTATTGTAGACGCCGGAATGAATGACCTGATCAGGCCATCATTATATTCTGCCTACCATAACCTGCTGGCTTTACAAAAAACGAAAGGACATGAAAAAGCCGATGTTGTCGGGCCGATCTGCGAAAGCGGAGATTTTTTAGCCAAAGAACGTTTCTTGCCTAAATTTAAAAAAGGCGATTATCTGGCTGTAATGGGCGCAGGGGCTTATGGCTTTAGCATGTCCAGCAACTATAATTCAAGGCTAAGGCCTGCAGAAGTTATGGTTAGCCAGGATAAAGTGACGGTTATCCGAAAAAGGGAAAATTTTTTAGATTTAATCCGCAATGAAAAAGATTAATTTTACCAAAATGGTCGCCAGCGGCAATGATTTTGTTGTGGTCAAAGGCAATTTACCGCAAAATCCGGCTTTATTGGCCAAAAAAATGTGCGCTAGAAAATTCGGCATTGGCGCAGACGGGTTACTGTTGCTTTCTAAATGTAAAGGCGCTGATTTCCGGATGCGTATTTTTAACGCCGACGGAAGCGAGGCGGAAATGTGCGGTAATGGAGCACGCTGTGCGGCTCTTTTTATGGGTAAGAAGAAAAGTAAAATGCTTACTCTCGCCGGCATTGTAAATAATCAAGTTTCAGGTGCCCGAGTGAAAATCCAACTTACTCCTCCCAAAGGCATAAAACTGGATATTCCTTTATCCGTAAACGGCAGAAACATAAAGGTTAATTTTATTAATACTGGGGTTCCGCACGTTGTTATTTTTGTTGACGGCATCGATGGAATTAATGTATTCCAGATCGGCCGCATTGTAAGGGGCCATAAGCAATTCGCTCCGGCCGGGACAAATGTAAATTTTGTCGAGGTAGAAAAAGGCAATTTAATAAGGGTGCGTACTTAGGAAAGAGGGGTAGAAGATGAGACCCTTGCCTGCGGGACAGGCAGCACTGCTTCGGCGCTGATCTTTGCCCTGAAAAATAGTTTAAATAATTTAGTGAATGTCCGTACGCAGAGCCAAGAAATCCTCAGGGTTTATTTTAAGAAAATCGGAGAGGTCCTGGATAATATATGGTTAGAGGGCAGCGCAAAAATAGTTTACAAAGGAGAATATTATGTTTAAAGGCTCGATTGTGGCCATAGTTACGCCTTTTCATAATGGCAAAGTTGATGAAAAAAAATTACGGAACCTTATCGATTTTCAGATAAAAAACGGTACCAGCGGGATTGTTCCCTGCGGCACAACCGGTGAGTCGGCTACTCTAAATTTCGATGAGCATGAAAAAGTGATTGAAATTACAATCGAGCACGTAAATAAAAGGGTGCCGGTAATCGCCGGAACAGGCTCTAATTCTACGGAAGAAGCGATTATGCTTACCCGGCAGGCTGCTTCAGCAGGCGCTGATGCCTCTTTACAGGTTTCTCCGTATTACAACCGGCCGACCCAAAAAGGATTATATGAGCATTTTAAGGCAATTGCCCAATCGGTAAAAATACCGATAATCCTTTATAATATCGCCGGCCGTACAGGCGTTAATATCGAGCCCGATACAATTGCCAAACTGGCGCATGATTGCCGGAATATTGTTGCTGTAAAAGAGGCCTCGGGTAATTTGGACCAGATGTCGCGGATTAAACAATTATGCCCGAAAGAATTTGAATTAATCTCAGGGGATGACAGCCTTACCCTTCCGGTTTTAAGCATTGGAGGCATAGGGATCATTTCGGTTGTCGCCAACATTGTGCCTCATGATGTTGCCAATTTAGTTTCATCTTTTGAAAAAGGCGATTTAAAGAAAGCCAGGGACCTGCATTATAAATTATTACCTTTAATTAAAGCAGTTTTCTTAGAGACTAATCCTATTCCGGTTAAAACAGCAATGGGTTTACTCGGGATGTGCGAACCTGATTTACGCCTTCCGATGTGCACAATGTCACCGGAAAATCTGGAAAAACTTAAAAAAGCATTGAAAGATTACGGGTTAAAGATAACCGCCCCGGGTAAGGAGAAATAAATGATAAAACTTGGCATAACCGGCGCTTGCGGAAAAATGGGCAGGCGGATTTTTGAGCTGGCTTCAGGCGATAAAGAAGTAGAGGTTGCTTTGGCGCTGGAAAAGAAAGGTACTCCCTTAATCGGCAGAGAGCTAGGAAAATTAAAAGTTTCTTCGAACCTTGACGGATTATTTCTGGTCGATGTTTTGATTGATTTTACCGATCCTCAAGCTGCCGATGAGCATCTTGATTATGCGGCTAAATATAAAAAAGCGATTGTTTTAGGGACTACAGGCTTAAGCACTGCGCAAAAAGATAAACTCCAGGAGATTTCTAAAGTTATCCCGGTTGTTTTTTCGCCCAATATGTCTATAGGCATGAATATTCTATTCTCCATTCTTCCTGAGATTGCCAAAAGGTTGGGGCCCGACTATAGCGTTGAAATTGTCGAAGCTCATCACAAAGCAAAAAAAGACTCACCTAGCGGGACGGCCAAAAAAATTGTCGAGGCTATCAGTCAGGTTACTAAAAAAGATATCCCGGTGCATTCTCTGCGCCTGGGAGATATTTTCGGCGATCATATGGTGGTATTTTGTGGAAATTCTGAACGGATTGAAATTAAGCACCAGGCTCATTCCAGGGAGCTCTTTGCGGTAGGCGCTTTAAAAGCTGCTAAGTGGTTAGCAGCCAAGCCCGCCGGTTTATATTCGATGCAGGATGTGTTGAAATAGGTCGAAGGACGAAAGACGAAAGTCTAAAAAGCTTAATAAAACTGAATTAGACTTTAGGCGTTTGACGCATTTTTAGACTTTAGTCTTTAGTTCCTAGACCAAGAAAATTGGAGATAATAATGTTCAAATATTCAAAAAAACTGGAATCATTGCCTCCATATTTATTTTTGGAAATCGATAAGGCCAAGCGAAAAGCGCGTTCCGAAGGAAGAGATATTATTGACCTTGGAATAGGAGATCCTGATCAGCCAACGCCTAGTTTTGTCATCGATGCTTTAAATATCGCGGCAAAAGAAGCTGCCAACCACCGTTATGCCCTTGATCAAGGCCTGCCGGCTTTGCGTAATGCGATTGCAGGTTGGTATAAGCGTAGGTTTAATGTTTTGCTTGATCCTGGAGACGAGATACTCCCTTTGATCGGTTCCAAGGAAGGTATCGCTCATTTTCCTTTAGCTTTTTTAAATCAGGGTGATATTTCGCTGGTGCCTGACCCAAGCTATCCTCCTTATAAAGGAGGCACGATTCTAGCCGGAGGCAAGCCGCATCTTTTGCCTTTGTTAGAATCAAATTGTTATCTTCCCGACCTAAATAAAATCCCCCATTCCGTTCTTAAAAAATCAAAAATAATATTTATAAACTACCCGAATAATCCTACCAATGCCTGCGCCAGCGATGATTTTTATAAGCAACTTATAAGATTCGCAGCCAAAAATAAAATTATCATTATTTCTGATCTGGCCTATTCTGAAATGGCTTATGATGGTTATAAACCGCGCAGCCTTTTGGAATTTGCCGGGGCCAGAGAATCGGTGATTGAGTTCCATTCCTTATCAAAAACTTATAATATGACCGGTTGGCGGGTTGGTTGGGCCTGTGGCAACTCCCAGTTAGTTGGGGCATTAGCCAAGGTCAAATCAAATATTGATTCCGGAATATTTTCGGCCATCCAGTTTGCCGCAGTTACGGCTTTGGAGGGCTCGCAGCAGCATTTGGAATCGATGTGCCAGCTTTACCAGGAAAGGCGCGATATTCTAATCGACGGACTTAACTGCTTGGGATGGAATGTTTCTAAACCCAGGGCCACCTTTTATGTCTGGATAAAAATCCCTGAAAAAACTGATTCCATAAGTTTTGCCGGAAGACTTCTTAAGGAAGCTGATATTGTGGCTACTCCCGGTGTCGGGTTCGGAAAGTATGGCCAGGGTTATATCCGTATGGCTCTAACCGTACGCAAAGAAAGAATTAAAGAAGCTTTGGAACGCATTAAAAAAATCTCATAATGGCAATTTGTTATCTTGGCATTGGCTCAAACCTGGGCAATCGCAGAAAGAATATAAAATTGGCAATTAAAAAGATTGAGGCATTAAAAGGGAATCAAATCATCAAAGAATCAAGGCTTTTCGAAACTCTTCCGGTTGGCGGGCCAAGCGGCCAGACTGACTATTTGAATACCGCTTTAAAGATTAAAACCAATATACCCCCTTTAACTTTACTAAAGAAATTAAAAAAGATTGAAATAGAAATGGGCAGGGTTCCGTCTGTTCGATTCGGTCCCAGGATTATTGACCTGGATATTTTGCTTTATGGAGATAAGGTTATTAATAGTAGGAAGTTGACTATTCCGCATCCCAGGATGTTTAAAAGGGATTTTGTCCTCAAGCCGTTAAAAGAGGTTTTATGAAGGTTATCCGTAATCCTCAAGAGTTAAATAGAATCCTAAAAAGAATCAGCTGCGACAGAAAGAGTATCGGTTTTGTTCCGACCATGGGCGCCTTGCACCTTGGCCATTTAAGTTTGATTAAAAAGGCAGCTAAAGACAATGAGATTGTAGTGGTCAGTATCTTTGTCAACCCCACTCAGTTTGGGCCGAAGGAAGATTTAAAGAAATACCCCCGGCCGCTTAAAAAAGACATTGAGCTTTGCCGTAAATCCGGAGTTGATCTTGTTTTTTTACCGGATAATAAGACGATCTATCCTTACGGCTATTCTACTTTTGTAAAAGTGGAAGGGTTAAGTGACTTACTCTGCGGAGTTTCTCGGCCCGGGCATTTTCGCGGGGTTTCGACCATTGTCGCTAAATTACTTAATATTGTCGGCCCCGATATAATTTATCTGGGGCAAAAAGATGCCCAACAGGCGATAATTATAAAGAGGATGGTTAAAGACTTGAATTTCCCGGTTAAAATAAAAATTATGCCGACTGTGCGCCTGGCAGATGGCTTAGCGCTTAGTTCGAGGAATACTTATTTGACCGTGGAACAAAGGAATGAAGCTGCGGTTTTATCAAGATCATTATCATTAGCCAGGTCGTTAGTTCAAGCAGGCGCCCGCGACAGTTCAAGAATTCTGGGTAGAATGAAAGAGATGATTAGAAAGAAAAAGCAGGCCAGGGTTGATTACATCGAAATTGTCGATTTAGAAAACCTGGAAAAAATAAAAAAGATCGACCGCAACTGCTTAATCGCTTTGGCAGTAGAGTTCGGAAATACGCGGCTTATTGATAACATTATAATTAACCATGCTTAAAAGAACGAAACTTAAAATAGGCATTGTAGGATGCGGGGCAATCGGAAGTTCCTTGGCAGAGGAAATAGCGGGTAAATTTAAAGAGCAGGCTTTACTTTGCGGATTATTTGATATCAAGCCGGAAAAAGCTATAATCCTTGCGAAAAAAATAAGGAAAAATAACAGCTTGGCTGTTGCCACTCTGGATGAATTGATAAAAAAATCAGACCTTTTAATCGAAGCTTCGCATGCTAATTCAGCTTGGCAGATTGCGCGTAAAACAGTTCTATCGGGGCGCAAAATAATGATTATGAGCGTCGGCGGAATCGTCGGCCATCTCGATCAATTGTTTGAATTATCCTCTAAACATAATACCCAGGTTTATTTTCCCAGCGGGGCAATCTCCGGTATCGATGCTTTAAAGGCTGCCAATATTGCCGGGATAAAAAAAGTAACTTTAACTACCCGTAAACACCCAGATTCTTTTTCGGGAGTTGACTATGTTACCAAAAAATTCAAGCTTTCTTCAATAAAAAAAGATACGATTTTATTCAAAGGAAGCGCGCGCCTGGCTACAAAATATTTTCCGCAGAATATCAATGTTGCCGCGGTGCTTGCCTTGGCCGGAATCGGAATAGATAAAACAAAAGTGCAGATAATTGCCAGTCCCGAAGTAAACAGGAATATACATGAGATTTTGATCGAATCAAAGTCGGCCAAGATCTTTACCCGGACCGAAAATGTTTTGCATCCGCAAAACCCCAAGACCAGTTTTCTAGCGGTATTATCGGCGATAGCGACATTAAAACAGATTTTGCAACCGGTAAAGATCGGAACGTAGAATTTTTAGGTTGACGTTGCGTCCCCTGGGGGGCGGAACGTAAATAAGGTATGTCCCCGCCAGAAGTCGGTGGGGTTAAATTCGCGTATTAACTTGCTCACCTCCTCTGGAGGTTCGTAAGTTAAGCGCTCATTTAAG
>Ga0172370_10010574_pt1 | contig 10560 bp, 10 predicted proteins | sample LakKiv5m_FD_114538 | JGI IMG/M metagenome (GOLD analysis project Ga0172370, IMG submission 114538) | Freshwater microbial communities from Kabuno Bay, South-Kivu, Congo - kab_022012_11.5m | ecosystem: Environmental > Aquatic > Freshwater > Lake | place: Democratic Republic of the Congo...
TAATTTCCAATATGTTATTCTCAGGATTATCTTTTGCTTTAAGAAGAGAGGGTAAGTTTTTCTCCAATAGCTTCTCTCCATTCAGACTTGGCATTACAACTGAGACTGTAAATTTCTTGTTGCTCATTTTTGAAGTATATAGGAAAGGACCCCTCTTTCAAAGCTACCAAAAGAAAAGTCACCAGCCCTTTTTTTAGCACTTGCTTCAAGACGCGAATATTCCTTGGGTCGTTCAATAAGCTTCATTGTCTTACCGATAAGCTCCTCTTCCGACTTCCATAGAAATCCATTTTCTGGTTCACTAATTATCTCTCCATGCCCTCCACCGTCAAAACAAAAAGGGATTGCTCCGGCGCTCATCGCCTCAACTACAGTAATTCCAAAGTGTTCCATCTTTTCCGGATCGATATCATCGTTTTGTCCAAATCCGGAAGCACTCCAAAATATTTTGGCTTTTCCATAAAGACCTTTTAGAGTTTCAAAATCCGGACTTTCCATAATCTCAACCGGGAGACCTTCAGACATATCTCTTAATTCTTTAATCCAATCGCCAACCCCGACTTCAACCCCTCCTGCCAAAATAAGCTTCCAGTCGGGAGCCTTCTCATGAAGTTTTTTAAAGGCAGATATTAAAATATCCTGTCCCTTTCCCTGAAGTATTTTTGAGAACCTACCCACATATAAAATAATATTTTCCTTTCGCTTTGATTTAAAAGAAATTGTGTCTACCGGAGGATAGATAACGATACTTTCTACCCCGTACTCTTTGTCTATCACCTTTTTAGTAAAGTTTGAGTTACAGACAATTTTATCTATTCTGAAAAGCTTCATTTTGTTTATAAGAGTTTTACCTTTTACCCCATGGAAAGGCACCTGGAAGTGAAGAATATTTTGCCTTGCATGCATCAAAGGAATACTTCCGTCGGAAACCCAGAAGCAAAGATCATATCCGTCGCCTTTTTTAACATCGGAAACTACATTTATATTTTTAAGACTCATTCCGAATCTTTTTTCCAAAGAAGAGATGATAGTAACCCCCTTCCACTCCAAATCAACTTCGTATCCGTTATCCGCCAAAACCTTTGCAAAGCTTAAGCTGTAACGCTCCCCACCACCTAATGTATCTAAATATGGATTAAATATTGCGGCTCTCATTAATTTGTAATTCCCAAAGCTTGGAATAAGTAATAAGCCTACTGTACATCTGATAAATAATTTCAATTACCCCAACCGTTCCGTCCAAAAACCCAAGTTTGACAACTCCTCTATACCAAAATTCCCTGAAAGCAGCCGAACAAAATCTAAAAAAGTTCATTTTAGGATGCCCTGCCTTAAACAGAAGCTTGGCCTCAATTTCCGACCAGTTGTTTGTCTTTTCAACCATATCATGAAGATTTCTGTGACTATCATGAAGCAGGGGTTCCTTAAGGTGTCCCGTAGGACCGTTAACCAGGGGTTGTTCGTGAAGCTCCCCAAACCACCCGTCAAATTTATCTTTCATAAAAAGTCGTAAAACATAATCCGGATACCAACCGCCCCAGTGCATGGTATGACCCAAAAATTTATTTCTCCTGGGAATTGCATATCCCGCAAATTCGTTTGTATCCTTTACCTGAAGAATATTGTTTTTGAGTTGGGTAGTTACCTCTTCATCACTATCCACATAGAAAAGCCAATTGTTTTTGGCCCTTTTTGCCCCCTCATTTCTCCACTCGGAAAAGCTTCCTTTAATAGACTCCGTCTCAACCTTAATAACCTCATCACACCAGGAAATTGAATCAAGGCATCTTTTCAATAGTTCCTTGTCATAATTTCCGCCTATAAGAACAATTGCAGAAATTTTACTTTTTGTAAAAATGTCTTTCATCTTTTTTTCCATGCTCCCATTCCTTTAACCCCAAGAAGTGCGTCAAGAGCACCCCATCTTTGCCAAGTCCTACCGACAAAAAGAAGTCTAAAGGTATCCCTAACAACCGCAAACTTTGTCCTTAAAGATAAATATCTCATTGCAAAGTAAACTCTGTTACGGGTCAAAAAATAATCATTGGTCGGACTTCCTGATCCTCCTGTTGATGCAGAAACTTTGTGCCACATACAAGTTCCCGAATAATAAGTAACTTTATAGCCTGATTTTCTTGCTCTTTCACTAAAATCGGCATCCTCCCAATATAGAAAAAACGAGGCATCCAAATAACCGATTTTCTCAAAAACCTCTTTTCTTACAATAACCGTTGCTCCATTCGCAAAATCCGTATCCGTAACTTTGTCAAACTGTCCGTGATCAACCTCATCAACCCCCCTGTGAGATGAATATGCATTTTTTCTGTCAATTTTTCCGCCAGCATACCAAATTACTTTCCCAAGTTCACTTTCTTTATATTTGTCTTTAAGGAATTCATATCCTTTGGCAAAATACATTTTTGGTGAAGAAGCCCCCACATCGGGATTCTCTTCCATATAATCAACCAACTTTGTAACAATATCTTTAGGTAAAATAAGATCATTGTTCATGAGAATAATGTAATCAAACCCGCGCTTTACGGCATCCTTTATTCCAACATTATTTCCTCCCGCAAAACCCAGATTGGCGCCGCTTTGGATAAACTTAAAATCCATATTGGGAAGCTTGTAATCACAAAGTGCCTCTTCCGTTCCGTCCCCGCTTCCGTTATCAACAACCATACATTCACAGTCAAGTCCGTTAACCTCAAGCTTTGCAATGTCGATGAGTTGCTCTTTGGTCATGGCAAGAGCATTTGTGGTCAGAATAATAATCGAGACCCTAGGAAGTTTTTTTGTCATATTAAATACCCAACTTTTTCTTTATCTTATATGAAAGCTTTTTCGTCTCTTTATAAAGGGCATCGTTTTGCCAAAAATGAAGTTCTTTTTCTTTTGAAGACATTTCGGAAATTACATTTGTCAGACCGACATTCTCCTCCTTAAACTTTTGTGCCTGCCAGACCTTTATATAAACAACCAATTCCGAGAAGGCCTGAAGAAAAGAAAGTGTAAGTCCATGAAGTCCGTCTTTATAACCCTCACCCGTAAAATACCTGTTGATAAACTCCCGGAAAGGTTTTGCCAAAATATCTTTCCAGGAAAATTCATATCCGTCTTTAACAATCAAATTGGATTGGACGGATGTGTAGCGGTTCAATCTTTCCAAATAGTCTTCGATACTGTCGTAATTGTGATGAATTATTGAAAGCCCTTCTTCAGCCGGAATATCGGCGCCCTTCCCTACCGTAAGAGGAACGGAATGGATTATCTCGTTCCATGAAACTTTACCCTTTTTGAAAAAACGTGTCTGATAATCCGGCCACCAGGAAGTATGTTTTATCCATTTGGAAAAAATTATATTTTTTCGGGGAATTCTATAATAATCGGCTTTAGGTTTATCTGTAATTTTTTTAATTTCTTTGGCAAGCTCACCGGAAATTTCTTCATCCGCATCAAGAACTAAAACCCATTCATTCGTTGCCTTTGAAATCGCGAAATTACGGGCCGGTTCCACATATCCCGTCTTCTCATGGAAGTAGACTTTTGCCCCAAGCTTTTCGGCAATTTCTACAGTTCTATCTCCCGACTTCATATCAACAATAACAATCTCATCGGCAATATTTTTAACAGAAGAAATAACTCTCTCGATGTTTTTTTCCTCGTTTAGGGTATTTACTACAACCGAAATCTTGGAATCCATGCTTAGATTGTATCACTAGTTGGAGCCTCAAAGCCAGGCGAAGGATAAGATTATCTAACTTTATATTTTCCCTGAAGCGCATTTACACGAACGGCGATAAGACCCTTTAGTCCTTCGATGGAATCTTTAATAGGGTCAACTTTTGTCCCTTCTTTGTGGTGCCAATCAACCGGAACTTCCGCAATTTTATAGCCAAGCTTTCTGGCAATAAAAAGGATTTCAAGATCAAAGCCTGCGGTAACCGAAGCCCCTTTACTTGTATTTTTGGATCCGAATATTTCAAGACGTTTAAATATTTCCTTTGCCGCCTCAGAGGAAAATGCCTTAAACCCACACTGTGTATCTTTAAAAGGAAGCCTTAAAACAATTAACCTCAGAAGAGAAAACCCATAAGCCATAATCTTTCTGACTATTGGAGCCCCCTCTCTTCCATGCCTTGACCCAATGACAACATCGTATCCTTTCTTAAACTTAGGAAGTATTTTTTCAAGCTGATCAATAGGGGTAGCCTGATCGGTATCGGCAAATACTATTATTTCACCCCTTGCCTTAAGCATTCCCGCAATAACAGTTCCCCCTTTTCCTCTGTGAGGTTCTTTTAAAACAGAAAATCCGTTATGTTTTTCCCCAAACTCCTTGGCAATACTTGCGGTTAAATCACTGGAACCGTCATCAACAAAAAGAATTTCCCAAGTATAATTTTGGCGGCTAAGATAACTATAAACACTATCCAAAACTCCGGTTCTTAAGTTATATTCCTCGTTATATGCCGGTATGACTACGCTTAAATATGGTTTCATTCAAATATAATTCTTTCTCTTTCTTGGACCACTATTCCTCCAAAACGTTCTTCTTTTAAAATATTTCCTATTCCTTTTTGTCTATCGGTCCACTCCTGTAACCTTGATGGATGGTCCGGATCAACTTCGTATAAAGTATAGAGTAAAGGCACATTTTTCTCCAATGGAAGTGAACCATACTCGTTTGTTCCAAGCCACAAAAACAAATATTGGTAGGCATAAGGAATCACCGGAGGAACATATTCATCAACATTAAATTCACGCCCGGCCGCGTCTTTGTAAATCCAGTCAATGGCTTTAAGTTGATTTTCAAAAGCTATGATTTCCGGATCATTTAGAGAAATTGAATATTCTGCTTTATAAGTGGAATAATTCTTATAAATAAAAATAAACAGAAACACAAAGATCAAAAGTTTTCCGTATTTTGTCTCACTAATTTTAATAAATACAAACGAAAAAAATAAAATTATCATAAGATAATAACCGGTGAAATAATAATCATATACATTTCCGGAATTCCCGTTAAAAAATAGCATTCCCAAAAACGGAGAGGACAGTAAAACCACAAGAGCAGTAAACATTTCGTTTTCCTTTAGTGTTTTCCATTTCCTGACTAAGTAGACCAAAACAAGTATTAGAAATGGAGCGAATAACAAATTTCCGTTAAGCCAAAATTTCGAAGCGATAAGATTGTAGTAAAAACCTATCCGAGTGGTTATTAACTGCCAAAAAGACAACTCTCCCGATTTTCCATTAATCAAAAAATTTATTATCGGACCTGTTAAAACGCCGGGATGTCTTATTTCAAATAATAATTGAGGTATAAAAGCCAGAACCATAAGCCCAAATGAAAGAAGTATAACTTTTGGCTTCGGAAGCAGTTTCCTTTTCCATACAAAAATAATTAAGAACGCAGGCAAATAAAAATACTCCGTTGCACTTCCAAATTGAAGTGCCATTCCGGTAAGCAGTCCCATAAGAGGCAAAGCCCAAACCTTTTTTTGTAAAAATTTATATATTGACCATACAAGTAAAATACTGATAAGAAACATTGGTGTCGGGTTGGAAAGCCATCTTGAACTGCCGATTATATATACGGAACATGAAGCAAGAAATGCCGACAACAAACCTACCTTTTTTCCGCCTAGGTTATTTCCCACATAATAAAGAACCAAAATTGACAATATTGAGGTAATAATCAAGAAGACGGATGGATAAACCGGATTACCATTACCCAACCAATAAAAAGGTGAAATCAACCAATAATACCAAGGACCACGAAAAACGCCTTCAATGCCGGTTGTCGGTCCAATCAAGAAAAATTTTCCTTTGTGAATAAAATCCCAAATGACCAATGCATCCCTCCCTTGGTCATACCAGAAACCCAAAAGATCGGAGAATCTGAAAAATCTCAAAAAAGATGCAAGTCCTAAAATTATGATAAGGGGAAGATTTAATAAAGAAGATTTTTTAATTCTTTTGAGCATACTTTCTGGCCGCCGTTAGTACTTTATTCACAGCTTCCTGGAACGGCAATCCTTCAACTCTGGCTCCCGCCGCCGGCTTATGTCCGCCCCCACCAATTTCTTTTGCAATCTCTGAAACATCAAATCCCGTTCTCGCCCTAAAGCTTACCGAAAGAACATTTTCCGAAGTTTCAACCATAACAACACCAAATTCCGTTCCCCTGACAATCGGAAAGAAAAGATTGGCAACATCCTCTTTGGCATAAGAATATTCACCAAAATCTTTATAGATAGCCAATGGAATTGCCGCCCAAACAAAATTATCCTCAATCATCATACTTTCAATAAACTTCCCCCACATTTTAAGTTCCTTAAACTCAATATTTCTATAAAGATGATAGATAATTTTATCTTTATCGGCCCCTTTATCCATCAAGTCAGCCGCGATCTTTAAAGTCTTTTGCCCAACATTCTGATATTGAAAAGTCCCCGTATCTCCAATAATTCCGGTCAGTAGACACTCGGAAACATCTTTTGATAAATCTACTTTCCAATCCTCAAAGACTTTATAAAGAAGTTCACCTGTGGAAGTAGTTTCATCATCAACCAAATTAATATCTCCAAATTTTTCATTGGATACATGGTGATCGATAACTATTGAATCAATAGTCGGCTTTTGGGAATCTTTCATTCCGGTAACCAGAGAGTAAGTAGAAGAATCAAGAATTATAAAAAGGTCATAAACGGAAAAATCAAAAGTTGTAAAGTTTACTCTCACTATTTCATTTGCACCCTGCAAAAATCTTAAATCGGAAGGAATATCACTCGGACAAATTACCGTTACGTCTTTTCCCATCTCCCCCAGGACTTGTGACAAAGCCAACGCAGACCCAACCGAATCTGAATCCGGTCCCCTGTGGCAATTAAGGACGATTTTGTCGGCCTTTTTAATCTTCTCTAATATTATTTCCGATTCTTTGTAATTCATTGTGTATGACTTAACTTGTATATTATAACCCCATCCACCTCCCATTGGTCATCTATTTTACTCATCCCGAAATTTGCAACCTCCGCTTTTGGAGAATGTGTAGGATCACATTTTGAAGCTTCTTCCTCACAAACAACAAAAAGCTGATCTGAAATACTTGAAGGGTCCCAACGGTCGGCATGTAAAACCACCCCTCCCCAAAGTTCAAGAAAATACCTGTAACCGTCCTCATAATTTCTTTCTGCAATAACCGCCAAATCAAAAGGTCTGTCACCATCAAGGCTCAAGATTTTGGCAGCCACATTTTGGCTTCTTTGCATTTGCCTATTTGGGCTATATCTTAAGGGACTTGCCGCAATACTTACTCCAATAAGAATAACTATAAATAAGGCGGCAATAATCTTAGACAATATTCCCTTCTCCAAAAGTTTAGAAACGAATGCCCCCACTAAAAGAAACGGTAAGGTAAAAACAAAACCAAGATAATGGTCATAGATAGGTAACACATAAAAACCAAGACCGATCAGAGCAAATGCCAACCAAGTAAAAAGTACTAAATAGGCAGATTTATTTTTCAGATCCTTTATAAAAGCAATTAATAACCCCATCAAAATACCAAAAGAAACCATAACCGAGACAAAACCATTCTTTGCAGCAATCAAGCTTGAATTAATAAGTTCCAACATTTGGGGCATCTTATGAATCGCAGACCAAAGGCTTACCGAAACGGCAGTTTGACGTTCATTATAGAATTTAAGCATTGCCTTAGTGTTCATCCAGTTGTGCCTCAAATCAAAAAACAGAAGAGGACTCATTAAAACTGCAAAAACTAAAGCCGCCAATAACGATTTCCGGATAAAAGTCCTAATCTCAAGCTTTGAACCCTTCTCCGATTTCAAGTTTCTTAATGTAAGAAACCAAAATAGGGCAATAGTCGGAACAAGAAGTACCCCCAAATAATGGGATTGAATTACAAATGCAAACGAAACCCCCAAAATAATTAGCCAATTGAACTTTTTTTCCTTCCAAACTTTCCAAATAGAATAAATGGAAAGCAAAGAAAAGAAAGGCATAATGTTTGGGTTCCATGATGAGTGGGAATACGTAATGACTGTCGGAGAAATCGCATAAAGCCCGGCCGCAATTAACCCTGCCTTTACCCCAAACCACTTTTTACCCACAAACCAAACAAAGGCAATTGTCAAAACTCCCAAAAGGGCAATTTGTACGGCAGGCCCAACAGGAGAAAAATTGGCCAATAAAAGAGCCGGCGCCATCATGTAGTAATAAAGAGGGCCAAGATAGACTCCTCCGACCGAAGTTCCCGGACCGATAAGTGGCGGATGAAGTTCCGTAAATATTCTTCGAACAATAATAACATCCCTTCCTTCATCCCCCAAAAAAGTCATATACTGATCAATTTTATAAAGCCTGGAAAACGCTCCGATCAACAAGATAAATACCAACATCCAAAATTCGACAGGGTTTTTCTTTACCCAGCTCTTGATATTTTTCAACCAATTTTTTATTCTCATCTCAATTTTTTCCAAAGTCTCAAAAGATCGATAAAACTTTTTATAATCACATTTAATTTTCTACCCGTCCCCTCACCTTTTGTTCTGGGATAATGGGTAACCGCAACTTCCGTAAACTTAAAACCTTTCTTTTTTGCCTTGATAAGAAGTTCACTACTGATAAATGCACCCCTTTGACTCTCCAAGTGTGGAATTTCATCTATCACTTTTTTGGAGATAAGCTTAAACCCGCAATCAATATCTCGAACTTTAAGACCAAATAAAATAAAAACAACAGCTTCCCAGACTTTACTTGTCACGATTTTTGCAAACGAAACTCTTCTTTTCTTGTAATAACCTATTACAAGGTCCGCCCCCGTCTCCCGTTGTCTTTCAATAAATTTACGGATTTCCCCGAAATCAAACTGTCCGTCCGAGTCTATGAAAGAAATCCATTCGTATTTGGAATTATAAAAACCGGATTGAAGAGAACCTCCATACCCTAAATTTTTTTCGTGGCTTATCAACCTAATCCGATCATCTTTATCGCATAAAGCTTTGGCAATCTCCCCAGTTTTATCCGTCGAGCCGTCATTAACAACAATCAGTTCCCACTTTTCGGCATTTCGGGAAACGGCCTTGACCGTACCGATAACAACTTTTTCGATATTACCCTCTTCGTTATAGGAAGGAAGGAATACAGACAATTCTTTTATTTTTGTATCCACATATGAAGTCTAGCATATCAGGCTTGAATCGTGCTAATATCAGTATAATGAAAAAAGGAGTCGGTAAGTTTGCTCTCATCCTGATTTTCTCCCTGATTCCAACAATTCTCATTTGGTTACCATTTTTTGCCAGATTCAAAACATTTTGGACAATTCCCATTCCTCAAAACGGAATGGCCACAATTGTTGCCAATTATGATGGCCCCCTTTACCTGGTTGCAGCCAAAACCATGTATGACAAAGCCGCAATTGAAAGTAGTTTCCAGTTCCCACTACCAACCGAATACTATGCGGCCCACTTCCCACTTTTCCCGATTCTCATAAAAATTGTGGGCATCGTCATTAACTACCCCTACGCCATGCTTATTGTTACTCTGGCTTCTTCGGTTCTGGCCATTTATTTCTTTGAAAAACTGATTTCGCAGTTCACGGAACCCAAAAACGCAATGTTTTTGACTCTTCTTTTTTCAATCTTTCCCGCAAGGTGGCTTATTGTCCGTTCGGTCGGTTCCGCCGATCCCCTTTTCCTGGCTGCAATCCTAGCCTCAGTCTATTTTTTCAAAAATAAAAAATTCTGGCAGGCGGGAGTTTGGGGCCTCGTTTCTGTTCTTACCAAATCCCCCGGAATTCTTCTTTTTGCCTCATATGCAATCTATTTCCTGATTGAATCCGCCAAAAATAAAAAGCTTAATTTCAAGCTTAAAAAGACATATCCTCTTTTCCTGATTCCCATTGGCCTTCTAATTGTTTTTACCTTTTATCAATTCACATTCGGAGACTTTTTTGCCTACTTCCACTCCGGAGACAATATTCACTTGGGACTTTTTCCTTTTCAAATCTTCAACTATTCCGCAAGCTGGGTGGGAACTTTCTGGCTTGAGGAAATAATATTTATTTACATCATAGGAGCCATAGGAGTCTACCGCCTTTTCAAAAAAGGAGAATTAGAACTGGCCTCATTTACAGGCCTTTTCTACCTGATGATTCTTTTTGTTGCCCATAGAGACATCATGCGTTATCTCCTTCCCGCAATTCCTTTTCTTTTTGTAGCCTATAAAGATATCTTAGTGAGTAAAGAATTCAAAATTGCCATGGGAATAGCAATAATACCGATATATCTTTATTCACTTTCCTTCATAAGCCAAAACGTAATGCCCATCAGCAACTGGGCCCCATTTTTATAAATTCTTAGCCCTCCCGAGTTTCCCTATTGATCAAGGTTGTAATGAAACCGTTACAAAATGTAACGGTTTAAAAATGAAGGCGGCTGATGAAAAAATGAGAATTACAGATGTAGCAGATACCGAGACCATGTTTCGTTTAATTCAATCAATCCCCTCACCTTCAGTAACTGGGCCCTA
>Ga0172370_10010575_pt1 | contig 10559 bp, 6 predicted proteins | sample LakKiv5m_FD_114538 | JGI IMG/M metagenome (GOLD analysis project Ga0172370, IMG submission 114538) | Freshwater microbial communities from Kabuno Bay, South-Kivu, Congo - kab_022012_11.5m | ecosystem: Environmental > Aquatic > Freshwater > Lake | place: Democratic Republic of the Congo...
CGTCCCCGCTCATCGAGGGAGTCCCTGATCCGTTCGTACTGTCGTCTGATCTGTGCTTCCGTCTTCATCCCTCCACAATGATCTCATCAAGCGCGATCGTCAACTTGAATTTTGACGGTCTCTTACGTGGCCTTTTCGCCGGCCGTCGACTCCTTGCCTTGCCGCACGCCGCCGGGTCCGTCGGCCCGCAGCATGCCCGCGAGCAGCAGCTGCACCAGGCCGTCCGTGCCGCCCGCGCCACCGCCCGAGACCTGCACGTCGGGCACGATCTTGATGTTGTTGAGCGCGAGCGCCTTGACGACCTCGACCGTGGTCACGCCGCTCGCCGTCAGGGCCGCGACCTGATCCTGGTACGCTTTCGCTTGCGCCTCGCCCTTAGAGCGGATGACGCCGGCCTCCGCGTCGCCCGTCTGCTTGATGCGCGAGGCCTCGGCCTCCGCCGTCGTGCGGATCCGCGCCGCCTCGCCCTTGGCGGTCTCCTCCGCCTGCTTGGCCTGGTGCTTCGCGATCTCGATGCCGACCTCGGCCTTCATCAAGGCGCCCTGCTGGTCCGCCTGCGCCTTGGTCTTCTCGAACTCGATGCGCCGCTTCTCGGCCTGCTCCTGCGCGTCGAACATCGACTTGCGCTGCTCCGCCAGGTTCTTCTCCTGCGTGGTCTTCATGAGCGCTTCGGGCAGGTGGATGTTGGTGATCATCACAGAGACCACCTCGACCTTGTAGCCCTCGAGGTCGCTCTTGACGGCGTCCTGCGCGGCCTGCTGCTCCGCCGCGCGGTTCTGCTGGTAGGCGATGGCCGGCACCTTCGAGACCTGCGCGCGGAAGATGCCGTCGATCTGCGGGTGGATGACGTTGGTCTCCAGATCCTGAATTGATCCAAGCTTTTGCACCACATAGGGCGCGTTCTCCGGCAGGATGCGGTACTGCGCGCGCACCTCGACCTGCATCTCGAAGCCGTCGTGCGAGACCACTCGGAACGGATCGAAGGTGCCGTTGTACTCCTTGACGCCGGCCCACTCGACCGATCGGGTGGTCGTCGGGATCGGGATCACGGTAAACGCGAGCGGGTTGATGTTGTACTTGCCAGGTCCCAGCACGTTGCGCTGAATGCCGCGATATCCCTCGGGGACCACGTGCCGCGTGCGGTGCGGCTTGTCGGGCGACGCCGGCACGGGCGCGGCCGCCTCGTCCTCGTCCGCTTCACCAGTGAACAACCCCGCGGGATCCTTTCCGATATTGGAGATCAGCACGCCCACCTCGCCCTGGTTGATGACCGTGAGCGGCCGCGTGCTGACCGCGAAGAGGTAGGGGTTTACGTAGTAGGTGCCGGGCCGGAGCACGGCCTCCTGCGGGCCGCGCTGGCCGCCGGAGGTGAGGAACGCCTGCCCGTCCTGGTAGCTGTTGTGGATCGTGACGTCGGGCGTGGGCGCGACGACGTCCTCCTTCGCCATCGCGATGCCGTCCTTCGCGTCGACGATGCCGACCTGATCCTCGCGAACGGTGACCGCGCTGCGCACGTCGACCTGGAACATGTCCGCGAAGATGTTGTAGGTGCCGGGCCGCAGGAAGTCGGTCTGGGGCCCCTTCTGTCCCCCGTTGCGGAGGAAGATCTCGGCCTTCTGGAAGTTGTCGTGGCCCTCCACGCTGCGCCCGAGGAGCTGTCCCTGCTCGAGCGCCGCCCCATCGGCCGCGGTGACCACGCCGATGTTGCCCTCGGGGATGATTGTTTTTGAAATCTTCTCAATCTGATAGAGCAGCGGGTGGATCTTGAACGTGCCGTTCGTGAGGAAGCGCAGCTGCTTGCCGCGGATGCCGCCGTTGTTCAGGAACGCGACGGGGTCCTGGAAGTTGTCGTGGTGCTCCCCGGCCTTGTCCTCCGCGTAGACGCGTCCAGAGGGCATGGACTCGCCGTCGAGCGCCGTGATGACGCCCAACTCGTCGGCGGCGATGACGACGAAATCGGCGCGCGCGATGACCGTCACGATGGGCCAGGGCACGAAGTGCAGGCCCGGCGCGAGGTAGTCCGCCTGGATGCCGATCTCGCCGTTGGCGGCGAACGCGCGGCCGGCGGGTAGCTTCTTGCCGAGGTAGCGGCGCTCGGTGATGGCGATCTGCGTGGCGCCGACGTTGACGATCCAGCGCGTCAACAGGTAGAGGCCGACGCCCGCGAGCAGGATGTAGCCGATGACCGGCAGCAATTGTCGGATCTGTGATACGTCCATGAGGTCCTCTCCGGGAAGGGGGTCGCACTGATTTCGAGCCGACGTAGCACGTCCCGGAGCAGAACGGAATGCCCGCGCCGCGCGCATCGAGCCCGCTTGCACCCCGCCCGCCGCCGTCCTACGCTGGCGCGGCCGGCGCGCTGCCTGCCGGTACGAGCCACGATGATGCCGGAGCGTTTTCACATGCGACGGGACGCGAGACGGCGATTCGCGGTCGACGAGGCCTTCTTCGCGCCGCGGGGTGACGTCATCCTCGTGGACGTGGCGGCGACCCGGCGGCTCGCGGCGGCGTTGATGCAGGGCCGCGCGCAGGGAGACACGACGGCGCCGATATTGGCCGGCGAGCTCGGCGCGCTCGGGCTCCTGCACGAGATCCAGCACCACGTCATCGCGACCTATCAGCAGCTCGTGGCGCCGCAGGCGATGGAGGAGGCGCTGGGCTCTGCGCAGACGCACCTCGGGCGCGCGACGGTGGACCTCGTGCTCGCGACGTTCGCCGCGGAGTATCCGCCGGCCGCCGTGCACCGGGGCGTGACGGACGGGGCGAGCTGGCTCGACGGGACGACCGACGGCGTGCCGAACAGGCTCGTGGCGCTGGAGGAGGTGCTGCTGCTGCCGCTCGAGAACGACAACCCGGCGGCCGGGCATCTGCGCGAGCTCTTCGATGATCGCGACCTGGCGCGCGCGACGGCCTACACGTCGCTCGTGTCGCACGTCACGGCGGTGTTCGACCGCCTGCCGCCCTTCGGCCCAGACGCGCTGCCCTTGCTGCGCCTGCTGCGCGCGCCGATCGTCGCGCACCCGGAGTCGCTCAGCGCGCAGCTCGGCTACGTGCGGGATCGCTGGGGCGATGTGCTCGGCGAGTTGATGAGCCGGCTGCTCGCGGGCATCGGTGCGCTCGCGGAGGAGCAGGCGGCGCGCGATCGCGCTTGGATCCTGGCGCAGGGCGGCGGCTTCTACGACGCCGGCGCGGCCGATCCGCGCGCGCTCGCGGAATGGGGGCAGGACCCGGAACCCGAGCGTTTCAGCCGGGATCTCGACTGGATGCCGCGGCTCGTGCTGGTGGCGAAGAGCACGTACGTTTGGCTCGATCAGCTCTCGAAGCAGCACCGGCGCGCGATTACGCGGCTCGACGAGGTCCCGGACGCGGAGCTGGATTGCCTCGCGGAGCGCGGCTTTACGGGCCTGTGGCTCATCGGCCTGTGGGAGCGCTCGATCGCGTCGGCGAAGATCAAGCAGATGATGGGCGATGGCGAGGCCGTCGCGTCGGCCTACAGCCTGCGCGAGTACGACATCGCGCAGGATTTGGGCGGGCCGCAGGCGTTCGCAAACCTGCGGGATCGCGCCTGGAGGCGCGGGATTCGGCTCGCGTCGGACATGGTCCCGAACCATATGGGCATCGACTCGCGCTGGCTGGTCGAGCACCCCGACTGGTTCATCCAAGTCGCCGAGCCGCCCTATCCCGCGTATCGGTTCACGGGCATGGACCTCTCCAACGACCCGCGCGTGAGCGTGCAGATCGAAGACCACTACTGGGACAAGACCGACGCAGCGGTCGTCTTCAAGCGCGTCGACAAGTGGACCGGCGACACGCGCTACCTGTATCACGGCAACGACGGCACCAGCATGCCTTGGAACGACACGGCCCAACTCGACTACCTGAAGCCCGAGGTGCGCGAGGCGCTCATCCAGACGATACTGCATGTCGCGCGGCAGTTCCCGATCATCCGCTTCGACGCGGCGATGACGCTCGCGAAGCGGCACTTCTCGCGCCTGTGGTACCCGGAGCCCGGCTCGGGCGGGGGCATCCCGTCGAGGTCGGAACATGCGATGACCAAAGCGCAATTCGACGCCGCGGTGCCTCGGGAGTTCTGGCGCGAGGTGGTCGATCGCGTGGCCGCGGAGGCGCCCGACACGCTGCTGCTCGCGGAGGCCTTCTGGCTCATGGAGGGCTACTTCGTCCGCACGCTCGGCATGCACCGCGTCTACAACAGCGCGTTCATGAACATGATGCGGGACGAGGACAACGCGAAATACCGCACAGTAATCAAGAATACTTTGGAATTCGACAGAGAGGTCCTGAAGCGATACGTCAATTTCATGAATAACCCGGACGAGCGCACGGCGATCGACCAATTCGGGAAGGGCGACAAGTACTTCGGCGTCGCGACGTTGATGAGCACGATGCCCGGCCTGCCCATGTACGGCCACGGTCAGGTGGACGGCTTCTCCGAGAAGTACGGCATGGAGTTCCGCAGGCCGCGCTGGGACGAGGTGCCGGACGACGGGCTGGTGGCGGAGCACCGGCGGAGGCTCGCGCCGCTGCTGCACAGGCGACGCATCTTCGCGGACGTCGAGGAATTCCTGCTCTACGACCTGTTCTGCGAGGACGGCACGGTCAACGAGGACGTCTTCGCCTATTCCAACCGCGTGGACGGCCAACGTTCGCTCGTGCTCTTCCACAATCGCTACGGGCACGCGTCGGGCTGGATACGGACGAGCGCGGCCTATGCCGTCAAGCACGGCGGACCGGACAGCGAGGACAGGCACCTCGCGCAACGCTCGCTCGGCGACGGCCTCGGGTTGCGGGAGGATCCGTGCGCGTTCGTGGCGTATCGCGATCTGGTCACGGGGCTCGAGCACCTGAGCTCGGAGGCGGCCCTGTGCGAACACGGAATGCCCGTGGAGTTGGGCGCGTACGGCTGCCGCGTGCTGGTCGACTGGCGGGAGCTGTGGGACGCCGAGGGGACGCGCTGGGCGAGGCTCGCGGCCCGGCTTTGCGATCGCGGTGTGCCGTCGCTCGATGAGGCGCTCTACCTTCTGCGGCTCGAGCCCTTGCACGAGGCGCTGCGCGGCCTGCTCAACGCGTGGGTGGTGGAGCGGCTCGGCGCCCCGCTGGCGCCGGACCTGGACCTCGCGGGGCGCGTGCGGCGCGTGGCCGAGGCGCTGCACGAATCGCTCGGGCTCAGCGTGGACGCGCGTTCACTCGGGGAGGCCATCATCGAGGCGGCCTGGCTGTTGGCGATGCCGCTCGGCGACACCACCCGCACGCCGACCGAGGATCTGCCCGAGGGGGCCGCGTCGGCGAGACCCGCGGCCGACCAGGACGCGAGCACCGCCGCGCCGCCGCCTGCGCTGCCCTCCCTGCGCGCGACCGCGACCCGCTTCGCCGCGGCCGTGACGACGCGGATCGCGCAGGCCAACCCCGCCGCGCAATTCGAGGCCCTGCGCCTGGAGGGTCCCATCTGGGCTCTTGCGCGCGAGGCCGGCACGCCCGACCCGTGGCTCGGGGCCGAGGTGGGCGCGGCGCGTGCTCTCGGCGTGGCGCTCGCGGTGCTGGAGCGGACCCCGCTGCTGCGAGGCGGCGCGCAGGCCCTGCTCCTGGCGTGGCTCGACGACGCGGCGTGCGCGCGGCGGCTCGGTGTGAACACGCACGAGGGCGTCGGGTGGCTCTCGCGCGAGGCGTTGAGCGAGCTCGTCGTGCACCTGCCGGCGATGGAGGCGCTGGCCGCGCAGCGCCGCGCGGAGGCCACCGGGAGCGAAGAAGAGGCCGAGGATCTCGCCGCGGAGATGCTGAGGGCCGGCGCGGAGGCGGGCTGGCGGGTCGAGGCGTTGCGCGCGTGGTGCGTGGGGGCACCGGCCATTCCGGCGGCACATACCTGACGATTTTCGGCAATCAGACCGGTTTGTTCCGCGTCGCCATCCACAGAAGCGCCGCGGAATCTCTGCGATTTCCGTGGGCTCGCGGGGGGCAGAATTCTTGCGCACCCCACGGCTGGGTCGCATGCTGCCCCGCATGATGTGCCTCTCCCATCTGTGTCCCCGCCTCGCCCGCACGGCGATCGTGCTGGGGCTCGCGCTCGCGATCGCGGCGCCGGCTCTGGCCCTCGCACCGGCGCAGGTTCCGCGAAAAGGCGCCCCGAAGGTCGCAGCAAGGCCGGTACAGAAGACCCCGCCGAAGGCAGCGACGGCGCCGAGACCGGCCCAGAAGCAGGCCGCGAAGGCCGTCAGGAAGGCCGTCGCGAAGGCCCCCGCGAAGGCCGCGCCCCTCTCCGTCAGGACGCCTCCCAGGCCACTGCCCGCGCCCCCCAGGCCCGGCGCCGGCACGCTGGAGGTGCGGACCGAGCCGCCGGGCGCGACGCTCGTCATCGGCGGGCGGGAGGCCGGCAAGACGCCGATCGTGTTGGACAAGCTCAGCGCCGGTGAGCACGCGTACGAGCTGCGCTTTGCCCAGCGGGCGCGCGTTCGCGGCAAGTGGACCATCGAGCCCGGCCAAACGCGCCGCGTGACCGAGACGCTCGAGCCGCTGCCGGGAGGGCCGAAGCCCGCTCTGCTTCCGGCGCAGAAGCCCGAGCCGCAGGTGGCTCCAAAGATCGCGTCGAAGCCGGCGCCGCAGCCGCGGATCCAGATGGACAGTCGGGAAGACGGCGCGCGCGGCGAGAAGCTCATCGGCGCCCCGACCTCGGACGCCACGGCCGAGAAGATCGAGGCCATGTGCCGCGAGAACGCGCCCGTGCTCCGTGGTTGCGCCAAGCTCTACGCGGGTGGCAGCGTGTTCGTCTTCACCGGCACCGTCACCGCCACGGGCCGCGTCGCGTCGGTGCGCGCGACGATCCTCGACGATGTCCGCCCCGAGCTCGCGAGCTGCGTGGCCGCGAGGCTCGCCAACGTCACGTTCGGCGCTCAGAGCCGCCCGAAGCCCTTCAAGTGCGAGGTCGACTGACTCAGGCCCAACGCATCTCGGCGGCGAAGTGCCTCAGATACTTGCTCTGCTTCACGATGCGCACGCCGCGCACCTCGGCCGCGCGGGCCTTGACCTCACAGACGACCTCGGCGGCGTAGTCGAAGTGCGACTGCGTGTAGACGCGCCGCGGGAACGCGAGGCGGACGAGCTCCATGTTGTGGAAGGTCTCCGTGCCGTCGTCGAGGCGCTTGCCGAACATCACGGATCCAATCTCGACGCCGCGGATGCCGCCCTGGAGGTACAGCGCATTGCAGAGGCTCCACGCGGGGTAGTCCTCGGGCGCGAGGTGCGGCAGGATGCTCTTGGCGTCCAGGTAGACCGCGTGCCCACCCGTGGGCTCCACGATGCCGACGCCGGCCGCGAGGAGCTTCTCGCCCATGTACTCCGCGGTCCGCAGGCGGTAGCGCAGGTAGTCCTCGTGCAGCACCTCCTCGAGGCCCACGGCGAGCGCCTCCAGATCGCGGCCTGCCAGTCCTCCATAAGTTGGAAATCCCTCCGTCAGGATGAGCAGGTTGCGCGCCGCCTCGACCCAGCGCTCGTCCTTGAGCGCGATGAAGCCGCCGATGTTGACCATGCCGTCCTTCTTCGCGCTCATGAGGCAGCCGTCGGCGTAGCCGAACATCTCGTGCACGATGTCGACGATGCTGCGGTCCGCATAGGCCGGCTCGCGCAGCTTGATGAACATGGCGTTCTCGGCGAAACGGCACACGTCCAGGATGAGCGGCTTGCCGTACCGCTTGAGCAACGCGCTGTATTCACGGATGTTTTGCATGCTCACGGGCTGTCCGCCGCCGCTGTTGTTGGTGAGCGTCAGCATGCCGAAGGGGATGCGATCGGCCCCCTGTTTCAGGAGATCTTCGACGCGGCCGAGATCGATGTTGCCCTTGAAGGGGTGTCGCAGGCGGGGTTGCAGTCCCTCCGGGATGACGAGATCCACGGCCTCCACGCCGTCGTACTCGAGGTTGGCCCGGGTGGTGTCGAAGTGCGTGTTGTTGGGCACCAGCTCGCCCTTCTTCGTGGCGATGGCGAAGAAGATGCGCTCCGCGGCGCGGCCCTGGTGCGTCGGGACGAGAAACGGGTAGCCGGTCAGTCCGCGGATGACGGCCTCCAGCCTGAAGAAGCTGCGCGCACCGGCGTAGCTCTCGTCGCCCTCCATGATCGCGGCCCACTGCCGCGCGCTCATCGCACCCGTCCCGCTGTCGGTCAGGAAGTCGATGAGGACCTCCTCCGCGCGGAGCAGGAAGACGTTGAGCCGGGCCTTCTCGAGCAGCGCCTCGCGCTCGGCGCGGGTGGTCATGCGGATGGGCTCGACGGACTTGATGCGGAAAGGTTCGATAATCGAGTGGGTCATGGGGCCTGGTCCTCGGTCGGATGGGCGGACGCGGCCGCCGTGTTCGGGCGGGGACGGTACACCGGGCGTGCGGTCGAAAGAAGGGTGGCCGCGATGAGCGAGAGCGCGAAGAGAAGGGACGCGACGGCATGGGCGTGACCGAACATCGCGTCCCGAATCGTCGCGGGCAGGTCGGGCGAGGCGGCCGACGGGTTCGTGCCCTCGCCCGCGCGCGTCCGCTCTCCTGCCACCCGCCAGGGATCGGTCGTGCAGACCCCATCGAGCGCACCCACGAGGGCGTCGAGGAGGTCCTCATGCTCTTCAAGAATCATAGGATTTACGTCCAGCTGGAAGCACTTCGCGCCGAACCGAGCCTTGGTTGAATCCGGAGGCATCAAGCACACGTGAATCGGGTCTGTCCTGCCCGTCCTTTGCAGAGCAACGACCGCTCGGTCCCGCTCGATCCGGATCGACGGACACGTGATGTCCGACCCAAGTGCCGCCTCGTCGTTGATTCGGCGGTCGAGCGCCTCGAACATCGCGCGGCTCTCCGGCGGCAGAACGCGCGTGGGCGCGGGATCGGCCTGCACGGCGCGGCCCACGCACAGCGCGACGAGCAGGCACGCCTGGCAGACACGCAGGCTCACTTCGCCCTCTCCGTCAGGCAGGGCCTGAGTCGGCCGGCCTGGCGCGCGTCCTCGCCCTCGAAGGTGCGCGCCAGCACGAGGCTGCTGCGGCCTGCGATCTGCTCGACCCGTGCGAGACGCCAGCCGGGCGGATCGGCCTGCACGTCGAACGCGAGGTCCGCCTCATGCCCGCTCTCGCGCAATGGAACATGCAATTCAACGACTTGCCCTGAATCGGCGATAACGTCGTAGAGCCAGAAGAACACGCGCCGACCAAAGTCGAAGGGCTCACCGCCGCGCGCGTCTGGGGCGACAAACGGGGCGCAGCGCGGCTCGCCGCCGGGTGTGGCGAGGCACAGGCGCGAGCGGCTGAACTCAACGCGCGAGGAGGTCGGCGGGGGCGAGTCGATCACGGAGCGCGGCATGAACACGGCCAGGCCTTGGAGCCTTTGCATGCAGCCGGGGCCATCGATCGTCGCGGCGAGCGTGTCGAACGTGACGCCCGACTCCGCGAGCGCGCGGGCCTCGGCGCGCATGACCTCGACCGGAGCGAAGGGCTGCGGCACGGGCGGGTTGGACAGCAGCGGCATGAACCACGCGAGCAACGCCACGCCGCACGCGACGGGCGCGAGCCGAGCGAGGCGCGCCGGGAGGCACGACAGGAGCACGGCGAGGCCCAATGCGAGCACCGGCAGCACCGGGTGGAGGTAGCGCGAGCCGAATTCGCGGTGCACGGCGTAGACGTAGGCCACGCTGAGCGCCCACGGAATGCAGAGCAGCGCGACCGGCGCGACGAAGCGGTGCTTGCCCGTCAGCCCATTCCATTGCCGCCCGAGCCGCGCTCCCAGCCCCAGAGCGACGCCGAGGCTCGCCACGCCAGCGGCCATCGCCACAGGCGCCTCCGAGAGCGTCACGGCGTTGAGAACGAGCGCCCCCGGCGAGACGAGGGCCCATACACCCACGCACACCGCGAGCCATCGCAGGGTTGCCCGCACCGCTCGCTCCGACGACGCGACCACGAGCGCCAGAGCCCCCGGGACGAGCGTGGTCGCGAGCAGATGGACATCGACCGCGAGCCCCATCGTCGCCGCCGAGAGGACAAGGCGCGGCAGCGACGGGGCCTCGATGAGCAACACGAGCGCCGAGAGCGCGGCGACGTTGACGAGCGGCGACACGCTCGGGTTCCAGAGATCGGTGCGGTCGGGACTCTGCCCCAGCGCGAGGAGCAAGAGGGCGGCGGCCGAGAGCGCGACGGACTGGCTCGTGAGGCGGCGCGACACGACGAAGAGCAGGCCGACCGCGAGCCCCTGCGCCAGCGTCACGACCGCCTGGAGCGCCCGCGCGTCGAGCCCCATGAGGCCGCAGGTCACGAGCAGGTGCTGCCAGGTCGCGCCCTGGAAGCCGCCGATCGTCGTGTGCGGGCCCGTCGTGCGACACAGCCCCAGCTCCACGCAATCGCGCGCGTGCAGCAGGTCGCGCGCGAGATCCGGGTGCAACACGGCCGGCAGCGACGCGACGTGCAGGACGACCGTCGCGAGCGCGGAGACGAGGAGCGCCAACGCCATCGATCAGCGCTTGACGGGCGGCGGCGGCGGTGGTGGGCGGGTACGATCCGGTGTGGCCGGCGGCGGCGGCGGCGC
>Ga0172370_10010576_pt1 | contig 10559 bp, 2 predicted proteins | sample LakKiv5m_FD_114538 | JGI IMG/M metagenome (GOLD analysis project Ga0172370, IMG submission 114538) | Freshwater microbial communities from Kabuno Bay, South-Kivu, Congo - kab_022012_11.5m | ecosystem: Environmental > Aquatic > Freshwater > Lake | place: Democratic Republic of the Congo...
GAATACCGGCATCGCGATGCGGCCGTGCAGCTCCCAGAAGAGCGGGCTGCCCTCGCCGCACTTGCGCACGTGCGCCTCGGCCGTCAGACCATCATCGCAGGGCGACTTCACGCCCGCCTGACACAGCGTGAGATCCTTGACGCCGCCGAGCTGCGGGATCGCTTCCACGACCTCGGCGAGCAGCGCGGGCGCGGGATCCTCCGGCGCCGTCGTGAAGACCGCCGCCGAGATCACCGACTTCGGGTCGACGTTCTTCGCCTTGAGATACTCGCGCAGCAGGGCGTACTTCTTCCATGCCTCCTCGAGCGCGGGATCGCCCGCCGGCGCTTCGTTCGAGAGCAGCTTCGCGAAGTCCGTGTCGGCCTGCACCGGCTCGCCCGATCCGGTAAGGATGCCGGACTTGAGGATCACGGCGTATGTGGTCGACGGGCGCAGCGGGTTCTCCCACGGAGGCGCGATGACGAGTGGGTTCTCACAATGGTAACGGCCGCGACCCCCGGCCGCGCGCCAGGAGAAGCCGGGCGAGTTGCCGTAGGTCTCGGTCGACTTCGGATCGATGCCGACGAGGTCGATGTTCTTCTTGTCGCCGTCGGCCTTCAGCGTGTCGTAGTTGACGCCTGTCGAGAAGCGGAAGATGACCTGCGGGGTGACGGAGAAGCCGGTGAAGGCGAGCTCGTTGGCCTCCACGAAGCGCGCGACGGGGTCGAAGCCGAGTAGGCCCGGACCGGGTTTGAAGAAGCCCGTCAGATCGAGCTTGCCGCTTTTGACGCGGATGTCGTTCGGGAAGGGCATGCGATAGAAGTCCTTCGTTGGATCGCTGCGCGGGATCTCGAAGAGCGCGCGTGCCGGTGCGCCTTCGCTCGGGGCGCAGGTCGCCTGCTTCGCGCCCATGGCGACCGCGAGCACCAGCTGCGGCAGCGTGCCGCAGGCGCCGGAGGGAAGGCAGAAGAGGCCGCCGAAGCAGTCGGATCCCGTCGAGCAGGCGCTGCCGACATCGCCCTTTCCGGTCGTCTCGCAGACGCCGGCGAGGCCCGCGGGACGACACCAGCCGCCAGGCGCGCAGACGCCGGACTTGGCAGGCTCGCACGCGCCGCCGATGGGGACCGTGCCCGCCTTGTCGCAGAAACCGAAGGACTCGCAGCCGGCTAGCCCGCACGCCGCGCTCCAGTTGCAGGTCGTGCCCGCCTGACACTCGCCGTCGAGCATGCACTTGTCGCCGGCCTTGGTCTCTCCGGTCATCGTGCAGACCGACGCGACGCACGACAGTCCGTACCGGCACTCGTAGGGACCCGCGCACGTCGCGCCGACGCCCTTCGTCGGCAGTCCGCCGATACCGGAGTCCATGCCCGAGTCGATGAGCGATCCCGCGTCGAGGCCGCCGGCACCGTAGATGTCGGTTCCGATGCCGCCCGGAGGCTGGCCGATGCCGCCCGGGCAATTCGAGCAGTCGCCGAGCGCGGCGCAGGTACAGCCCCCCGCATCGACGGTCGGCGCTCCGCACGCCATGACGAGGAGCGCTGCGCCGAGCGCGAGCAGTTCGAGGACTTGGGGGGCGCGGCAATTCGTACTCATCGTCACCTCGTGGCTCGCTCCCAGAGGAGCCAGCGTTCGCTCTCATGCAACAGTCTAACCTCTGAGGCATGGCTACCGAAAGGATCCGGTCGCGTGCCCGGCACACGACGGGCCAGGAAGTAGTCGAAGGCTGGGCCGAAGCGCTGCCACTCGAACCGCTCCGGCGACCACTCGAAGCGCGGCGGGAAGACCGGCGGCGCAGCACCGTCGCGATAGTGGATCGGGCTTTTTGCGAACTCGGCGAACGAGAACTCCGCGAGGCCACCCACCTTCGCCTGGTAGTACTGCGCGTCGTGGAGGTGCGCGGAGAAGTTCGTCACACCGGATCCCCGATCATGCACGAGGCCGAGCAGCCGACGGCCGGCGACGGTCCGCCCGAGCGCGGAATCGAGATCGCCCATCTCCTGCTCGTAGGCGGCAAAGCGGTCCGCATGGAGGCGCGCGGTGCCGACCGCGAGACCCACGGATGCGATTACGATGATCACGCGCGCTCGCACGTCGAGGCGTAGCGGACCGAGGCACAACGCAGTCGCGAGGACGAGCGGCGCGAAGCGATCGTTGATGGGCTGGATCAAGCGGTAGCTATGGGGCGTGAAGAGGTAGCACGCGAGCGTGACCACGAATACGGCCTCGGGAGCCCATCCCGCCGGCCGCGTCGACGCGACATCCCCTCCCGACGTCGCGCGTCCGCGCAGCGCAATGCCGAGCACCAGCGCAAGCAGGAAGCCGACGAGCAGCCACTCGTCCCCATCGATGGGGTAGGCGTTGAGCGTGTGATCTGCGAAGCCCCGCAGCGTCTCCAGCAGCGGCGCGAACTGCGGCGCCCCGGAGGCGACTTGCGGTGCGACCCCCCCGCGACCGCCTGCTTCACCGCGCTCCACCACGCCCGACGCGCGCACCCAGAGCAGCGCCGCGACGATCGACGGCACGGACGCGGCCGCGCTCCACGCGAGCCCCCGCCAGGGTCGCCGCTCGTTTGGCTGCGTCGAATTCATCAGGACGAACGCCGCCTGCACTGTTGCCGCGAGCGCCATCCACGCATAGACCTGCGCGTGGGTGTAGAACGTCAACGCCGCCAGCACCGCGAACGCGAACGCGCGCGTCCCCATTCGCCGGATCGAGTCGCCGCGGGCATCCGCGCGGAGCAGGCCCGCACCAACGGCCAACGCGAGGAGCGCGAGCGGCATCGCCATCGTGAAGTTGACGAATCCCCAGAAGAGCCACGCGTTGAAGCCGATCGGCGCCACGGCTGCGGCGAGGAGCGCGGGACGGCTGTGCGCGCGCAGGAAGCAGGCGAGGGAGAAGGGGAGGGACGCGACGCTCGCCATCGTGAGCCAGGCAGATGCTCGTTCGACGCCGACGAGGTGGGCGAGCCAATCGGCGCCGACGTAGAACGCGAGATACTGGGTCTCGCCATAGCTGACCCAGAAGTAGCTCGCGAAGCTGGGATCGTCCTGGCCGTGGATCGCCGCGATCGTGGCGAGGTGCTGCGGGTAGTCCACGAACGGGAGGAAGCTTGCGGAGAGGAACGGCCACACGCATGCGAGTGTCGAGAGGGCGAGCGCACACGCGGTGATCACGGCGGCACCGACCGCGGGCGCGACATCTCCTGCCGCGACTCCTCGACGCCAGAGCGGTGCCAGCGCGCTCATGCCTGCGGCGCGGAGCGGCCGTGCTCCACCAACTTGTCGTAGAGCTGCGCCGGAGGAACCCCGTCCTTGAGCAGCTTGTCGGCGCGCTCCAGCTCTTGTCGCAGGATCGCCTCGAAGACCTCGAGGCTGCGCGTGCCGACGATGCGACGTCCGTTTAGGAATACCGTCGGCGCCGCCCGCACGCCGAGCGACCGCGCGAGCGCAGTGTCGGCCGCGACCTCGAATCCGTAGACGTGTTCGCGCTGCGCGTGCTCGAAGCGCACGGGATCGAGGCCCACCTCCTCCGCGATGCGCTTGAGATCCGCGGGATCGAATCCGTCAGTGGACTTGCTCACCGCCTCGAGAAGTTCGAGCCACTTGCCCTGCGCGGCGGCCGCATAGACGGCCTCGCCGAGGAGGTTCGCGTGCCTGAGCTGTCCCGTGTCGAAGTTGCGGTACACGAAGCGCACCTTGCCCGGATGGCGCTGCGCGAGCGTCCGCAGCGTGCCCCAGACCTGCCCCGACGGCTTTGAGAGCGATTCGTGGAAGACCACGAAGGTCAGCGGCGCGCCCTCGGCCCCCCAGCGCGGCGCGGTCGCGGTCACGGGGACGCGATAGACCGTGTGATCCTGGACGGGATCCCCCGGCTGCGCGGGACCGGTCTGCTCCACGGGGGCCGGCGCGAGCTGCGGCATGGGACGGCGCGCAGGCTGTCCCGGCAGCGGCGTGATGCCTCGCGGCCCCGAGCTCACGCGCTCCCACGGGAAGGTCCGGTTCAAGACCGTCGCGGTGTCGGCGACACGCGAGGGCGGCGCGCCGCTCTTCGCGAGCGTTTCGGCGCGCTTGAGCTCCTCGTCGAGCACGAGCGAGATCTCGGCGGCGGGCCGCGCCCCGACGACCTTGCGACCGTTGACGAACATCGTTGGCGTACCGGTGACGCCAAGCGCCAGCGCGGCACGATCGTCAGCGTCGATGCGCGCGTTTGGTGCCAGATCCTGCCGGTCGGCGCGAAAGCGCACCAGATCGAGGCCGAGCTCCTGAGCGACCGCCATCTGACGCGCTTCGTCGAGCGGCGGCCTGCGCCCCGCCGTCACACCGCCGAGCATCAGCGCGCGCGCGTAAGGCCAGAACTTGCCCTGCTGCCCCGCGGCCTCCGCCGAGAGCGCCGCGCTCCGCGCGTTCTTGTGGAACGCCAGGACACGGTGGCGGAAGACCCAGCGCACGCGGCCGACGTAGCGCGCCTCGATCTCGGCGAGGGTCCCTTCGAGCCGCGCGCAGAACGGACACTCGAGGTCGGTGAAGATGACCACGCGCACCGGGGCCGTCGCCGGTCCCCGCACGTGCGCCCAGGATTCGCCGAGCACCCACGCGGGATCGGTGGCCCTCGACGAAGGCGCACTGCCCGCCCGGATCGGGATTCGGACGACGCACGCCTCCGCACAGAGCGCCATCACCGAGGCGACGAGCGCGATGCCATGAGCGGTCTTCGTCATCGAATCTTCCGGAGCGCCTCCTTGGCCTCGGCGTGACTGGGGGCGAGCGCCAGCGCACGCTCGAAACACTCGCGCGCCTTCGTCTTCTTCCCCTCCTCCAAGCTCGCCTTCCCAAGCCCGAAGTACGCCTCGGCACGCTGCGCATCGTTCTCGAGCTGTTGCGGCTTGCGAACCAGGGCCTCGAAGAGCCGCATCGCCTTGTCCTGATCGCCTTCGGCCAAGGTGAGCCGGGCCAGGCCCAACGCAGCCGGTCCGTAGCTACCATCGCGCTCCAACGCCAGCTTGTAGTAGTCGCGAGCCTTGGTCGCATCGCCGATGCGCTCCAGCAGCCCCGCTGTCTCCGTCGCCTCGCGCGGCACATCAGCATACATGCGCTTGGCGTCCAGGTACTGCACGACCCACTCGCGAAGCCGCGCAGCTCGGTTCAGCGTGCCGTCGGCCTCGAAGATCTGAGCGAGCAGTCGGTTCAGGCCCGGGTCGTCCTGCTTGCTCTCGTACGCCTCCTCGAGGACCTTTAGCGCGTCGCGCCGGTCGCCGAGCCGTGTGCCCACCACCTCGCCGAGCTCGACGAGCAGCGGCAGCCGTTCGGCGGGCTCCTGCGTGTGCGACAGCGCCTTGCGCAAGGTCTCCGCGAGCGCCTCCCAGCTCTCGCGCGAACGGTAGAGCGCGAGCAGCGCGGCGAGCGCTTCCCTGTTGTCGGGCTGCAAGGACAGCACTTGCTGGTAGCAGCGCAGCGCCTTGCCTTGATCGGCGAGCGGGCCCGCCGCCAGCGCGGCCAGCTCCATGATCGCCTCCACCTTGTGATCACGCTCCTGCGTCGACGCGATGACCTCCTCGAGGCGTGCGGCCGCATCCTTCGGCTCACCCCGCCGTGCGAAGGCCAGCGTCTGGAGTCGCTTGAAGTCGCGACTGGCGCCGGCGCCTTCGCGCACCCGATCGAGCAGGCGCAGCGCGCGCTCTGGATCTCCGAGCGATCGCAGTGCGACCTCCGCGGCCTTGAGCGTCAGGGCCGTCTTCTCCGCCGGAACGTTGACCACCCCCAGCTTGAGCTCGTAGACATCCACCAGCTCCGACGCTCGCCGCTCGCGGTGCAGCATGCGCAGGAGCTCGTCGATCACCGGCAGGTTCGACTTGTCGATCTCGAGCGCGAGCTTGAGTGCTTCGATGGCGCCTTCCGGATCGCCCACGCGCCGTTCCCGCACGTCCGCGAGCTTGCGCAGCGCACGAATGCGAGCCCCTTCGTCTGTCGTCGAGCCGCCCCGCATGCGGTAGACGCGGTCCAGCGTCGTGACGTCATCGGCCGCCTCAGCCGAACGCTCGAGCGCGACGAAGGCCTCGTCGTTCGCCGGATCGGTGTCGAACGCACGCTCGTAGAGCGCACGCGACCGAGTCGGCTCGCCCAGGCGATCGGCCGCGAGGCGTCCCGCTCGAGCAAGCCACTCCGCGCGCTGTCCCCGCGGAGCCGGCAGACCGGCCCGCAGCTCGAGCACGCGCACCAGCCTATCGTGCGCGCTCGCCACGTCGAGCAGCTCGATGAGGGAGTCGAGCGGATCGGGATCGCTCGGATCCAGCGCAGCCAACTCCTCGTAGGCCGCGATCGCCTTGGGCCCGAGCCGCGACGCACGTGCCGTCCCGCCCATGCGGTTGAGCAGCGCGCGACGCGCGTCGAGATCCGAGACCGCCTTGACCTCCAGCTCCAGGATGTCGACGAGCTCGGCCCATCGACTCTCTCCGTCGTAGTAGAAGTCGAGCAGCTCGAGCGCCTCCACGTGCGCGGGGTTGAGGGTCACCAGCTCGCGCAGCAGCTCCTCCACCTTCTTCTGACCGTCCTTCTCGGCCTGATGGAAGGAGGCGGCACGCCACAGCAGGTCGACCCTTGCCTCGGCCGAGAGCTTCGCCCCCAGCATCGATTCGAGCGCCTGCTTCATGGCATCTCGATCACCGAGCGCACTCGAGAGCCGCTCGACGTCCACGAGCGTGTCCATCATCGGGCTCGCCGAGAGCGCGACCTGGAGGTACGCCAGGGCGGAGGCGGGATCACCAAGCCGCTGCTCGTAGAGGGCCGCGAGCGACCGGCCCAACGTCGCCCGGGTCGAGGGCTCCGACGCCGCCTCGAGACGACGCACGAGGACGGTCGCAAAGGAGTCCCAGGCCCCACGTGCGCGGTAGATCGGCTCGAGGAAGTCGAGCGCATCCTTCGACACGCTCGGCTCACCGGTCAGCATCTCGACGCGCTCGAGCGAGTCGGCGTCTTCGGGATGTGCGCTCAGGATGGCGCGCAGGTGGACGAACGCGCGATCGTGACGACCCATGCGGTCCATCTCCACCGCGGCGAGCTTGCGCTTGAACCCGATCACCTCCTCGCCGAAGGCGAGATCGATCGCGCGCTCGAGCGCACCGGCGAGCGATTCCCAGTCCTCACGCGCCTCGTGCAGGCGAAGCGCCTCGTCTCGGACGAGGTCTGTCATCGGCGCCAGATCCCAGGCGTGCATGCGAATGGACGCAGCCCGATCCAGATCGCCGGTCTGCTCTGCCAACGTGGCTGCCAATCCCAGCAGCGAGAGCGAGACATCCAGGTCGTCGCCGAGGTCGATGCTTGTCTCCTCGGCCGCCGTGATGAGCCGCTCTTGCTGGCCGAGGCGGGTCACGAGCGCGACCAGCGTCTCGCGCAGCGCCACATCGCCGGGGCATGGACGAAAGACCTCGAGCAGGGCGTCGAGCGCCTCGACCGGCTTGTCGAGCTTCGCGTCGAGCACGCTCGCGAGCTGCAGCGCGGGCGTTACTCGCTCGGATGGCGGCATCATGCCGATGCGCCGCCGCTCGAGCTGCACCATGCGCTTCCAGTTCTCGCCCTTCTCTAGCGCGGGCACGAGCACCGCCGCGACTGGTGCCATGTAGCGCTCTTCCCGACTCAGCGCGTCGAGGCCGTCGAGCACCTGCTCGAGCGTCGGATCGACGGCGAGGGCCCTGCCCCAGGCCGTGATCGCCTCGTCTTTGCGGTCGAGCGACATGAGCAGGGAACCCGCGCGCGCCTCCGCGTCTGCGAGGTCCGCGCCGGCACTGTGGGACGCGAGCGCGCCGAGGGCGTCGACCGCCTCGGCCTCCTTCCCGGCCGCCTCGAGGAGCGGTGGCAAGCGCGTGAGCGCGGCCCGGTGGTCCGGCACCACGGCCAGCACGTCACGCCACGCCGAGGCCACCTCATCGGGCGCCATCGCTCCGTCCGCGCAGAGGTTGTCGAGCGAGGCGGCACGCTCCACGAGGAGTGCGAGCCTCTCCGCCTGGTCCTGCGTGCCCAGGATGTCTGCCAGCGCGCGCACCGCATCGGCGACCCCGGCGTCGTCCTGCATCTCGCGCGCCATCTCGAGCAGCCCACGCCACGCCCCTGCGTGCTGCGGGTCATCGATCGTCACCTCATGGAGCGTGTCACGCGCGCGCAGTGTGTCGCCGAGCGGACCGCGACAGAGCTCTGCCAGCGACACCAACGCGTCGAGCCTCACATCGCGCGCCTCCTCGCCGGAGATGAAGACCTCCGCGCGACGGGCGAGCAACGTAGCCCTGTCCGCGGGCGCCTCGGCCGCCGACTCGCATTCGAGGAAGGCCTCGATGTCGGCCTCGCCTGCGTCCACGATCACGCGGAAGCACGCGATGGCCCGGGCCTCGTCGCCGAGCTTCGAGCGGCACAGCGGCGCAGCGGCGCGCGCCATAGCCACCTTTGCGCTTGTGTCCGATGTCGCAGCGATCGCCTCTTCCAGCGCAGCAACGACCATCGCGGCCGCCGGCACCGAGTCGGCCAGCGCGACCAGGCCGCCGATCCGATCCGGATGACCCGGCTCGACTGCGTGCGCACGCAGCGCCCACGCGACCGCAGCCTCCGGATCCTTGAGCACATCACGCGCGTGCACCGAGAGCTCATCGAAGATCCTCTGTCGCTCGGTGACATCCGATGTCTCTTCTGCGCTGATGGCGCGGGCCGCCGCCCACCGCGCCGCGGAGTCGCCCTGCGCCGCATCGAGCCCGTGCTCAATCCAATCGGCCAGCGTTCGCCGCTGATCGGAGTCGATCTCCTGCCTGTCGAGCAGCCGTTCCGCGAGCGCCACCGACAGCACGTCGTGGACATCGACCGCTAGGTTGTCACCTACCCAGCGAATGGCCTCCGCGAGAAGCCCCCCCACCGCGCCAGGCGCGTTGCCGTCCAGCACCGCCGTCGTGAGGCGGAGCCTCAGCGAGCGAGCGCGACCCACGTGGCCATGCGCCGCAGCGTTCGCGAGCGCCGAGCGCAACGCGGCATCGAGCCGCGCGCGATCGCCCAGCTCCGACAGCAGGCCGATGCGCTTGTCTTCCCTGTCTTCACGCGCCGCGTCGATCTCGAGGAGCGAGCCCAGCAGCTCGACCGACCGCTCCTTGTTGCCGAGCACGTCGAGCCAGAGGTGTAGCGCCTCTTCGAGCGACAGCTCGCGCAGCTCCCGGTCCGACGTGAGCGTCGCGTCCTCTTCATAGAAGAGCGCGAGCTCCTCCGTGCGTCCGGCCTTCTCCAACGCCTCGCGCATCGCGACGCGGGCGGGCTCGCGCCTCGAGTCCACCGCCAACGCCATCCGCAGGTACTCGATGCGATCGTCCTGCCGGCCAGCCAAGCCGCTCAGCTGCGCGACGCGCATCGCGTGGACGAGCTTCAGCTCCGGCTCCTGTGCCGACGCAAACGCCTCGAGCGCACGCTCGAGCAAGACCTCCGCGAGGCGCACGCGGTCCGAGTCTCCGGCCTTCCCGACCGCGTCACCGGCGGCTTCCCATAGCTCCGACCGCTCGGGCTGCAAGCGTGCCATCGCGATGCGCGTCTCCGCGTGCACCGTGGGGTCTCCGATACGATCCCGCTCCACGAGCGCAGCGCGTTCGAGCCAATCCACCTTGCGGGCCGGCGTGTCATCCAGGTCCGCGGCGCGGTGCATGACGGCTGCGAGGCGCGCGGGGTTCGACGCCCCATGCCCCTTCGTCAGGGCCTCCGCGATCGTCGCAACGAGATCCTGCGGCACTTGGTCGGAGTCCAAGACAGCGTCGAGCACGTCGAGCGCCTCCGCATGCCCCTGCACCTTGGCGAGCGACGACAGCGCCCGCGTCGCAGCTCCGTTCGCGTCTCCGAGCCGGGTCCACACGCGCGTGGCGAGCTTCGCCTCCGCGTCCGCTTCCTGATCCGCATCCGCGAGGGCCAGGCACTCCATCTCGAGCTGCGTCGCGACGCGCTCCTGCACGAGGCGAGCACCCTCGCGGGAGTGGGCTCGCTCGCTCGCTAGATCGCCGTAGAGCTCGTAGAGGCGATAGCAGTCGGAGTCATCCTCGCTCTCGGCGAGCTGCGCATCGAGGAGATCCAATGCGCGCTGCGGCTCGTCGAGCTTGTCGACACACAGCGCCGCCGCCTCGAGCCGTGCCTCGCGCCGCCGCTCCGGTGTGGGATCGTGTCGCGCAATGTGGTCGTAGTGCGCCAGCATGCCTTCGTAGTCGTTGGCCTGGACGAGGATCCGCGCCCGCAGCGCCAGCGCGTCGGTCTGGTTCGGATCGTCCTTGAGCGCCTCGTGGCACACCTCGAGCGCGGCGCCGGTGTCGTTGCGTCGCTCGAACGCGATCTGCGCGGCGCGCACGCGAAGACGCGTCCGGTCCGCGGGTAGATCGAGCTTCCGAGCGCCCTCGCGCAGCAGGATCTCGACGGCCTCCAGCGTGCCGAGCGCCTCACCGATGCGAGCCGCCTCGCTGGCCGCATCCGCGTCGAACAGGTCGCCCTCGAGGATCTCCATCCACATCGCGAAGGCTGCGCCCGCGTCCTCCAGACGTGCCTCGCACACGCGCGCCAGCTCGATGCGCGATGCCCGCATGC
>Ga0172370_10010577_pt1 | contig 10558 bp, 10 predicted proteins | sample LakKiv5m_FD_114538 | JGI IMG/M metagenome (GOLD analysis project Ga0172370, IMG submission 114538) | Freshwater microbial communities from Kabuno Bay, South-Kivu, Congo - kab_022012_11.5m | ecosystem: Environmental > Aquatic > Freshwater > Lake | place: Democratic Republic of the Congo...
ATGAAAATTATCCCCGCTGCCTACAACCCGAGCCTTGCTGCACGGGGGATAGTCATTGCCATCCATCCGGTACATTTCCAGGGCCGTGGATAACGATTTCATATCCGATACGCACCGGGCGATTTTGGCGCGCACTTGGGCGTTGAGAAAGTTCGGCACCGCGATCGCCGCCAGAATTCCAATAATGGCTACCACAATCAACAACTCAATCAATGTAAAACCTTTGCGTTTGTCATAAAACGTCATCGTACTTTCCTCCCAGGCAATGTAATTTGAAAATAAAAAACCGATCTTCTTAGATCGGCCTCCATTCCAATTGGCTCAAAATGCAGGCTGCTATAAACGAATGAGCAGTCAAACCTATTGAATGAATATGCCCAAGGTAATTTTATCTATTGAACCTTTTTTTCATACCCTTAATAGCCTCTTTGATTGTAAAAACTTATCATTCAATTCCATTTTCAAAACGCATACCGGGCGCGATTGACGTATACATACCACTCCAGGAAAATCGCCAATAGTCCCAGCAGCGCCAACCAACGCCAGATTTCCTGGTTGGATTGCGCCGCCGCCGCTTCTCCGGCGATTTCCACCCCCTCGTCCAAATGCAAATTGACTTGCGGCTCGATGGAAGACTCTTCCGGCGAGAGCAGATTGACGGCGTACTGGCTTTGCCGTCGATCGTTTATCATAAATTGATAAACGCCCGCCTTATCCGTATCGCCAAAGTAAACCGGCGCGCCCCCGGCGAAGGCGAGAGGCCGCGGCGCCAAAGGCGGCGGCGGAACGAACGACGCTTGCTGGATGGGAATATCCGGCGCCTCTAGCGTAACAATGTCGCCAGTCCGCTTCATCAGAGAAGAAGGTCCTTTGTCCGTAATGAACCAGTTCAGCAAGTTGGAAAAGAAGATGGGAAACGATACCCGCAGCGGCCAGTTGGAGTCGTAAAGATCGAAAGCGGTGACTAATCCCTTGATCTTCTCCTGCTGAAACGCAACGATCAGCGCCGTTTGCCGCGATTCGGCGATGACGTCGACCCACGAGGGCGTCCCCATATTAAGGCATTTGGAAATAACGAGATTGTCCAAATTGACATGCCGCGTCAGCGGATGAAACCGGTTCCAATCCACCAGCGGAGGATACGCCGTCTCCTCGCCCCGCGTCCATTCCGGCAGAGGAGGAATGGCGTTGATAAAAATATAATTCCCGTTCGTCAAAGCGGCGGGAGCGTTGGAATCGAAGACGATGACGTCGTATTGATCCAACGCCGTGCCTCCACCCGGCGGAGCGGCGGACAATCGCACGCGGGGATCGAGATTGAGTACTCGTTCCAGATAAGGATTTCCCTTGGAAAGAAGCAGGATGCGGATGTTCTCCTCGCGGGGGATGATCGCCCATGCGCGGTTGTCTGTTTTCAAGGCGTCGTCGCTGTCGAGGATGACCTCGATCTTTTCGGGAAAATATCCTTCGTCTTTAAAGAGAATGGTTTCGGCTTTTCCCGCCGCCAACGCGATTTTTCTTGCATCCATTAACTTGCGCTCCACCTTAGGCGTTGGAGTACTCTCGGCGGCGGGAGTGGCGTTATTGGTTGAAATGGCGGAACTGGCGTTGACGACCTCGCCTTCGCCGTAAAGTTCCACGAAAACCTCTTTCTCCTCGGAGGAAAAATTTTGTAATCCGGCCAGCAGTTGATAATTTTGTTGCAGAGCAAAATCTTTCCGCACGACTAAATCCGTCAAGCCCACGTTATTGGAGTTTCTCCCCGCCGGAACGTATCGCGTCTTCAGCGAGGCCAACGGACTTTGGGGAGGGATGCGAAAATTCCCGTCGGAAAAGAGGACGACTTCGGGATTGACGCTGGAGTTGGCCCCCGTTTTGGCGATGCGCGCCGCTTCTTCGATCCGCGTTTGCGCATCCGTCGCCGGGACGCCGCGAATCACGCTGCGCAGGACTGCTTTGTCTCGTTCGAAGGGTGAAAGAACTTGTGCTCCATTGGCGAATGAGACGACCATCATCTTATCGCCCCTACTCATATCGTTAACCAATTCGATCGCCTTCTTCTTGGCGGCATCCAACCGGTTCGGTTCGACGTCCGTAGCCGACATGCTGGCGGAATTGTCGATCAAAACGATGAAACTTTGTCCTTGCAGTCCGCCAAGTTCCAACACTGGCCGCGCGGCGGCGAGCGTGAGCAGAGCGATAATCGCCAGTTGTATGAATAGCAGCAAATTGCGTTTCAACTTCTGAAAAGGCGTATTCGCCTTCAAATCCTCCAGCGTCTTGCGCCAAAGCAGCGTGCTGGAAATCGTCATATCCATCCGTTTCAATTTCAAAAGATAAAGCAGGATGACGGCGGGGATCAACAATCCGAAAAACAAGCCGAGAGGAGCCAAAAAATTCATCTTCGCGTCCTATACACTCATGTTACGCATTTCCAATCCCTCGACCTTTGGGAGAGGTAGGGTGAGGGGGATAAGTTCAATCAAATCAACCCGCGCCTAACCTCTCCCCATCTTGGGAGAAGAATTGTAATGACGACAAATTCCTAGAAAAATGGCAATCGCGCTTAACATGATCTATTCATTTGAAATGAGAAAAAAAAACGCTTTTTTTTCATCACTCATCACTCATCATTCATCACTCAATCAACCCCATCCGCCGGAACGAGTCGGCGAGCAAATGCTCCATCGGCTCGTTGGTGGAAATCGGCGCGTAATGAACGCCGTACCGCAGGCAGGTATTCTTGATTTGCGACTGATAGGCTTTCAGCCGCCGTTCGTACACTTCGAGCAAATCTTCCGAAGCGGTAACCTCCACCGGCTCTCCCGTCTCTTGATCGATCAGCCGCAGCGCCCCAATCATATCCGGCTGGATTTCCTCCGGCGAGAGAATTTGAAATACGTATAGTTCGTTGCGATGCTGCAAGAGGTGTTTGAAGGCGTCTTCGTAGCCGTTGGGATCGAACAAGTCCGACAGCAGAATAACGACGCCGCCCCGCCGCTGTTGCAAGGCGAAGCGTCGGCAGCCTTCCGTCAACGTCGTTTCGCCGCCGATGGGCAATTGTTCCAGAAAATTGACGATGCGCCAGATATTGCCCTTGCCCCGCGCCGGCTGCATCCACCGGTATTGATCCTGGTTGAATCCCACCAGACAAACGCGATCCAAACCGGATAGAGAGATATAAGCCAATGCCGCCGCCGTTCTCTTGGCGAACCAGGCTTTGTTGGGATCGCCGAAATCCATCGAACCGCTGGTATCAATGACGATGTAGAGATAAAGGTCTTCTTCCTCATGAAACAGTTTCGTGAAAAGGCGATCCAACCGCCCATAAATGTTCCAATCCAAAAACCGCAAATCGTCCCCTTTGGCGTAGTCGCGGTAATCGGCGAATTCGATGGATATCCCCCGCTTCTTAGAACGCCGTTCGCCCTTCATCCGGCCCAAAAAGGTCTTTCGGCAGACGATCCCCAGCTGTTCCAGATGCCGCAAAAAAGCGGCGTCCAATAAAGGCGGTTTTTTTTCTTGGATAACAGTGGCTTCAACGGCGGTTTCAGCCATAACTCCCCCTCCGCAATGGACGGCGTTATTAACTCATGTTGCGCGGAATGGGTAATTAAAGGAATCTCTTCCTCTCATCGATTGAATCACGAAAACACGAAATGATAAGAAAAACACGAAAAAGAATTCCATCCTAAACCCGCCGTTGAAACAACGGGCTATTGTCGTTTGCCCCTTTAAAGGGGCATTTGGCAATAGCCCAGCCTTTAAAGGCTGGGATGAGAATTTTCGTGAAATTCGAGTTATTTCGTGTTTTCGTGATTCAATACGGCTAATCTCAATAGATTCATCCTACCTTCTATTGCGCGTAACATGAGTTATTAACTTACTATAATAGCATACGTTTCTCGCCCGTTAAAAGTTGCTCTCGATACAACCAAGTAATCGCTTCGGGATCGTCCGTAGGAACGAATTGGCATCGAAACCGATAGGGCTTCGCCTCGCTCTTGCCCATCTCGTCCAGACGAGAAGAAGATGGCGAAGCGTACCGTCCCGCGTTGTCGTGGGCGATTTCCAATAGGGATAGCGGATGCTGCATATAACCAATGCACCCGCAGGCTTTCTCTCCCTGTCCTTTGCGAATCATAACGAAAAAAGGCGCGCCGGCGGCGAGATGCTTTTCATTGGGTGTGGGTTCCCATAAATTGGATAAGGGGGGAGGGCTTTCACCGTCTTTAAGTTCTTCCAGGTTTTTGGGGAGTAGAATTCGATTGCCATCGCGGTGAGGCAGATTCCACCCGAAGGGGAATGCGATCTTCTTCACTCGTCCAAGAATCGGTTCCGCCGCATAACAAAAACAATTCAAAACGGGAAAGGTCGTGGAAAGAAGATAGCGGATCGTCACCATAGCGTTCGGATCGCCGTCAAGCGATCCCGTCAGGCTCACGTCGTGAAAATCCTCCTCCTCCGAATTGCGCAGCATGTAATAGTTAGAGGTAAAAAGAAGGCCGCGTGCGCCGGAATGTCCAAAGAAATATTCGCGATCTCCCTCGTCCGATTCGATCAGAATAGATCCAGAATAAGAGCCGGAGCGCATAGCCCACAACACGCCGGAAACTTTATCCAAAACCTGCATCCGTCCGTTCGGCATGAACACCTTCAGCTGGATCGCCTGATTGTCGAGTTGGATGGAACCCGCTTCCACTTTTTCCATGATGCTTTCCTATGGAGGATTAATAATACAATTCCTATTAGATATGTATCGTAATATTCCCTCGTCTTCATTAGGTTGGCATATAATCTTCATTTCTGCAATTTTAAAGGCAATTCCAAACCGGATTTCTGTAGAAGATCCTCGTTCGTAAGAATCTCTTTCGCGGGACCGTCGGCCACAACGCTTCCCGAGCTTAGAATGATCGCCCGGTTCGTGGTTTCGTAGGCGAGGTCGAGATCGTGGGTGGCGACGAGCAGAGTCTTGTCGCAGGCGTTCAGCCAATGGATGAGCGAGCGCCGCGCGCCGGGATCGAGGGCGCTGCTGGGTTCGTCCAGCGCCAGAATCTCCACATCCATCGCCAGCACCGTCGCTAATGACACGCGCTTCTTCTCGCCGCCGCTGAGGTGGAAAGCGGAACGCTTCTCGAATCCCGTCATTCCTACTTGCTCCAACGCTTCGCTTACCCGCCGCCGCACGTCCTCGGCGGGCAGGCGCATGTTGAGCGGCCCAAAAGCCACGTCGTCGAAAATAGTCGAGCAGAACAGTTGATCGTCGGGATCTTGAAACACCAGCCCCACGCGGCGGCGGATTTCATGCAGATTGGATGGAATGACGGGAATCCCGAATATTTCCACCGCGCCATTGGCGGCCAATACCCCATTCAACAAAGTCAACAACGTCGATTTCCCCGCGCCATTGGGGCCGATCAGCGCAATTCGTTCCCCCGCGGCGACATCGAAGCAAACGCCCTTCAACGCCCGCGCGCCGTCGGGAAATGTGTAATTCAAATTATTCAATCGAATCGCAGGCGTCATAGAATCTCAATGAAATTTTTAACATTTTTGAACCACGAAACCGCGAAAAGCCGCGAATTCCACGATATTTGCGTATCACGGATTTTACGAATGATTTTAGATTTCACGGATAATACTATATGGGATTATCTATAGCGCAGTCATTTTATGACGATCCGGTAAAAAGTATTGATGATGCTATCAGATGACTACCTATTGTGGTGCAGGCATCTTGCCTGCAGTATATCTTGTGCAGGCTGGAAGCCCGCACCTCAAAAAATTGACTTTTTGCCGTTCCGTCATTTTATGCTTTTTTTTCGCGGCTTTCGTCTTTTTCGCGTCTTCGTGATTCAATACAATGAAACGTAATATCTCCATCCTGTTCATCCTTCCATCCAGGAAATCCCGATTCAGACAAACATAGAGGACAAAGAATTATAACGCAATCAAGGAAATGCGAAACGCCATAGCGGCAAGGGCAACCAGCGAAGTAACAACGGCGTCCCGCGCCGCTAACGGTTGATCGTCCAATTCGACGATGGTTCCGTCGAAGCCGCGGGCGCACATGGCTTGGTACATTCTTTCGCCTCGCTCGTAGGAACGCAGGAAGAGAACGCCCGCCAGTTGCGATAGGCTTTTCCATTGCAAGGAGAGGGAGGGGAAGACAAGCCGCGACCGCCGCGCCATCAGCATCCGGTCTTTTTCGTCCGTGATCACAAATAGATAGCGATAGGCGACCGACAACGCATCGGTAGCCACGCGCGGCGCGCCGAACGATTGCATGCCTTTTAACAATCGATGAAATGGAGTGGTGAGATTAAGAAAAACGGTGGAAAAAATCGCCAGTGTTCCTTTGAGGAAGATGTTGAGAAATAACCGAAAACCTTCATCCGTAATGATCACCGGTAAAGGACCGATGGAAAAACGCCAACGCGGCGTCCCCGGCTTAAAGAAGGGGATGAGAATCGTAATTGCGAGCAAAAAGGGGAGAACCTTCAGTCCCTTGCCAATACTATGCCTCATCGGCACGCCGGTGGAAATCAAAGCGGCGGCGAGCGGAACGGCGTAAAAGAGAAACGCCCATTCCCGCCCCTTTTCGATGGTTACAAGGGAAAAGATGAAAACAACCGTCATCGCCAGTTTGGCGCCGGGGTGCATCCGATGAAAGAAACTATGGCCGTAACTGTGATGATCGAGAAACTCATGCTTCATGAGGAGATCTATCCGAAGCGGCGTTCTTGCGGGATTTCAACAAGTACGCCATGCCATAGCCTCCGAAATAGAGAATCAAAGTTCCTACGAATCCAGCGGCGGAGGTGGCTAGCTTTTCCGAAGATATGCCGGGCATGGCGTAGTCGGGAATCACCGGCGGCGTTAACGGCTTTTCGGTGGCCTTAGAAAGAAATCCATGATCTTCCGCCACCCGCTCCAGCCCATCCGGCGACGAGGAGGCGAAAGGAGATAACGCGATAGCGACGAATAACGCCAATCCTAAACCGATGAGAATTTCCGATTTTTTCATAAGGACGCCTCCAAAGGACGCGAAGCGGCTAAATCCGGCCGCAACGCCAAGACTGCGCTGACTATGAAGGTCGTAATGATCGCTTCGCCTATGCCAATAAACGCATGAACGAGCAGCATCGCTTTCAAGGCTAACAGTGCGGGATAGGTTCCCGAAAAACCCAATTCCAAAGCGCAAGCGCCTGATGCGAAAATGACGGAAAACCAGGACGCTATAGCGATAGAAGCGAAATAGCCGGTTTTACCGGAAAATTGGCTGGAACACAACTTGAAAATCAGATATCCCAATCCTGTTCCAAAAACCGCCATATTGACGATATTAGCCCCTAAAACGGCGACGCCGCCATCTTGAAAGAGGAAGCATTGTACGATCAAAACCAGCGAGATGACTAAACTTCCCAGCCAGGGACCGAGAAATACGGAGGATAGCACGCCTCCTAGCAGATGCCCGGACGTTCCGCCCGCCACGGGAAAGTTAATCATTTGGGCGGCAAAGACGAACGCGCACATGATGCCCGTCAGCGGAACCGTTTTCTCTTCGAAATGCTTTTGGCACTGCCTGACCGACAATATGACGAAGCCCGCGGCGGCGACATCGCAGATAGCCCAAACGGGAGCGCTCAACAATCCATCCGGTATGTGCATAATCAACCTCCGCCTTGGCATGAATTCGGATGCCTAATCCTCCTTCCTTAAAATTATATGTTGAATCCAGCGCCGAACCCAAGCGCGCGAATAAGGAAAATATGATTTTTTTTATTTTCTTCATATTATACCCCAATTTCAGAGATCGGTTTCTAGCAAATTCAAAATTATCAACCTCATTTGAGTTTGCATCAGGCGGGACTTAACGTTATTCTTACTTGCGGGTAATCTGATCCCTATAAAGGTATGAGGTCGCAATTTGCGACCTCATTCTTCGTTCCAATTTCGGACAATCAGTAAATAAGGGTAATCTGGTCTGAACTTGAGGTCACAAATTGTGACCTCAAGTTAGTAATTCATGTTACGCGCTATGGGAAATTAGAGGAATCTATTACCATCCTCGATTGAATCGCGAAAATACGAAATGAAAAAGAAAAGCGCGAAAAAGGAATCACTTCCTAAACCCGCCGTTGAAACGGCGGGCTATTGTCGTTTGCCCCTTTAAAGGGGCATTTGGTAATAGTCCAACCTTTAAAGGCTAAGAGATGAAATTCGCGGCTTTCGACTCTTTTCGCGTTTCAAAAGAGCGATCATCATGGAAACCCCGACGCCTCTCTTGGACGATTATTCCATTGGTGCGACAGTATAGGCTGCGTAACATGAGTTAGTAATTCCCATCCTCAATGGCGGAAGCCAGGAAGCGCCGAATATGCTTGACCGTGCGGAAATGATTTGGAATTTGTACCAATATAAGGACAGCTATACGCTGGAGAGTCCTCTCTATAAAACCTCCGTCCTCGCCTTTATGAACGGGATGCTGGGCGAAGATTTGAGCGAAACCGGCTGCATCACCGCCATCGCCATATTCAAACGCAGCGACGTGGGCAAGGCGATGGTCAGTTCCCAGCAAAATGGCGTCTTGGCCGGGTTGGAAGAGACATGCCTGTTGCTCGACAACTACCATACCCATCTCGCTTACCGCATTGCGGAAAAAAACGGGCGTCCGTTGCGGGATGGAGACCCGTTGAACGAAAACGAAGACCCGATCCTATTTTTAGAAGGAACCATCATCACGATTCTGGAAGTGGAGCGTACGGTGCTCAACATCCTGCAACGCATGAGCGGCATTGCCTCGGAAGTTTATCAACAACAACAAAAAATCGCGAGTTGCGGCTCCCATAGCCGCCTGGCCGCCACGCGCAAACTGCAATGGGGCAGAATGGACAAAAAAGCCTTCATCGTTGGCGGCGGGCTGAGCCATCGGCGCGGACTTTACGATACGATGATGATTAAAGACACGTGCATCGATTTTTGGAATTATACGGAAAAAGGCGGCCCGGCTCATAACGCCGAAGAAAAGCGCATCGGCTGGATTATGGAAAGCATCCACCGCTGCTGGGAACAAAAGCAGCAATCGAAAGGATTGATCGTCGAAGTGCAAAACCAGCAGGAAGCTTTGCTGGTTTCCCGCGTTTTGAAGGATTATCAGAGCGACCAGTATTATCCTTGCGCGATTATGTTGGATAATTTTACGCCGCCGGAAATCTCTGCGACGTTGGAACTATGCAAAAACGAGGGAACCTACGATTGGACGCTTTTCGAGTCGTCCGGCAATATCGGCGGGGATAAAATCGTCGATTACGCCCGCACGAAAATCGATGTTATATCCTCCGGACGGCCTACTCACTCCACCGACGTGCTGGATATCCACATGAAAGCGGTTTTATGAATTGCTTTCTTCTACCCTTTCGTATTATCGATTAAACTATGGGCGTCGAAAAATAAGAGAACCGGAAAACGATTTCTATGAATCCTGAAACGGAAGAAAAAATATACCGGATCAACCGCCCTTGCTCCCGATTGATTTGGCTTTATTTCGTGCGCAGCCTGGGCGCGTTGATTGCGTTTCCCGTCGTCTTCGCTCCTCTGGTATGCAAATACGTCTCTTTGCGCTATCACTTCGATAAAGAAGGCGTTGGCGCATCTTGGGGGATTTTTTTCCGCCGCCAAGTGTTTCTCACTTACGCCCGCATTCAGGACATTCACGTCACTCGCGGCCTCATAGAGCGATGGATGGGATTGGGGACGGTGGATATCCAAACGGCGTCGGGCAGCGCCGCGGCGGAACTATCGATCGTGGGCATGGAGGAATTCGACGAGATCCGCAATTTCCTCTATACCCGCATGAGAGGCGCGCGCGGCGAGTCGCAAAGCGAAGAAAAAACCGCCGAGCCTTCTTCCGAAGCGCTGCCGCTGCTGCTGGAAATCCGAGACGAACTGCGCGCCTTGCGTCGGGAACTAGGCGAGAAGAGAGACGCCGATGTATGAGTTGATGAAGGATTTGCTGTTGGATTTGTTCCGCGCGCCCAAAGGCCCGCCCGATCCTCCCGCCGGAACGGAAGCCAGCATCGCCACATTCCGCGCATCTACGCAATATCTTATTTATCAATACCTCATGCTCATGGCGGGGATGTTCGTTTTATCCGTCTTATTCGGATTTATTGGCATCGCTATTTTGATGAATGAAGCCTCCTTGGGAATCCTTCTCAGTTTGATTCTTGTTATTTTGTGGATCGCAATCGGAATTGGATCGTATTCTCTCATCCGGCTGGAATACGACATGCGCTATTACATTGTTTCCGACCGCAGCCTGCGCATCCGCACCGGCGTTTGGAACATTGTGGAGCAGACATTGACCTTTGCGAATATTCAGAATATCCAAGTCGAACAAGGTCCGATAGAACGACTGCTGGGAATTTCGCGCGTCGTCGTCGAAACGGCGGGCGGCGGCTCTATTTCCACGCCTAACGGCGGCCATACGACGAATTATCATAGGGCGACGTTGAGCGGATTGGAAAACGCGGAATCGATTCGCGATTTGATTATG
>Ga0172370_10010578_pt1 | contig 10557 bp, 17 predicted proteins | sample LakKiv5m_FD_114538 | JGI IMG/M metagenome (GOLD analysis project Ga0172370, IMG submission 114538) | Freshwater microbial communities from Kabuno Bay, South-Kivu, Congo - kab_022012_11.5m | ecosystem: Environmental > Aquatic > Freshwater > Lake | place: Democratic Republic of the Congo...
AAGTTGGTAATGAGCGCAAAGGTATCACACCTATCTGATCTCCAGATGGGATCAGTATAGCTATCCATTTTGTAGGGAGGAGTAAAGGTAATGTCTATCTTATCGAAGGAAGCATCGATATCATAACCAACTCGAGATAGCTTATACCCTTTATTACCTTTCGTATCCATAATGATCCGGAAGCCTTGGTAATCCTAAACGTCTATTAGGAAGTCGATACTCTGGACCACTCATAACCATCATTCGCTCAGGGGCTAGGGTAGCCAGTTGTTTGCGTGCATCTTCAACTGCAGCCAAATACATATTCAGCGTGGCTGTAGCTGCATCATAGTCTCGATTCTTTCTATGTCCTCTCGCTTCAACAAAGTATTCTAAGATATCATGATAGCTATCATCTATCTCAGGATAGCCTTCAGTCGAAACTATTAGAGGAGCACTTTGAACATAATAAAGATTGATTGCATAGGCGCCATCCGGGCACGGGAATAAGCCTAACTGCGCATCATCTACTCTGGAGATATAGTAGAAGAGAGGCTCTCCTATAGATCCTCCAGCAGCATATCGCCAAGACCTGTTATAGGCATCCAGCTCAGGGAGAGTAGTAGGAACTAAAGGCTTTCCCTCGCATAATATCCATAGCACTTCTACAATAGCAGCATCCGGAGGAAGCGGATATTCCTGCTGCTCACTTACGGTGCTATAGGGTGCATAGTATCGCAAGCACTTTGTTCTTCTTACGAAATCCGCTTGAGCGAGATTAACCCATCTCAAAGCCTCAGATGCTGTGATGAAGTCAGCAGTAGGCTCATTCCAGCCCGTTCTGGCTTCGGTGACGATCTCACCGGCTGTCATTCGCATTAACTATCTCCTAAGCATCGTAGTTGCGATATCCTGAGCAGTACCCAACAAAGTTAGTGTATTCGAAGCCTTGAATACCAACATCCCAGGGACCCAGGCTTCCAGTACCGATGGTGGGAACACACTGCTCAAGAAAGCTTCCCACTACTGATCCATCCTCATTGACAATCAAGGTCTTGCACCAGTCAGTTACTTGGATGATCTTGTTGCCATTAAGAGTTCGACTTACGTCTCGAACAAGTCTTGTTCTAATTGAGCGAATATTTGCCATTGCTCTACTCCTTTAATAGTATAGTGTGAACGAATGGTATCTTGTTATAGAAACCAAACTCCTTATGAATAGTGACTATCTCTTTAAGTTTGAAAGAGCATGTCACAGTATCCACATATTTCTTAAAGCCGCCATCCTTAACATAATAGAGAAATGAGTTAGCATTCCAAAATGATTTGTGTGTGGGATCTTGAAACGCTCCTGGACCATCGGTGCTTGGAACATAGAGTTCAAGAGTACCTCCTGGCTTCAGGCATCGATAAGCTTCATTCATAGCATGAATAGGCTCAAGATGTTCAAAGACATTATCTGCATAGAAGGCGTCGATGGAGTTATCTTCCCAAGGCCACTGCTGTTCTAGATCACACACTATATCCACACCGGGAAGGCTTCTACAATCAACGTTAATGAAGCCTTCTCCGATGTTATCACCACAACCAAGATTAACCTTTACTTGCTGGTCCATACCTGACTGCCCTCCTTTCCATAACCAAGCTTTTCGTAGCATTCACGAAGCACTTTATAGTTCTTAGCGTTAACTGCTATAGGATCAAGATAGTGACCACATTCACAGTTCATATCCATCCACACTTCAAAGTTCTCAATGTTCTGAGAAGCTTTGGAGTAGAAGTAAACATCTTCTGTGCAATGCTCTTCTGTCTTGAACCAAGGCTTGCTAAGCATACGAAAGACTTCTATTTTGATTAGAGAGCAACCATTACCAATAGCTGCGAGTGGACCAAGAAGTCCATCCTCAGCTACTTTGGATTCCCAGTCTTTCATAAGAACCCACTTCTTTCCTTCTCCAAGAGTAGCCTTCTCTTTGTCATCGAGAGGCACTTCTTCAAAGGCCATTAAGGGAAAAGGATATCCTCTCACAAAGTAAGAGGCACTTATAGCGTCTTTGTCTCGAGCTACAAGCTTCTTAAAGATATCAGGATCCATATCGGTGTCGTCATCATAGAAGAAGAGATAGTCAAAGTTATTGCGAAGAGCAAACTCCACGGCAACGTTTCGAGCATTATCAATAGCCATTCTTCTTGGAGCCATGAAATGGAACTGATAGTCTAGATTGTCAGATTTTAGTTTAGCTGCAAAAGCTATGTGAGAGGCGTATGGATCAGCTCCCACACCTGAGAGAACAACTGTACACACAAGGACTTTTTTCATAGATATATCCTCCTATAGCGAATTAGGAGGCTTATCTTATCAATAAGACTTAGAGAGGTGCAAGAGGTAAGTTTGCGACTTCCACACTTGCACCCTCCTCGTCTTATGATATCCTGCTCAGTGTAAGCTCTGTTGCAGCCTGCACATCTTAATAAGGTTACTGTTTCCATGCCATCTCCTGACTTTTGTTAGAGGCAACGAATAAAGACTTTGCCTGTGGTTGTGATTGTTGATGCTGTTTGGGTAGCTGCAGATTCTGCACGCACAAAGACGGCGCACGATCCTGCACCCATCACAGCTGCACTTGCTGCCACATAGTAAAGACAGCTGCTAGCTGAAAGGACATCAAGAATCTGACCTACTGAGCCTGCTGCGTTGGATGCTGTGCCATAGGGCCTCTGTACTGCAGTGTCAAAGAGGCCATAAACCTGCACCAAACCATAGTCGGATGCAGGAATTGCTGATGCAGCAATACCAGCTACAAGGGCACCATTGTTAGCTGTGGGATTTCCCACTGCAAGGCCGTCATCAGTTCCGTTCATTAAGAACTCAGTAACCTGCCCTGCTGTGAGAGCTGCGGTCTCAGCGTTCTTAGCAATGATAAATACTTTCTCAGGATCTGTTCGGTTAATTCTTTGGAATAACATAGTTAGTTCTCCTTTTGTGACTGACGCTCACTTAGTAAGCCGTTTTGTTAAAGAACTACTCAACCTCAGAAAGAGCAGCTTCTGCGAGAATACCATTCTTCCTTCTGTTAGTAGACATCATATTTGCCATGAATACAACCAAGGCAGTTTTAGCCAGCTGATTCTCAGGCTTAATGAAACCTTCATGGCTGAAGAGAGACTGAGAATCATAGACGATCCTCAGAAACTTAGTGTTGATAAAATACATCAGAGCTGTAGTGGTGCTCCCTGCCGCGACGCTTGCTGAGGCAGTGTATTCATCCCAACCAAGAGTAGCTCCTCTGAACTTCACATTATCAAAGCCAGCTGAAGCCACGCTCTCATCAGAGAAGCGCTGTCCTACTGTGAGGCCTCCTTCATAAGATTCCACTGCATACTGATTGCAGAGGATAACATCAGGAAAGCCACCAGCACCTTTGCCACAGCAGTTATAGAGGTGACGCATAGCTACCTGGCCAGTGGGAATGGTGGTCACTGGGGAAGAGGTTGTGTCAAAGGTGGTAGTCCACGTTAAGCTTGTTTCACCGTAGACTTTGTTCTGCCAGGAGCTTCCAAGATCGGTGGCAGAGAGTCCTGCACAATTATAGCTTGCGGGAACTTCAGCAATCCACGCCTGGAGACCTGCCATCTGTTTGGAAGTTTGCGAAATGTTATAAGCTCCTGTGCCAAAGAGAGCTAAGTCCACCTTCTGGATCATGGTCATCTCTAGCTGCTTAATCTTCTGATCAAGCAGGTTGATAAGCCGATGTTTGCCAGAGTTCTTTCTTTCCTCTTCACGGCTGATTGAGATAGCACCAGCTAAGGTTGCCCAAGGCATGACTCCATCAGTCATTCCGTCCTGAGGAGTTACATCAATGATATCATATCCAGACATCCATGCTGCGGTGCTGTTTGCCTGAAACATGATAGGGTTCCTCGTATACGCTCCACCATCCTGACTCTGGAAGCAACCTTTCTTCTTGAACATATAGTAAGCAAAGGTTGAGGTGAAAATGGTGTCAGCCATTTCAGTCCCATATTCATCCAAAGTTGTGGTAAGGAGAGCGTTGAGGACTCGTGTATCGGTTCTGTATTGAGCCATCGTTAATCTCCTTCTTCTTCACTATCCAAGAGTCCCACCTTGTCATAGGCATCGCTTATAATATCTCTAAGGCCACGCTTTCCAGTGAGAGCATCCTTGGTTCGATCAGAACGAGCTTTCATAGAATCAGAAGCATCAAGACCTTTAAGACCTCGCTGACTCTTATTGAGTCTTTCGTCTCTTCCAGAAGCTTTAGCTAAGTTGTAGGTGGCTAAGCGATAGGCATCAACCATATTGGTGGCTCTCCCAGATTCAAGCACCTTAACCATTTCACTCTTAACTTCAGGCTTTCCGAAGAAAGGAAAGTTCTCTTTATCAGCTTCAAGCTTATCAATCTCACGATCTGCTTCTTGCCTAAATATAGAGCTCTTATCCTGATCGTAAATCACTTTCATGGTCTCTATCTCCTTTTTAAGAGGAGTAATAGATTCCGCTATAGTTTCCTTAATATACTCAGCAAGTGACTTATCCTTATCGTCCTTGGTGGGTGCCTGAGTTTGAGTTGCTGCCGACTTATCCTTCGTTAAGAAACTCTGAAACTCATCGTCCTCCATAAGCTCGTCAAGGAGCTGAGCCTTTTCCTCGTAAGTCTTAGCTTTCTGCAGTTCCGCTAAGACCGCTTCGTAGTCTGACTTAGAGACTACATCCTGTGCTTGGGAGCCCTCAGGTGCCTGTTGCTCAGGCAGCTTATTAGCTTCTTCAGCTGACATACTATCCTCGCTTTCTCTCAAAGTGGGCAGCATCATAGAAGTCCCAATTGCCACCCCATCTGTTTAGTTTGTTTAGGCTTTCCCAGAAGTCTCCAATAGGCTGAAGATCTTCCTTCTTGCCTGTTAGCTCTTCCCCGAGGAAGAAGTTAAGATCAAGAGCTAATCGATCTCTATGAAGGCTATTCATAGTCTTAGACTTACCTTCCTCGAGATACATCAGCTGCTGCTCTTTAGTGCGATACACTTCTCCAAGAGAAATAGTGAGCTTAGTTTTAGTTTCGATAAAAGCTAAGAGCCTTCGAACGTCCTTAGCAAACTCCCACTGAGAATCTCTAAGACTCATTTCTTCACCCTTGCCTTTAACTGCTTAGCTAAAATGTTCTTCTGTTCTTGATTAGGCTTATACATCATCTTAAGCATAATTTGCTTAATCTTAGTTATAGCCTTTGCCTTAGCCTCCATGCCGTTTCTCCTTTTCTACTAGATTGCGTTCTTTTAGAAGTCTAGCCTTATGAGCTCTAGACCTCACCTCTATCGGATAGTCTCCTAGATTATGCTCAGTATAAGGCTCCTTAAAGGAGCAGATAGTACTATAAGCAGCTCCAACTATTCTAGAAGGAGTATCCGATACCTTCACAAGCTTGTTTAATTTATGATCCCAAACGTAAGTCCCTGTGTTACTCATTGACCCTCAGCTCCTAAAGTGGGCATCCCAGAAGGAGCAGGACCAGTGGGAACTGCTCCCTGCTGAGATTGCTGTGATAAGACTTCGTATGGAATTGGAGCAGGGGGGAGAATGGAGCCGAGCTCTATTTCCACATCGAAGTCTCCTGCGATATTCTCTTTAGTCCACATCTGCTCTCTTAGCTGGCCTTGCGCATCAGGCTTGATAAGATAGTTGATGTCATCATATTCATTCTGAAAGACTAGAATCATCCTTCTCGCTATATCCACGATAAAATCATGAACAGGCTTAGCCAAGTTGCGTGTGCGAATGTTAGAGCCCTCTTGAATCATGTTAGCTTCGCTTGCAGACTTGGTGCGTGATATCATGCCTGCTCGAAGATACTCATTGATTCCGAGAATTTCACGCATATCACTCTTAATATCTTGCTGATACATCTGTGTCATTTGAGGATCTAGTGGAGCATCCTGAATAGGAGTTAAGCAAGTATTAGGATCAGCCTTGCATTTTGCGATTACACCATCCTCTCCAGCCTCAATCTTCTGAATTTCATCTGCTTCAATAGAGCCTTCCTGCATAAGATACCTTCGATTGAAGCGTTTTCTATGACGCATCTGCTGAGTTCTTATGCGATTTAGCTCATCCTGCTGATATTCCACGATTCCATTAGGAGATATTGGATAGAGACGCTCAGGATCCTCCACAAATACGAGAGTTACATAGGGAGGTGCCTCAAAATAAGGATAAGGATATTTATTTTTCCAGATAACCTCCTTATGCTGAGGAGAAATAATGGTCATCTGGTTATCTACTAAGTCAATGATTTCGTAAAGAGTAGCTTGAGTAGTGTTCTTTGTGCCAAGAACACGTCGTTGAAAGACTGAATTATCAAGATCAGGAAGCCAATCCTTCTTTTTAAAGACTTTTTCAAGCCATCTAGTGGAGTGCATTGTGCGTCTAATCCAGTAGGTAGCTTGAGAGAAGCTCTCCACATCGTCTTCTGGATAGAGATCTAAGGGATTCATTCGCTTCACATAGACTCCACCCTTCTTCTGAAGAAGGTTTGGTTCATGATAATCACTGTGTCCCACTAGAATGGAGGCCCATCCAAGAAGCCAAGCATCGATAATAGCCTGCTTAACCTGGTTGCCTATACGCATAGCATACCATGAGGTGTTAAGAAGCTCTTCAATAAGCTGTGCTTTAGGAGCCAGCATGATATCTCTTCGTGGTCTCACACGAAAATAGGGGTCTTCATAATAGAGAACACTCTCAGCTACTCGAGCATGTCCGTACGTAACGTTTACGATGATCTCATCGTCAGAGTCCATAACAAGCTGTTGACCTCTGTAGTCACGATAGAACTTAGTCCATTTGCGTTCTAAACGTTTTCTCCGTTGGATGCTCTCTTGGGTTATTTGAGCCCACCTCTCATATAGAGGAAGGGCAAAGACTTTTTCACCAAGAGTGTTCTCTAATCCACTTTCCTCAAAACCCATTAATTTGCTCCTGCAAAGAAGCTCTCAACTAAAGACTCTTTGCTGTTAGACTTTCTAAGACGCTCAGTGACTGCTTTAATACTTAGATAGTTATCTGGCTCCTTAGCTTTGGAAGGCATTGATCTTAAGAAGTAAATAAAGCCCTGAATCACCAAGACTGTTGCCATAACACGATTATCCATGTTATTGCCTGAGGCACCATAAGAGACGTTACCATATTGGGATTTGATCTCCACAAACGTGAGAAGTTCCGCGTGAAGCTTCTCACTATAATAGATGAGCCCGTCACGGAGAAAAGAATAGAGATCATCTACCATCTTAGCTTTGTTTTGTGTGGTCCTTAACCCAAGAAGGATAGAAGTAGGATCACTATACTTTTTAGTCCCAAGACGACGCTCCTTATGAATAAGATAATCAGGATAGAGTTTCTTAAGAGTCGTAAGTGTCGTGAGACCGTGATTGTTTCTTTCACACACGACGTAAGCATTATTATAGTACACCCCTATAGTTTTGATGACATCTGCTAGTTTATCTGGAGCAGTGGTGTCTGAGGCAAATTCGGCCACCTGCTCTAGTGAGTTGAGATCAAAGACTTCTATAACGCTTTCGTCTCCTCTTAGGCCCTCGGCCGGGTCGCAGCCCAGTACATAACACGAAGAGGGGTCGGGGGACTTATAGGGAATAAAGTTTGTGCCAAGGGCCGGGGGAGGGGGCCCAAAAACGGGGCGGGGCCGGGGCGACGGAGAAATGCCAAGATTGGCGAATACTCCTGTGCCGCTAGCCAGGAACGCTGAGTCGAAGCTGAAGGGATACTCTTGATCAAAGAAACGTTCGGGTGCTATGCCAAGGATGCGATCCTCTCCAAATTCCTCAATCTTATCACGTCTCCAGAGGAGTTGTTCGAGTGAGAGCTTCACATTGATCTCTTTCTCCACCTTGGCGAGATAGGTAAGCTCTTCCTCGAAGAGCTCGAAGTCTTCAGGAGAGGCGACTGGTGAAGAGGCGTATTCAGTGGAGACGTACCAAGGATAGAAGTGACGTTTCCACGACGCGTCGGTGCGTGAAGCATTGAGGCATCGAACGTGAAAGGCGTTGCCTGCTCCATTAGCTGTGCTCTCTATAACGATTCGTCCTGTTTTAGGAACTGCTTGAAATAAGCCTCGAGTGATTTGCTCAGGATTGGGCCAGAACGCAAACTCCGAGCAATGAAGGTCAGTAATAGTATCGCCTCTTCCAAACTCTCGAGATCCAGCTGTTCCCACATAGAAGGTGCTGTCAGTTTCTGGGAATGTGATCTCATATTTTGAACTGTTGCCTGTATCAATTGGGATGGTGCAGTGCTTAGCAAAGAAGTGCACACGTGAGAAGAGCTTCTCAGTTGATTTGGAGTCATGGGAGATGATAACTGCATTTGTGTTAGGAGTGCTGAGACATTTGAGAAAGAAGAGGCCTAGGATAACTGAGGAGAAGCCAAGTTGGCGGCACTTGATTATGATGTCACGGTTCGTGGCATTAGCAAGGTAGCGCAGCTGATGCTCATTCAGTTCGAAGGGAACTGTTTCGCGATCCTTATTAGCTATCCAGAGTAGTTCCCTGAATTGCCTTTGGAGGAGGATTAGTTCCGTTGGTGTCATTGGCCTCGAAGTATTTGGTTACTGATTCAAGCTCTCTTGAAGCAAGTGGAGCTTGAAGAATGTTAGTGACATTGTTGATGATTTGTGAGATTGATGTGCCCTTATCCGTTTCGGAGACTTTGTTAACTTTGCCGAGGACTTTGAAGATGAGCTCAGCTGCTTTGAGTTGCGTAGCAGCGTTGCCGTTAGTAAGAGCTCGGCGAATGGCGTCAGCCCCATCACGATAGAGAGTGCGAATCGTCTCGTCGGTGCACTCCTCTTGCTCCATGCGATAAGCAATGGCCGAAGGACGCTTGAGCACGGAGCGCACAGCCGAGGGCGTCATGCCAAGCTGGAGTGCAATGGAGGTTGGCGTAGCCCCAGTAGTGTAGAGATTTATGATGAGAAGTTCGTTAGTTGTGAGATCTAATGATTCCATTTAGGTTCCAGACGTAGTCTAGTTTCCTTTTGACGTAGTCAGTATCCTATATTTTATTAGAGTAGTCAAGACAACTTTTATTGCAAGAAAGAAATCTTATTTATTTTAATTTAGGTTCCAGACGTAGTCACGTAGTTGCATAGCATGAAAGACAACTTAGTTATATAGGTGAGTTTTGGGTGAGGCGGCTATACATAAGCTAACAGAGAGGGGTTTTGAGGGGAGTGTGTTATAGAAATGGGGTTGAGTGAGAGTAGGAATGATTTTGATTAGATGTTAGATAGTTATGATAATGATTTTGTAAGTATTAAGGAGTGAGTATGGAGGAGTGTGAGAGAGGAGATTATTTTTTAGTTAAAGTTAGGTTATAGTGAGTATTATAGTGTGGTGAGGGATATATGAGGTGGGTGGTGTGATTAGTGATTGTTGTATGGAAGTGTTGTAATGGTGAGAAAGGGTGTTGTTTTATTTGTAAGGAAGGGTAAAAAAAGTAAAGGGATATTAGATAGTTATAATGATATTAGTAAGTGATTGATATTTAATGATAATTTAGTGATTGAATAATAATAGAGAGGAGTTATAATAATAATAGAGAGGAGTTATAATAATAAAGGAAAGGAGGTGATATAATGATAATTAAGTTAAATAAAGATGAGAGAGATGTTTTAATGGATTATTTAAGGAGAGTAGTTGAAGATAAGGAAAGTGATGAGGAAAAAGAGATATTAAATGAAATTTATGATGAAATGTTAAAAGATAAATTTAGGGAAAGAAGAAGAAAAGGAGTTAATAAATAATGATAGATAAAAAAGATATTAAAGGAATATGTAATAGTTTAGAAGATATGATTAGTGTATTTAGTGAGTATGTATTAAATGAAAGAGAGGAAGTGTTAAAAGAATTATTAAATTTAGTATTAAGTAATTTAGATAAAGAAAGGAAGTGATAAAAAATTGATAAAGTTGATATTAGTATTAGTTGGAGTGTTGTGGTTGTGTTGTATTTGTTTTGAAGTGAGAGAGAAGATAAAAAGAGATAGAGAAAAGGAAAGAATGATGAAAGGAGGTTTTAATGATAAATAAATATGTATTAGAATTGAGTGAAGAAGAAGTAAAAGTGTTAAAGAGTATTTGTTTAGAATGTAGTAGTGAGGAAGATGAAGAAAGAATGGTGTTTGATAAATTAGTAGAAAAGATAAATAATTTATAATAATGAAAGGAATAGGTGAATAGTAATGGAAGATTATAATTTTAGTGATGAAGAAATAATGAGGTTTGTTGAGAGGAATAAAGGATTAAAAGAGAAGAGAAAGATTTGGAGTAGTAGGTGGAGAGAAAAGAATAAAGAAAAGATGAAAGAAATAAATAAGAGGTGGAGAGAGAAAGAGAAGAGAATGGTGGAGTATTGTAGGGTTAAGGGATTGATTGAAAAGTAATAAAGAATAAAAAATAATAATATGTTAATGTAGAAATATGTTAATATATTATTATTTTTTTGATAAAATGATAGGTATTGATAGGTATTGATAGGTATTGATAGGTATTA